>Ga0075464_10000066_pt1 | contig 39217 bp, 61 predicted proteins | sample DEB19_08_DNA_5_FD_75068 | JGI IMG/M metagenome (GOLD analysis project Ga0075464, IMG submission 75068) | Aqueous microbial communities from the Delaware River and Bay under freshwater to marine salinity gradient to study organic matter... | ecosystem: Environmental > Aquatic > Marine > Coastal ...
GACAAGAAGGCGGCGGGCGCCATCTATCGCTCGTTCAACGACTGGATTGAAGCCACCGCAGACAAGATGGTTCAGTCGAACCCGCAAGGGGCCGCGAACCTCGTCACCGCCCGCGGGATCAGCCGCGAGGTCAAGGACGCGTTCGCCACCAACGCGCGCACGCCGGGCGAGAAGATCATCGCCCAGGTGCTCGAAAAGGCCGACAGCGCCGAGAACGTCGTGAACGCGCTCTTCACCGGCCCGACGGCGCAGATCAAGCAGGGCAGCGCCGAGGCGCTTCAGGCGCTCAAGGCGGGCTATGACCGCTATTTGCCGCCCGACGCCGCGCAAAGGGCCTGGAACGACGTTCGTTTGGCCTATTGGCTGCGGCTCTCGCAGGGCAAGAATGGCGAAGCCGTCGGCGCTAAACAATTCCAGACCAACCTCGGCACCGCCCGCTCGACGCAGGGCACCGTGTTCAACCTGCTTTATTCGCGGGAAGAGCAGGCTGCCATGGTCCGCCTCGCCAAGGCGATGGAGGGCGTCGACATGAAGAACCTCAACCGCTCGTGGACGGCGCCGTCGGTGACCGGGTTCATGAAAGAAGGGTTCGACGCCATTCTCAAGGCCATCGGCTGGAATACGCCGCTAGCTCAGACGGCCGCCCGCACGGTCGGAGCTCCCATCTACAGCGGCTACGGCCAGGCCCAAGCCGCCAAGGCAACCGCCCAAGGCGGCCTCGCCGCCCGCCCGCCTCTGCTTGCCCCCTACGCCGCTGCCGGCGCCTCACGTTCTGAGGACTAGGGCGGCCACCGCGTAAGCCAGTCCCACCTTGAGCAGCTTCACGGCCGCGAAGATCGCGACCGCCAGAAGCACGTCGGTCAAGCGTTCCCACCAGCCCATCATTCTGAGGTTTGGATGCCCCGCAACGGCTCCGGCACAATGTCGATTCCGACGAGCTTTTCGTCGGGCACGACCATAAGCAGCTCGGCGACAAACGCCAACAATTCCGACATCGCGGCTGAGATCACCAACAGCCTGCCGCGCGACGGCCAGGCCTCGATGACCGGCCAGCTCAAAGCCACGGCGGGAACCGCTGCCGCGCCCGGCATCTCGTTCGGGTCCGACCCCGACACGGGATTTTATCGGTCGGCCAGCGGCAAGATCGGCGTGGCGTCGGACGGTGTTGGCATCGGCTACGTCTCGCCCATCCCCACGGGCGTTATCCTGCCCTATGGCGCCACCACGTCCCCAACGGGGTGGGTACGGGCCAACGGGCGTACGATTGGCTCGTCCGGCTCCAGCGCCAATGAGCGCGCCAACGCGGACACGGAAGACCTCTATACGTTCCTGTGGAACAACTACGGGGATTCGGTCTGTGCCGTGTCCACCGGCCGCGGCTCGAGCGCGTCGGCCGACTTCAACGCCGGCAAGACGATTGCGCTTCCCGACCTCAGGGGCCGCAGCTTCTTCGGCCTCGACGACATGGGGAACAGTGATGCGGGCCGCCTCGGCACGATCATCACCAGCGACACCACCAACGGCGCATCGGGCGGTACCGAGACGGTCACGCTGACCGAAAGCCAGATGCCGAGCCACACGCACGCTCCCGGCACGCTGTCCGGCATCACGAGCTCGGTGACAGACCACAGCCATCTCTACACCGCGTCGAACTCGCAGAACGTCGCCGTCGCCGGCGGGTCGGCCGTCGCCGTCAACTCGGGAACCGTCACCGCCTCGACGACGGGCGCCGGCAACCACCAGCACACCGTCGCGTTCGGCGGCGCCACCGCGTCGACCGGATCGGGCGCCGCCCACTCCAACATGCCGCCCGCCTTCCTTGGCACCTGGATCATCAAGCTCTGAGGCTCTGACACATGCCGCGCAGCACTGGCACCTACACGGCGCCGTCAAATTCCTTCAACCCCGCCGTCGAAGGTACGGAGATCGACGAGGGCGATTGGAACACGACGCTTGACGATCTCGAGGCCGCACTTACGGAAAGCGTCTATACGGGCGGGCTGGGATCGACCGACAATCAGCTCGTTCGCACCGACGGCACCGACACCAAAAAGGTTCAGGGTACCGGCATCACGGTTGACGACAGCAACAACGTGACCGGCGTTGCTGCGCTGACCGCCACCACGGTCAACATCGGCAACGCGGACACGACGCTGTCGCGCACCGGAGCCGGCGACATCGCGGTTGAAGGGAACGCGATCTATCGCGCGGGCGGAACGGACGTGCCGATCACCGACGGCGGCACGGGCGCGAGCACGGCCACGGCAGCCTTCAACGCGTTGTCGCCCCTCACGACGCAGGGCGACGTGCTGTACCACAACGGCACGAACAACGTCCGCTTGGCCCCAGGAACGGCCGGACAGGTGCTGACCAGCGGCGGCGCGGGCGCCAACCCGTCATGGAGCTCGGCGGGCGCTGGTGATGTGATCGGCGCAGCATCATCGGTCGATGGCGAGATTGCCCTATTCGACGGGACCGGCGGCAAGACCATCAAGCGGGCGAGCACGACCGGACTGCTCAAGGCAGTATCGGGCGTGCTGAGCGCGGCGAGCGCAGGCACCGACTATGGTGATGTGGTCGGCGCAGCATCATCGGTCGATGGCGAGATTGCCCTATTCGACGGGACCGGCGGCAAGACCATCAAGCGGGCGAGCACGACCGGACTGCTCAAGGCAGCATCGGGCGTGCTGAGCGCGGCGAGCGCAGGCACCGACTATTACGCCCCCAGCGGGACGGACGTTGCAATTGCTGACGGCGGCACGGGCGCCAGCACCGCGGCGGCGGGGTTCCGAGCGCTGGCCGAGGGCATCAGCTCGACGCAAGGCGCGGTGCTCTATCGCGACGGCTCGCAGTGGGTGGCGCTCGGTCCCGGCACGTCGGGGCAGGTGCTCCAGACCGGAGGCGCGGCGGCCAATCCCGCATGGGCGACGGTGTCCGGTACGGGCGACGTGACGGCGGCGTCCTCGTTCGGCACCGATAACCGCATCATTCGGTCAGACGGCACCGGCAAGGGCGTTCAGGCGTCCGGCATAACGATCGACGACAGCGCCAACCTGACCGGCGTCGGCACGATCAACACCTACACGATCGGCGCAGCGGCCAGCGATACGGCGGCAGGCATCATCGAGATTGCGACGAATGCCGAGGTCAATACGGGATCGAGCACGACGCTCGCGCTGACGCCGAGCAACGCCAAAGCGCACCAGGCCGTTGCAAAGATGTGGAACACTGCTGCGGACACCGGAACGGTTGCGTCGACCGACGGCTACAACGTGTCTTCCATGACCGACCACGGCACCGGCGACTACACAACGACGTTCACAACCGCCCTAGCCAACGCGACGTTCTCCAACCAAGCGTGGGCGACGGCGGGCGGATCAGGCTTTTTGTTTCCTTGGTACTCGGGCGCGGCGGGCCGCAAGGCGACGACCTACCTCCGCATGGGATGCTTTTATATTACGTCTCTCACGGGGAGTGGCACTGCGCGAGACGCCGCCCACGTCGACTTCGCCGTGTTCGGGGACTCGGCATGATGACGATGTGGCAGCGCATGGACTGGGCGCGACAGCTCCCGCCCGTGCAACCGTCCTATTGCATCGCGTGGGAGGACCCGGCCAACCCAGACGCTCCGGTGGCCATCACCACGCCGAGCCCGCAATGGCTCGCCATGGCGATGCATGGCTGGTTGCTGCCGCCGCTCGAGGCGTATCACCATCTGCCCCTGCGCCTGACGCTTCATGATGGGCGTAAGGTGGACGCGATCGAGATCGAAGCGCAGGAGTACAGACGCAGTGGCGCCGTGGTGCGCGAGGAAGTGTTGCCGCATCATCGCCTGCACACGGCCGATCCGGTCGGCCCGATGACCGAGCGCGAGGCCATGGATTACCTTTTGCGCAAGGACGTGCCGGCCCGCGTGTGGGCGGTTCCGCACAATCGGCCGATGTATCGCTTTGTGCTGCGTTCGCAGACACCGACCAACCGCGCCACGCGCAACGCGTGGCGCCTGGAGACCTTGGCCGCATGAGAACGATTGAAATCGGCGGGCAAATCCTCGAGATCGCCGAGGACAAGCCGCTTCCGCCGCGCAACGTGCGCGAGGCATGGATCAGCGACGGCGCGGGCGGCATCACCACAGATCAGGCCGCCGCGCTCGCCATCACCAAGGCGCGCCTGCTCGCGGAGATCGAGGCCAAGGCCGGCTCCATCCGCGCCAAGTACATCACCACACAGCCAGGTCAGGACCTGCTTTACGAGCGCAAGCGGCGCGAGGCCGAGTACGTCGACACCCAAGGCGCCAATGCCAACCCCGCGCTGTGCCCTGTGCTATCGGCCAGCGTTGGCATTGAGGCAGGGACGTTGGCGGACTGCGCAACGCTCGTGCTCGCGCGAGAGAGCCAATGGGCGGCCATAGCAGCGCAGATCGAGGCACGGCGCTTGAGCGGCAAGGCGGCTGTTAACGCGGCCACAACGGTCGCCGGCGCCGAAACAGCTTTTGCGGCTGTAAGTTGGGAGGGGCTGTGAGGCATCCCCATCGGCTCCCGACGTTGCGGCACGATCGCGAGGTGCGAACAGAAGCCATCCCTCGCGAATTGCTCGAGCTTGTCAAACGTCAGGCCGACGACATCGAACGGTTAAAAAAAGAGGTGATTTCCGTGCAAAGCACGTTGGAACGGCTGCGGAGCGTGGTGTCATGAGCGACGCCATCGTCCGCGCCCTGGCCGAACGCAATCGAGCCGGCGACCTCGACGTCATCCCGGTACAGGAAGAAGACCAGCGCCCGTTTCTCCAGCGTCTCACGGACATGCTGAAGCAAGGCGCGTTCGGAGAAGCTCAGCCCGGCCAGCGCGGGACGTGGGTGCCGAGCCAGATCAACGCGCAGGGCAAGCCCGAGCTCGCCGTCCCCGGCGTCATCCAGCAGCCGGCGGAAAGTCTGCAATCCCTAATGACCGCCCCTCTCTCCGACATTGTCCGCAGCGGAGACCGGGACGCGATCAGGGCGGCGAGTGAAGCATCCTTCGACGTGGCGGGAGCGCTCCCGGCGGCAGGGGCGGCGATTGGACGATCTGCACCGAAGGCAGCAGAATTCCCATTGCGCACTTATCACGGGCGCCGTGACCCGAACCCCAACTTCGACGTGATGCGCAACTCTGACGAGGTGTGGTCGTCGACCAATCCGACCGTAGCCGGAGACTACGCGTCGAAGTACGGCAATGTTCAAGGCGCCGTGGTTCCGATGGACACGACGCTATCAAACCCGCTTCGTGTGCAACCCCCTCGGGGTACCGAATACGACGCCATCCCGTTTGAGGGCGGGACATACGACATTCGTCAGCTTTCAAAGATTGCGCGGGAACGCGGTCACGATGGAATGATTGCCCAAGGCGTAATGGATAGTCCAGAGCTTCCAGCGCCTCCTGGGCGAATTGGGGATACGGTCGTCACGTTCAAGAAAGGAAGCGTCAAGTCACCCATCACGGGGGAAACGCTGTTCTCTAATGCCGACGACCCGACCACCGCCGCTGCGGCAGCAGCACTCACAGCGCAGGAAAGGCCGACGGGAATCAAGGCCTACCACGGGTCTCCGCATGACTTCGACCGCTTTGACCTGAGCAAGATCGGCACGGGAGAAGGGGGAACCCTTGCTGGGTATGGGCATTATTTTGCTGACGCAGAACCAACCGCAAAATACTACAGAGACAGGCTTAGCAAGGACGGCAAAGGCCGAATGTACGAGGTCAACATAAGCACTGATGACAGCAAAATGCTGCAATGGGACAAGCCTGTTGGGCAGCAATCACCCGAAGTTCGTGAAGCACTTAGAGCGGCAGTTTGGGACAAAGACTGGGGAGCTTTTGAGAAACATCGCACCTCATCTTTTGATGAAGCAGAGCCCAGCCAACTCTATGCAATAGCGGCAGCTCTGGCAAGAGGTGACCACCAGAAAACATGGTGGCAAAGAATCAAGTCTGATTTTGGAAGAAGTCCAGCCGAAGGAAAAAAAGAAGCTACGCAGTTATTAGCCGAACATGGGGTTGACGGCGTTAAGTTTCTTGACCAGTGGTCAAGGAAGCAAAACAAAAAGGCAAAAGGATCTGGAGATCAACTTACCCACAACTACGTAATTTTCAAAGATGAATTGATAGACGTTCTTAAAAAATATTCAAACGCTCCAGACCCCACGACCGCAGCCATCCTCGCCCTACTCACTGCCCAACAGGGAGGCCAGCAACAGCAATGACTCTCGCAGCTCGCTCGCTTGAAAAGCTGGCGGGCGTGCATCCTGATCTTGTCCGCGTCGTGGAAGCCGCCCATGGCTATCAGAAGTTCCACGTCACCGACGGCGTCCGCACCTTCGCGCGGCAGAAGCAGCTTGTCGCCCAGGGCAAGTCCAAGACGCTCAAGTCTCGCCATCTGGTTGGCTGCGCCGTGGATCTGGTCGCCGTCACTGAGGATGGAAAGGTCTCATACGACGACGGCAGGATGAAGGCCGTTGCCGACGCCATGAAACGCGCGGCCGGCGAGCTCGGCATCCCGATCGAGTGGGGCGGAGACTGGAAGAGCTTCGTGGACACGCCGCACTTCCAACTGCCGGCCGACCTCTACCCCGACGCTGAAGCGCAGTCTCGAGCGGCCCCGGCCGTCAGCAAGGTGCAAGTCACGGTGGAAACGCTGAAGAGTTCACGGACGATCTTCGGCGCGCTGCTTACGTTCGTTGGCTTGCTGATCCAGTGGCTCCACGGCGCCATTCAAATGGCGATCGAGGCGGCTGCGCACGTCAACGAGTGGACCAGCGTTGCGCCGTTCCTGGCGACGTTTGGGGTTAACGTCGGGTCGGTTGGTGCTGGTCTGAGTGTGTTCGGTCTTGCCTTGGTGGTGTTCCGCAAGATCTCCGACAACATCAATCAGGCGGCCCAAAATGCTCAATCTACTGAAGCTCCTGTTGACGGGTAATGGTATATTCGCGGCGATCGCTGCGGGTCTGGTGGCGTTCGGTGCGTGGACGTGGGCGTTCGCGAAGAAACACCAGGCCGTCGGCGAGCAGCGCGCGGTGGCTAAGATCGAAAAGGCCACCACCAATGCGACCGACAAGGGCAAGCGTGCTGCTGCTGCTTCTGCTTCTCCCCGCGTGCGCGGACCCATCGACCCCACTACCCGGAACGACTAAGCTCCTCGACGAGCTCCCCGTCGTCGAGAACTCGCCCAAGTCGCCGTGCTGGCAGCAGCGCCAGATCGCGGCGCAGAACTCCTATCGGGCGACGATCAAGAGCGGCAAGGATACGGTCTATAAGGCCCCTTGCGATCTCGCACCCCAACGCGTGGCGTCTACCTGGAAGAGCTGAGCCATGGCAGCCACGGATGATCTCTCGCAGACCTTCCCCCTCATTGCCGCCGCACGTAGACGGGAACGATCCGCGCACGTTGCGATGGCGGATAGACCAGCTCGAGGAGAGGGTCACGCATCTCGAGGACCAGCCGTCAGCAATCGAGATCGCCCAACGGCTTCCTTGGGAAAGGGTCGTCGTCCCGCTGCTGCTGGTCATCGCCCTCAAAGCCGGGTGGATTTCGGCCGACATCGCCAGTTCGCTGCTCGGGCGATGACGGTGGCAGGGCTCGCCCTGTGCGTCTACGCGGCGGCATTGCTGGTCGCTGACGTGAGAAGGCAGTCAGCCGATCCCAGCGTTACGAGGCTTGTCTGGAAGCGATAGCGCGGCCTTCCTCGTCTTGGTTACGCGGGGTCGTCGTACAGCAGAGCGTCAAGAACGCTGCTTTGTACGTCAAGTACCTTTCCGGCGTCGCTGTGTCGGAAGCCGAGTTCGCGCGCATCAGGAAATTCCTCGACGCCCCACCTCAGTTTATGCAGATGACGTTGCATCTCGTCGCTGCACGGAGTCTCGCGCCACGGATCGCCGACGTTCTTTTCCATCTCGCTATAGCGCCACCGTCCCTCGACGCCCCGACTGGCTCCCCCATCGAGCCAGTTGTGATCGAAGTCGCACTTGAGCGAGTTGAACACCGCCACGAGCCACGGATACGGCGGACGCCATGCCGTGTTGAACACGAAAGTGATCGTGTCGGCCGTGCGATCAATCGGCTTGTGGCTATAGGCGTTCCACTTCGTTCCCCACTCCACTCTCGACCAATCAAGACCGCAGCGCTCGCGGCCGAACGCTTGCTCGTGTGCCGAACTTACGTTGCCGCGCCATACGTTCAGCGGTGTTGGCACCAGCACCTCGAAGTCGACCTTGCCGTCTACACACAGCTTGGCTTCGATAGCTTCTTGCCCGGCGCTGTCGACGCCGCGAAATACCAGTTCATTCGTCACGTCGTTCGGCATCGCGGCGGTCCTCGTCTTGTCTGGCGGGCCTAGCCGCCGTTGATAAATGCACCCTAGATGCACGTGCGCCTTGCGTCAAGCGGAAATTGCGTGTAGGTTTCCGCAATGTCCACAAGCGCACTCACCATCGGCTGGATTCGGAAGTTGCCCAAGCTCTCCACTACGGAGCAGCAAAGGCGGCTAACCGCTGCCGGCGCTGACCGTCTCGTCATTGACGGGCGCCGCGATCGGGACCGGCCGCGCGAGACATGGCGCACGCTGTTGAAGATGCTGCGCCCCGGCGACGTGGTCCTGATCTGCAACGGCCGCGCGCTCATTGACCCGTCATCGAAGGCGCCCGCGCGCCGGCAAGTGTTCGCCGCGCTCGCCGCGATTGAGGAAGCCGGCGGCACGTTGCACGATCTGCAAACCGGCTGCGACACGGCCAAACGTGCGGAGCGCGACGAATTTCTGGCGGGCACGTTGGACGCCATCGCACGCGCTCGCGACGGTGGCGACGCCGGCCGTCCGCCGTGGACATTGACCGCAGAACAGCGCGCGTGGTCTGCGCCAATCTGGTACTCGATGAAGGTCGCCACAAACAAGGAAGCCGAGACGCTTATCCGCGCCGAGGCTGCGAAGCGCGGCGACCGCGACATGATGAGTATTAGCGCGTGGGCGTTGGGCCGGTCGCATCGGCTGGGGCCAAGCGGACGCGCGAAGCTGAAACGGAAGAAACGGTAACGGAGCGACTGAGATGCAGGATGTGTGGCGCAAGGTAGAAGAACGCGAAACGATCATGCGGGCGCGCATTGCCGAGCTAGAGGCCGCACTGCGCCCATTCGCGGAAGCGTGGAAGCTGGCAGTGCAGGTCGCGCCGAAAGCCTCGTTAGGCCAACTCGGCGCGGTAGCTGCGTATGAAGTCAGCGGCGCGCACTTCAAACGCGCGGCGGAAACTGCGGCAAAACAGTAAGGAGCGGTCATGGACGAACAGACGGTACGGCGCCGCATCGCCGAGATTGACGCCATGTTTGAGGATGCCGCTGGGTGGGGCTCGTGGATGGTAGAAGCCGCGAACGAGCGTGAGGCGCTGGTTGATCGGCTCATCGCAGCCGGTCACGCAGCTGAGCACAAGCACCTCGCTCGCACTGCGGGCGGCGCGCGGGTCGATTAACCCGACGAAGGAGCGTGCCTTGAAGGCAGTGAAGATCAACCGCAAGGCGCAGCCGTGGACGACGCGCGATGAGGTTCGGCAGCGCCTCGGTAACTGCCGTAGGTTCCTCTACTTTGCGTGGCTGGCCCTCACGACTGATAGCGCGCTGTTCGCCGCGGTGTTCATCAACAGCGCTCGCGATGAGGGTGACGGCATCATCACAAGCATCACCATGCACGACGGTCGACGGATCGACGTGCCAACCGACATTCCGAATTGACCATTGAAACGGAGAGGCAGACCACGATGGCATACACGAAGGACATTGCACCCGAAGCTAATCTTCTAAGCGTTGGCCCAGAGCTTGGGCAGATGTGTGGAGACAACGCCATGAACTGGTCGCGCGCATTCTGCGCGGTGGCAAAGTCGAAGGGCATCGACCTTGGCGACGACCCCGAAGGCTGGATGGTCGGTTGGTTCGCGAACGCTATCGAGTGTGCGCACGATGCGCGGCACGGAACCGCGCCGGTTGTCCTGCCTGATGGTTCGGCCGTGTACACAACTTGAGCCAATCCAAAACGGAATCGGAGCGGTCTATGCATGACGTGTGGCGCCGACACATCGGCAGCGATCGTGAGCGCGCCCGGCGATGGGCGGCGGGTCGCGGGTGCTACGCCTACGGCATCTGGATAGAGATGGGCAATCGCGACCCATACATTGATCGGATGGCGTGGACGCTGCGGCGACGCGAGGCGGCTGTGTGGCTGTGGCTGCGTCGACACGCGCCATGGTGCGACGCTGATCTGTGGGCGCGACGGGTGTGCAGTTGGCTACCGATGCCAAATGTGGAAACAGAATAGGAGACTGCCGTGACACAGCCGAGGCAGATCATCGACGGCGACGTGACGTACTACGAACACGGCGGCGGCTATGCGTCGGCCGCTGACGGCGCGGGTTGGGTGTCGGCACTGTTCGTGTCGGTCGACGCTGCCAAATCGTGGCGTGATGACTTCGGCGCGGCCGAGCGTGAGTTCCGCCGGCTCAACGGCGGGCCGCAAGGCGAGGCTCTAGTACCCGCGCGGGACAAAACAGAGAGGTAGCGTAGCCATGAATGAAGTGCAGCACGTCGCGACAGCCATTAGTGCCGCCCTTGGGGAGCCACTTGAGATGGCGAAGCAGAACCGGCGCGACTACCTCTTCTTTGTCGCGCGTGCTGCTATTAAAGCCGTGCGCGAGTTCGACGCTCAGCAGTCTGTGACTGGTTTCAGCGATGACGACATTGCCGACATCCGCGCGGGCGAAGCGGCAAAACAGTGATGGAGACCACGGTGCACTTCACGGACACGACGGCATGGCATGAGACGGGGCTGCGGCTGCATCTTTCGCCAGCGCAGGACCCGACCGACTTCAGCGGCTCGCTCGAAATGCGAGCGCTGGCGTTGGAAGTGCACAACCTGAACCCTGAGGTGAAGACGATCCACGTGTTCACCAAGTCGGAGCTGGCCCGCGTCGCGCTGTGGCTGCTGTGGCGGTCGATCGTTGGCGTGCGCGCCTAAGGCGAGGAGGTAGCGAACGATGAACAGGAAAGAACGTCGCGCAGCAGCGGCTAGGCTCAGAGCTCAAAGGGTCGGCAATGTCGGAGTGCTCGACCGCACGTTTAGCCCAGATGGAGACTGCGACACCTGTGGGAAGCATGCTGAGTTGCGCCCTTACGGACCAAACGGAGAGTGGCTTTGTTTCTCGTGCGCGATGAAAGACGAGGCGACGACGGCTCGCAAATATCGCGAGCACGTTTTCGGCGAAGGAACTCACTGAGTTCAAGACAGAGAGGTAGCCGTGATGGGACTCAGTGCTGGGGGAGTCCTGTCCTGTTCACGGCATGTCCGTCACGTTCTGTCACACTGCAGAGACGTAGACTAGGCGTCAAAAACCCAGTATTCACGGGCATTCCGGGCGGGTAGCTCAGTGGCAGAGCATCTGACTTTTAATCGGAACCGCTTAGGCCGGTTTCTTCCGACGCTTCAATGGGATGACGTTACTGCCGGCGTCTGGTGTTGGGCTTAGTGTTGGGAGTGACGCTAAGGCGTCCTGCACCTCCCGATCCGCCACATGGGCGTAGCGCTGCGTCGTCGTGATGCTCGAATGCCCTAGCGACCGTTGAACGATCTCGAGCGCGGCTCCCCGCTGCCGCAGCCAAGTTGCATGGGTATGTCTGAGATCGTGCCAGGTGAAGTCCGACAGGCCAGCCGCCTTAACCGCAGCATCGAACATCTTGCGCTGGTTCCGGCGATCGAAAACGGCAGAGCCGGGGTCTGATGCCTGGATGCGCGCCAAGAGGCTCAGGGCCGCGTCTGAGAGCTTTAGGGTGCGCAGGCCGGTCTTGCCCCTGATCGACGCCTCGCGCCGCCCCAGGTCAACGTCGGTCCACCGAAGGCCGTAGGTCTCTGACCTGCGGCATCCGGTCAACAAGCTCCACTCTATTGCGAGCCGGAGGGGTTCCGGGCGTGCTGAACTGGTCTGCCTCGGAGGCAATCTCGCCAATGACCACCCCGACCACGAAGGCGCCGCAGAGCACGAAGCCGAGAGCCAAACCGAGCCAGAACATGGGTGCCTCCTGTTGATCCTGGGATCAGCCGCCGATCGGCCGATCGCTAAACTCGCGCCGAATGAAAGTCTCGTGGTCATGGCGAGCCTTGTTGGCCGCGTTCTCATCGCCGCGAAGCACGGCGGAGCGCCACGCTTGGTGCTGCGGGCTGTAGCGGTAGGGCGTCTTGCCGTAGCGCCGACTCAAACTTCAGCGCCTCGCGCTTGCTGTCCGTGCCAGTGCTTCGGACAACCCGACGGCCTGCGACTTGTATCTCACAGTACCAGTACGGCGACCGTGGCCGTCTGAAGAGGGACATTGCTTCTGCCTCTCAAGGTACGCTTCCACGTCGGCGGGATCGTATCGGCGAGACGCCCCGATCTTCACGAACGGAAGCGGGAGCCGCATCACCTTGCGAGTTGAGCACCGCAGCCTGGCGGCGACCTCTCGGATCGTCAGTAACGTTACCGTCGCCAGCGTCTCGCGGCTCATGTAGGCAGGGCGGGTCACGGCGCGTCCTCCAGAGCCTTGCGGCCAGCGTCGGTGATCTCGGCCTTCCATTTCGGCCGAATGCCCGCGTACTCTCTTTCGATCTGTGCCCATCCACGGTGGGCCAATCCTTGCATCAGTGGATTGGCTGCCGACCCGTTCCGACATTCGAATGGTCTCCCAGCCTCAAAGCAAAACATTGGCTCCTGGCTGAGCCATTGCAGCGCCCGCTTCTGATCTCGTCCGGGTTTCATGGGCACACCTTGATCCATGTCTCTAGGATGCGCAGAGCCGATCCGGCCATCATCCCGGCCACGAAGATCAGCGCATAGCGGGGGAAGTCACTCATGGGGTATCTCCCGCATCTCATATTGCGCGCGCTCGTTGATGACATCTCTCAGGTGCTCGACGATGCGAAGCTGTGCCCCGGTTTCGAGTTGGGCGATCTCGGCCCAGCACTTCGACAACGCGGCGAACTCCAGCGCGTAGCCGGCGGCCGGGTCTGGCTTCCGGGCAATGCGGGGGAAGGATAGAAGCCTCATCGCTTGTCCCTCCACACCGGGCTTCCGTCGAACTTGCGCCAGTCGCGCATTGGGCTGCGAGACTTCCGCACGCCGATCCGCTTCTCATAGATGCGGTCGGACTTCGACAGCTCCGGGATGTCCTTCTCAGCCGTAATCCGGCGGTGGCACTTCTTCGCCAGCACGCGGCAGTTCTCCAACGTGCCAGGGCCGCCAAGCGACGCCGGCACCGGATAGTGGTCGTATTCGACGCCGCCGATGATCTTGAGCTTGCAGCCGCACTCACAGATGCCGCCCGCACGCTCCCATGCGGCGATCTTGACCTTGGCGGGGAACTCCTGGCGCTTGGTCATGCCGCGCGCTCCCTCAGCAGGGCCTCAGGCTCGATCCCGGTCTCTGCTCTGATGATGTCCTCGACGGCGCGAGAGAGAGCGTCGAAGTCGCGGTGAGACAGCGTCTCGAAATTGATCGACTTCGACGCCACAACGGCCATCTTGCCGTTGTACTGCGTCACCCACGCGTGGTCTCGCGTTGCCGCCATGGCCGCCGACACTGCCGTCTTCACAATCTCCAGCGTGCGCGGGTCCGTCGCCGGCACGTCGACCTCAACCAGCGTCCGGTGGCCAGCCTTGCACTGGAGCCACTTCCGAAGATGGTCCTCGCTGTCCGGCCGGAACCTCGACCGGCTGCGCTCCGGCCACTGGTCGAAGGCCGCCTTGATCAGCGCGAAGTACCGCTTGTGCTGCTGGAGTGACCTGCGCTTGCTGTTGTCCATTGAGTTCCCACCAGCAAAAGTACACGTCCTGTCTCGACAATTCGGTCAGCCGTGCGATCTGGTCGGGGAGGTATCCGGCGTTCCGGTAGTGCCTCACCAATGAGAGATCGAACAGGCGGAGACGGACCCTCATGCGGCACGCGCGCGGAGTTCGTCCATCTTGACGGCATAGTCCTCGTCAAGCGTGTCCGACCATCTCCCAGGGAGCGCTGCCCATTCGTCGGCCCGCGTCTCCTTCACGTGCTGCAAATGCTCGGCGCTGATCGCCTTTGCGATCTCGGCGCGGATCTCGTTGAACAGCTTGACGCTGCCGTCCCGCTTGCCCTCGGCGCTCGATTTGCGCGGCGCGCGGTTGTTCAGCGCAACCTGCGAATACTCGTCGTCAGACTGCGCCATGGAATCGAGGTCCATGTCGCCGGTCGGGAGCTTGAACAGCGACCTCAGATACGCCTTCTCGGCGTAGCTCTGCGCGCTCTGGAATGTCTGCGGGCCGGTCACTTGAATAAAGAGAGACCGGCGCGCTTTGGGGTCGCTCCACGTGCCTTGTTCCGTTGCAAGAATGAACGAGAACTCGAGCCGCGCCCATTGCGAGATTTTTGGCTCTTTCGTCTTGGGGTCCGTCGACTCGACCCGCTTGATCTCGCATAGATCCTCTTGCACGAGGCAGACCAGACCGACCTCGCCCATCTTGCGCGTCACCGCCGCGTAGATGTCATCTGTCGACGAGTAATTGTAGCCGCCATGCGAATTGCGGTTCGACTTTGCGACCGCATCGACGCTCGTCATGATGGCGCAGATCGCCTTGACTATCGACGGGTGGACGTCATGTAGGTGTGCCATCGTCATCCCTCGTGCTTGACCCGGCGCCACGTCGGGTACATGCGGCTACCGCACTCCTCAGCCAAGCCCATCTTCGTCAGTTGCCTGCAAATTTTTGCAGCTGTTTCGGTTGGGCTGATGGTCGTGATCTTTGCCCTGTGTGCAATCGCGAACGGCACGTCAAACTCATCTTGAAGCGCGTTGAACACGCGCTGCTGCATTGGCGTCATTTTCATATTCAGCCCTCGTGCTTGACCCGCGCCGCCTCGGCCCGCTCGTCGTCGCTGATCTTCCTCAGCAGGTAGACGCCGCCCATGCACATCTGCATCGCGATGGCGTCGCCGCGCTCTTCCCGTAGCCGCTCAAGAGCGGCCCGGAACTCCTCCTCCGGCGAGGACCAGACCAACCGCTCGAGCGGTCGCTTGCCCAGCCCCAGGAAATGAACCTTCGATTCCTTTTCGATCGTCTCGCCCATGGCCCAAAGTGTCATTGCCGCCAGCACTGACGCTTGCACCAACCCGATAATCGCGTACCATCTGACCCACATCTCACGCCCCCTGATGCCACCACGGCTTGGCCTTCGGCGCCGGCTGCCGATCAACAATCCGAACCAGCGTCCGAATGTCGTCCGTGACCTTGTAGATGCGGACCTTGGAAAAACCGCCGTCGAGGATTTGCCTCGCCCGCTGCATCGGAATGTGATGCGCTCCGATGCAGACCTTCACGCTTTCGCGCGCACTCCACGCTTCAAGCTCCCAACGCGTCACGATCACCGCCTCCCCAGTAGCTCGAACGATCCCAACCGATGCTCGCGGTACTGGTCCCGCATGGGCGCTCGCTGCTCCACCTTGTCGTGGATGGTTCCCTGCCAGTGCTCTTCGATGTGAGAATGCACCTTCGAGAACAGGGCTTTTCCGAGCGGGTCGGTCACGTCGAGCGGAGCCTTCGACCCATTGGCGTCCACCATGAGGGTGACGTTCCAATGCAATTCCTCGTCAGCGTCCTCGTACCATTCGACCTCAGCCGTGATGCCGGAGACGCACACCAGCGCGTCAGCAACCGGCAGGTCCATTGCGTCGAGATCAATTTCAAAGGTGCCTTCCGTCGCCATTCCCGCCTCCGTTTGTAACCACCGGCCGGGCCTTATTAGGTGCCCGGCCGGTCCCTCTCACACGGCGCTTTGACCCCCGCTGCCGTGCGTGGAAATCGGATTGCCGTCCGCGATCGGCTCAATCTTTCTGAGGATTCCGATCAGCGCGGCCATGTCCTCGCGAAGCTCAAGCGGCGCCTGCTTCTTCCCGCTGAGCCGGTCGACCATATTCATCACCTCGGCGAGCACGACGATCGCGCGCTTGGCCTGAAGCAATTCGGTCTCTGTGATTTGGATGGTCGCCACGTTCCGCCTCCGTGTTCTGAGATCAGCCGCCGGGGAGAGAGACTAGGGGCCTTGGGGCGTGCCCGGCGTCGTGTCCGGCGGCTGATCTGGAGTGACCATAAATTGCCACCACGGCAAGCGTCAAGAGGAAAAATGCCGCCACGGCAAAATTTCCGCGTATCCCGACGTTATCCACACAGGCTTTTGACGCTTGACGGTCGCCACGGCGGCAATTATTATCCGCGCCATGAAGCTGAAAGAATACCTACGCGAGAAGGACATCACGGCCCGCGAGTTCGCGGAGCTGATCGGTGTCGACTACTCATCCGTCACTCGCTACTGCGCTGGCGAACGTCGCCCGCAATGGCCGATTCTCGAGCGTATCACGGTGGCGACGGGCGGCGCGGTCACACCGACAGATTTTTTGTCCCGTCCCAGGCGCCCGGCTCCGGCCGACGCCAGCGCCGCCGCGTAACCTAGCGTCCCCGCGTTTGTCGAGTGCGTCAGTTCGCCGGCCTTAGCGGTCGGCGGGTGATCCACTGCACTTGCCCGGAGATATGCCGGACCGGGCGTGGAACCGGCCCATGCGTGCCGCCCGCCGACCGCTATCGCCCGATGCCTCCATTGGGCTCGGTAGCGCCCTCCCTAGACTGGCCGGCGGTCATCGAGATCGCCGGCCCCTTTCAATCGGGGCTTCGCATGACGAAAGCTGAGCGGATCAGGACGTTTCTCGCACAAGGCATCGGCCCTACCGCGATTGCGGAAATGGTCGGCTGCTGCGTCGGTTACGTCATGGCGGTTAAGCACCGAGTTCATGGGCGGCGTCCCGCTGACAAGAGGGCGGCGCAGCGGCAGTGCGAGAGGATCAAAGCCAACGGAAATAGGGATGCCGCGCGGTCTGCCGCAACGGCTGCGTATAGGGCCAATGCGAGCCAAGGCCGCAAGGTCGCGATGAAGCACTACGCGACTGCCTACACCAAGGCGCTCCGCGAGACCGCCCGCCATGGCTGAGTTCAACGGCTTCGACGCTCACCGCGTCCTTCGCGCCCGCCGGGCTGGCGCTCAGCGTCCCCGCAAGAACTGGCTTGGCGGCATGTTCCCCGACCTGGCTATCCCGCCGGTCGCGATGGTGATCCCCGAAAAGACTTCGCCCCCGGCGGGGAAAGCCGAGGGCGAGTAGCTGGCAGATGCACGGGCTGTGGCGGCCCTTAGCTCATTCATCGAACGAGGTTTTTATGCCCGAGAAATCCGACGAAATCAAGACCGTACCGGTTCGGTATAGCCTCGAATTGCGGACCTCCCGCATCGTCTTGGGGATTACGCCCCGCGACCTGATCGGCGACCTCGCCCGCGCCCGCATCAAAGCCGCCTCGCGCAAGCTGGCGAAGCTCGCCGACGAGCTGGGGGGCTGATCATGAGCCGTTGGTATCGCCGCTACACGGGCACCGTGAGCGATCCGAAGATTGCCGAGGCTGCGCTGATCGCCGGATGCTCGCGCGCAGTCGCCATTGCTACTTGGGACATGATCCTTGAGAGCGCGGCCGAGAGCAATTCCAATGGAGCGTTTAAGGCAACGTCGCGCAACGTTGCGGCAACGATAGCGGAGCAGATTGAGACGGTCGACAAGGTGTTTTATGCGTTCACGACCCTCGAAATGATCCGGGACGGCGTTGTCGTTGCATGGTCAAAGCGGCAATTCCAGAGCGACAGCAGCACGGAAAGGTCCCGTAAACATCGGGCTTTGAAGAAGAAGGACGAGCCCGCAACGGAGATGCAACGTTGCGCAACGCCCCCAGATACAGATACAGATACAGAGAAGAAGAACCCCCTAACCCCCTTGGCAGGGGGAATGGCCGAATTCACGTTCGACGGGAAGCGGGTTATCGCACCCGATAGCTGCCGGTCCTTCTGGCTCCAGCAATTCGACGAGAAGGGTTTCGACCTCGCCCTGATCGAATGCGCCGGGAGCCTTCAGCCGAACAGCCGCGCCCACTCCGTTCATGCCCAAGTTGAGCGGAAGCTGGCCCAGATCGCCCGCGACAAGCGAGATCGTGACCGCCGGTACGCCGAAGCCGTCGCCAAGTCGAAGCCGAAGGCCGCCCCGGTGGTCGCCCGCAACGGCTGCACGCCCCACGTCTACGTCAAGCCGGAGTGGGCCGTATGACCATTGCCCAGATCAAACCCGCCCGGCAGCCGCTCGAGCTGGTCATCGTCGCCACCGAGCACGACCAGCTCGCCCTCAAGCACATGGGGTACAAATCCGTCCGCGTCGTCAGCGACGAGCGATCGGTCTACGTGCCGACGGCTGACGGCTGGGAGCCGGATCCGTCGCTGATGATCTTCGACCGGGTGATCCTCGCCCTGCCGCACGGCTACGAGGGCCTGCGTGATGGCTTGGCCGTCCGCCTCGGCGACACCCGCTGCCTGTGGGTCGAATGGCCTGAGGACCGCGAAGGCCCGTCCGACATGCTGGCCAACAGCGGCCCCGATCTGCTCCGCAACGCGATGCTGACCGCGCGCCGCATGTGGACTGATGAGATCGCGTCGGTCGATGACATCCCGGACCCCGGCGAGCAGCTATCCTATCGCTCCGGCTTTCCGCAGCTTGACGAGCACGGCTTCCGCTTCACGCTGCCGGCGTTCATGCCGGTGATCGGCCCCTATGGATCCGGCAAGAGCATCCTGCTGCGTCAGCTCCTCGTTCAGCTCTGGGAGCTCCACAAGTGGCCGTGCCTGATCACGGCTTTCGAGGAGAAGGTGAAGCCGCGCTACATCCGCGACCTGCGCCGGCACATGCTGAAACTCCCGATGAACCAGTGGTCAGAGGAGATGGTCGCCGACGCGGATACCGAGATCAGGAAGGGGTTTTACTTCCTCCGTCGCAAGCGCGGCGCGGTGCTCAACGCGGCCCGGCTCATCGACCGCATCGAATACGCGGTGAAGGTCTACGGCATCAAGGTCGTGGCGATCGATCCCGTCAACGAGATCGATCACGAGGTGCCGAAGGGCGAGAGCAAGACCGATTACATGGGCCGCTTCATCATGCAGCTGAAGCAGCTCGCCGACGACTACGGGCTGCTGATGATCGTGTGTGCTCACCCGCCGAAGGACGGCGTGGAAAAGCGCATGATCAAGGGCAAGCTGCTGACCCTCAACGACGGCGCCGACACCGCGCACTGGGGCAACAAGGCCGATATCGGCTGGTGTGTGTGGCGCCCGTCAGGCGACGGCCCGACGCTGCTCCACATCGACAAGGTCAAAGACCACGAGGTGATGGGCAAGCCGACGCTCGCCGAGCTGTTCCTTGATCAGCGCATTGGAGCGCTTCGCATCGCGCGCATGGGCTATGGCATCGTGGAGGGCGCCAATGAGCATTGAGAACCCCCGTTCCCGCGCCATGGCAGGGGAGGGAGAGCAGTGACATGCGAAAGCTCCGCGTCCTCGACCTGTTCAGCGGCATCGGAGGATTCAGCCTCGGCCTCGAGCGCGCCGGCGGCTTCGAAACCGTCGCGTTCTGCGAGATCGAAGACTATCCCCGCCGCGTCCTCGCCAAGCACTGGCCCAACGTCCCCATCTACGACGATGTCCGCACCCTCACAGCCGATGCTCTTCGACGAGACGGAATTGCCGTCGATGTCATCTGCGGCGGGTTCCCGTGCCAGGACCTTTCTCGAGCTGGGCTTGGCGCCGGCATTAGCGGCGAGCGCTCAGGACTGTGGGGAGAGTTCGCAAGGTTCATTGGCGAGATACGACCACGCTACGCGATCTTGGAAAACGTGGCAGCGCTGCTCGATGACGGAATGGGAACCGTTCTCGGAGACTTGGCCGCAATCGGGTATGATGCGGAATGGTCGACTGTATCTGCGTGCGCCTTGGGTGCACCACACATGCGACAGCGCGTGTTCGCAGTGGCCTACCCCAACGGCCAGCATGGACGGACGGGGGTTCGGGATACCGCTCCACGACCGCACGGGACGGTACAAGAAATCTACGATCTTGAGGGTGCACGCGCTCGTCAAAGAGCACGGCTGGAAGATCCATCCGCGCTTTACGGAGGCGCTGATGGCGTTCCCTTCGGAATGGAGCGAAACCGTGCGATCGGCAACAGCATCTATCCTGAAGTTCCGACCGTCATCGGCCGTGCGATCCTCCAAGCGGAAGGGCTGACGCCATGACCCTCTCCGACCGCATAGAACTCCAGACCCGCGCCAACGGATCCAAGCTGGTCCGCGTCCCGGCAGACGAGCTGCTGGCCCTGATGCGCAAGGCTGAGGCCGCCGACATGGACCGCCTCGCCGCCGACGCCTGGCGCCGCCACTGCAAGGCCCTCAGGCAGCGCGCCAAGGCAGACCGCCTCGCCAAGGCGCTGCTGGCCGCCGACGAAGGAAAGGCACGCGTATGACCGACTACGACGCCAAGATGGTAGCTGAGGACATCGTGAGATTGTTGCGAGAGCATTGCTCGACGGGCACCGCTCAGGAGGCGATCGACATGATCGTCAAGTCTTACGGACTAGAGCAGGCCAACCGCCGCGCCCGTGCGATCATCGAGAACAACGAGCGGAAGGACAGGGTGTAATGACCGTCTACACAGCGAAAATCGATGTGGACTGGATGGATTGCATTAAGCGGGCAATGCGTGATTCTGGGGATGCCATTCATGTGGCGCCGCCCTCCCGAGCCAACGACCACCTGACCCTCTCCGCCGCCCACCGCCTTCTCTCCGTCCTGAGAGACGAGACGCAATCGAGAGCCGTTCACGCCGAGTGCGAGGACGTGATGGCAAGGCTCAGCAAGATCGTGGAGGGGTGAAGATGCTCCGCATCGACAAAATCGCGGCGGTTCTGCTGATCGCGGGGATGATCTTTGCCGTCGGCTACGAGCACGGACGCCAGGCTGGCTACATCAGCGGATGGACCCGCGGCTTTGACGCTGCTGATGTGCGGGCAACGGAGAACACCACCCCATGACCGGCCACAAGCCCCGCCTGAAAGGCTACCGCATCAAGGGCGGCAAGCTCGTCGTCACCCTCAAGCGTAAGGCCGTCTCAGAGACCATCCGACAGCGTAAGAGCAAGCGAACCAAGGTCGTCAGGAGGACAGTGTGATCGAAACCCTTTCGCAGCGCGCCGCCATCGCCGCCCGTGACGGCATCGAGAAGGCCATCCACGGCCTGGAGATGAGCGTGAAGATCGAACTGAAGGATCAGCCGCACTCGAAGACCAATGCATATTTTGGCAAGCTTCGAGATGAGGAACTGGCTGCCCTGGAGGAGTTGAAGAAGCTCCGAGCAGTGCTGCATGGCCGTGTGTTCGACGCCTACAAAGAGGAGAACCCCAAGCCGTGACCAAGCAGACATGGAGGGCCGTGAAGTGACAACACAGGAACGGACGGTAAGGACGGTTTGGGCGTTTGCTGCTGGCTTCGCGCTCTGCATGTTGATGACGCGCGTTTTCGTAACCAACGACCCCAATTGGTCGACGTGGCTAAGCGCCATTGTCATCCCGATGGGCATCCGCCGTTCAATCCGTCCTCTCTAATCGTGCGCGTCTCCTCATCCTGAGGCCCCATGGACACCATCAACCACCGCATCCTTGAGCGCATGCGCGGCTTGCCGGCGCAAAGCGACCCGTTCGGCAAATTCGACCAGACCAACCCTCAACGAGCGAACGCCAACGAGAACGACACTGACCCTCTCGCCCGCGTGAAGGCGGCCAACGACCGTATGGAGGCCCGCCGCTGGAAGCCGAGCATCCGACCGGAAACCGTCCTCACCCCCGAACTGGAGGCCAAGGGAGGCACCTGGGAGCGCCCCCACACCGACCAGCGCACCAACCGTGTCGCCTATCGCAAGCTCAGCACGTTCGAGTCCCTGCACCAGGCGGGAAAGCTCTCAGACGGTGCCAAGCTCGCCAGCGACAAGCTCACCCGGCATCTGATCGGCGCCACCGGTGCCAACGTCTCATCCGGCAACGGCGGGACGGACACCAGCGATCTCGTCGAGGTGCCGTCCATCTGGCACGGCCAGAAGGTCGCCGAGATGCAGCGCGTCGTCGCCAACGCTGACCAGTGGGCCGCCCTCGTTGACACCGCGCTCGAGGTCCGGGACGTGGAGGCGATCGGCCGTGGCTGGATGGGCTGCAAGCAGCGGGGCCAAGCCTACATCGCCGGCCTGTCCCTGATCCGTCTCGGCCTGGAGCGGCTGGCGCAACACTACGGGATGGACACGAGCTACCACGCTCGCGCTAGCCCTTGACGCGCGTGCACAAATCACCGATGGTTTTTGCTATCGTCGCCCCGAGGTGGGCGCAACAATCGAAGCCCCGGGAACTATATACTTGACGGAACAAGGACCGACAGGGTATGGAGCCCGAGCGTGACAGGCCGGAAATCAGCTCTCAGGCGATGTAGGAGTTTCGTCGCCTGATGGTTGATTGGAGTCTTGAGAACGCTGAGTATCTTCAGGAAGGGGGGCTTGGTCCGTTGGACGCCATAGCTCAGAAAGTGCGTTCTTGGGCGATGGCATCGTGCTGCGGACATGATGCAGCATTGGAGAGGCGAGAAGGTCAGACTTGATCGCTTCGATAACCCCGCTGTGCGCCACAAGCTCTCGCGCTTTCCATGGCAAAGCCCCCGGTGAAGAGAGACGAGATCAAGGACGAGCCCGGCGCTGAGGACAGGTTCCTGAGCGGGGTGCGGAAGGCCGTGAAGACGCCGCCCAAGCCGTTCACGAAGCCGTCGAAGGACAAGGGTCCGAAGAAGTGAAAGCTAACTTCGCGTTTGAGGACGGGGTGGCGCAGATATGCGTCCGGGCGTCTCTGCCACTGCCTCAAGGGCCTCGATCAGCTCGTGAACAGCTCGACGTGCCTGCTCGTGCAGGGGCTCTTGAGCAAATAGAGGCCCTGCTAGAGGTAGCTCTAGACGAGCTACTTTTTGGCCGTAGGACACCTGAAGTATCGCCGTCCGAGACGGCGGCTGACTCCGGCTGCGGGCAGGCCCATGGCCTCGCGGACACGATGGCAGAGGAACCACGCGGTCTTGTAGGTCACGCCGAGCATGCGGTGGACCTGATGGGCGGAAACGCCCTTCTTCGATGAGGCCATGAGCCGGAAGGTCATGAGCCACTTGGTCAGGGGAATATGCGAACGCTCCATCACGGTGCCGACCGTGACGGTGAACTTCTTGCGGCAGGGACGGCAGAGGATCAGACCCTTGGAAGCGGCTTCACCGCCCAAACGGGCGATGTTCTCGCCGGCTTTGCCGCAGAAAGGGCATTCGGGACCATTGGTCCAGCGCTGCGCTTCGAGAAAGCTGCGGGCCTTGGTCTCACAGTGAAAGACGGGATCGAGGATGTTGAAAGTCATTGGGGCCAATCCGGTTCGATTGACCCCAAAGTACGCTATCGGGACTGTTCCGTCAAGTATACAGTTCCCCGGCAACGCATGACATGCGCCGGGGCTTTTCTACATGGTAGAGCGCGGCGGGTAGCTCCGACCGACGCAACGCAACCGAACTCAACTGCACACACACTGCCACCGATCCGCGCCCAAATCGTGGCGCGGGCATAAACGGGGCATGAACGATGGAAGTCACCCTCGGCCTTGCCGCCCTCGGCGTGATCTTCGTGGTCGCCGGCATCGTCAACATCATCCTCGTTTTGAGATCGTAACCGCGTCCCCCACTTCCGGAGGACATCCCATGACCCTCGACGCCCGCCTCACTGAGGCCGTCCGCTACATCGTCGACCGCTCCATGCTGTGGGCGTTCGTCATCGTGCTCGTGGCCGCCTGCATCCTCGGCTGGTCCTACCAGTCGTCGACCTCCTACCTGTGGGCTGCCATCGCCGTGGCCGTGGTGCTCGGCGAGGTTGGCGCCATCCACAAGGCCGTTGAAGCCTTCCAGCGCCGGGATTGGGTGGTCATGAGCTCCGGCGCCTTCGTGTGGGCCGTCTGCTTCGCCTACAGCTTCGTCCAGAGCCTCGGCGTGGCCGCCACCTCTCAGGATGCCGGCGCCGCCATGCGCTTGGCCAAGCACACCGTCTATGAGGACGCCTCGGCCGACGTGGCCGGCATTCAGGACAAGCTCAACAAGCTCGTCGACGCCCGTTCCAAGATGAAGCCGACCCGTTCCGCCGCGGACGCTCGCGCCGAGCTCGACAAGGCCGAGGCTCACCGCTTCTGGCAGATGACCAATGGCTGCAAGGAGACCAAGGGGCCTCAGACCCGCGCCTTTTGCGACACCTACCGCTCCGCCGAGGCTGACATTCGCTCTTGGGATGCCATCGGCGTTCAGGACGCCAAGATCGACGAGGCCCGCAAGGAACTTCGCACCGCCACCAAGACCCGACAGGCTGCTCCTGTCAGCACTGCCGCCGTCGACCCCTTCGCCCAGATCGCCAACAAGTACACTGGCGCCGACGTGCAAACCGTGTCCGACTTTGCCGCGGCCCAGAAGACCATCACCGTCAACTCCATCCTGACCCTGACGGCCCTGATGCTCTTCGCTGGTGCTGCCGGCGCAACCCGTCGCCCCAAGGGCGACACCCGGGGGTCAGCCTCTACCGACACCTCCGTCACCATCACCGACGAGCGCGCCGTTCAGGCCCTCAAGGAGCAGCTTCGCGCCGCTCTCAATGACCAGCGCACCGCAACTGCTTGATCTACTCATCTAAAAATAGACGGCAATAGACGATGGCAGCGGGGAAGAAGACCGGAGGACGCCGCAAAGGCACCCCAAACAAGCGTACAGAGGCAAGTCGTGCTCTCGTGGCCCGTGCTACGGCAGAAGGCATATCGCCGCTGGACGTGATGCTAGGGGCCATGCGCGAGGCATGGGAAAAAGGCGACAAAGGCGGCGCTGCCATCTTCGCAAGGGATGCGGCGCCCTACATGCACCCCAAGCTGTCGGCTGTTCAGCACAGCGGGGACAACGACAACCCCGTAGCCTTCAACATCGTTTCAGGCGTCCCCCGCGAAGCCCATGATGACGACGACAGCCACGCCAACGGCGCGGACGCAACGCATTGACTTGGGCTACCGCGCCCGCCCGCAGTTCCGCCCGTTCCACGCTCGCAAGCAAAGATGGGCCTGCATCGTTGCCCACCGCCGCGCCGGGAAGACCGTTGCCTGCGTGATGGATCTTGTCGACGCCGCATTGCGCTGCACCAAGCAAGAGGCACGGTTTGCCTACGTTGCCCCGTACTACAATCAGGCCAAGGACGCGGCTTGGACCTACGCTAAGCGGTTCACGCGTCTTGTGCCGGGTGCTGAGATCAACGAAAGCGAACTGCGCATCGACTTTGCCCACAACGGGGCGCGGCTACGGCTTTACGGCGCCGACAACTACGACCGGATGCGCGGCGGCTACTTTGACGGCGTGATCCTCGATGAGTACGGCGACATGCACCCGGCGGCTTGGCCTGAGGTCATTCGCCCGATGCTCGCTGATCGCCAAGGGTGGGCCACGTTCATCGGCACGCCCAAGGGCCGCAACGACTTCTATAAGGTGTGGGAGCGGGCACAGACGACGCCGGACTGGTTCCCGATGCTGCTGCGGGGGTCTGAAAGCGGGTTGCTCATTGCGTCGGAGCTCGAGGCCATGCGGGCCGAGATGACGCCCGAACAGTATGAGCAAGAGATCGAGTGCAACTTCAACGCCGCGGTTGTGGGCGCCTACTACGGCAAGGAGCTTGTCGACGCTGAGCGTGCCGGCCGCATCGGGGCGCATGAGGTTGACCCGGCCGCGCTCGTGCATACGGCATGGGATCTCGGCATAGGTGACAGCACCGCGATCTGGTTCTTTCAGGTCGCGCCCGATGGCGTCCGGTTCGTCGACCACTACGAGAACCACAATCAGCCTCTCGCTCATTACGCTTCTGTGTTGAGCGCTCGAGGCTACCGCTACGGTGATCATTGGGTGCCGCACGACGCCAAGGTCCGCGAGCTTGGCACGGGCCGCACGCGCATCGAGACCTTGAAAGAGTTGGGCGTCAAGGCTCGGCTGGTGCCCGACCACAAGGTTGAAGACGGCATCAACGCCGCCCGCGTTGGGTTCGGCAAGTTCTGGTTTCACGATGTGCGGTGCCGTCAGGGCCTCGAGGCGCTTCGCCAGTACCGAAGCGCGTTCGACGAAAAGCTCAAGGTGTTCAAAAGCACACCGCTGCACGACTGGACATCGCACACCGCCGACGCGTTCAGATATGCCGCCATGGCTTGGCGCGAGATGAAGCCCAAGGCCGAAGAGCCGCCCAAGCCGACCGAACTGATCCTGACCGCCAACCCTGACGGGACCATCAAGGCCAACATGAGCGTGAGAGAGATCGTCGAGGCCAAGATGCGCCGCAAGAGAGCTTATGGCTGAGCACACCAACGCGGGCGAGATCGTTTCACGGGAAACGGCAGCCGCCGAAGGCATCTCGCCCGTAACCGTCTGGCTCAGGGAGATCGAGCGCGCCAAGAAGGATGAGGAAGGCTGGCGCGATCACGCTTGCGAGGCGATCAAGATCTACGAGGGCGGCGACGACAAGGACGGCAAGGGCACCGCGTTCAACATCCTGCACTCCAACATCGAGACGGTGGTGCCGGCGCTCTACAATTCGACGCCGACGCCGGACGTTCGCCGCCGCTACTCTGACGCCGACCCGATGGCCAAGCAGGCCGTTGACGTGATCGAGCGTGCCGTTTCCTATGTGATCGATCAGCACGATTTCGACGGCGCGATCATCGAAGCGGTTCGGGACAGGTCGCTGGCCGGTCGCGGGGTGGTCCGGCTGCGGTACCGCCCGCACATGCAGCAGCAGATGGACCCCGCGACCGGCCAGCCCTTCGAGACTGTCGGCTATCAGGAGGTCTACACCGAGTATTGCGTGTGGGACCGCTTCATCTGCGGCCCTGGCACGGTCTGGCATTTGGTGCCGTGGATCGCCTACGAGCACGATTACACCGAGCGTGAGCTGAAGAAGATCGGCCTGGACGACGCGCGCATCAAGGCGCTGACATTCGACGACAGCAAAACCGGCAAGGACGGCGAGCACGACAAGCGGTCCAGCACGGGTGTGTACAAGACCGTCAAGGTCTACGAGGTGTGGGACAAGGACAGCCGGCGCGTGATCTTCCTGACGCCGCAGGACAAGGAGCGCCCGCTACAGGTCGTCGACGATCCGCTGGGGCTGCCGGACTTCTTCGACACCCCGCCGCCGCTCCAGGGCCTGCGCAAGCGTAAGGACCTGACGCCGCTTTGCCCCTACGAGATCTATCGCCCGCTCATCGCCGAGCTCGAGAAGGTGCAGCGGCGCATCAACTCGCTGGTGGATCAGCTCAAGGTGCGCGGCCTGATCGACTCGCAGCTGGCTCCCGATATGGAGGCCATCGCGCTCCTGACCGACGGCCAGTACAAGCCGGTTGAGAACGCGGAGAAGTTCACCAGCGGCCAGGCCCGGCTAGAGGCCGCCATCGCGCACTGGCCGATGGAGCCCACCGTCATGGCGCTGAAAGAGCTCTACGCTCAGCGCGAGGCGACCAAACAGACGATTTTCGAGGTGTCCGGCCTCAGCGACATCCTGAGAGGCCAGTCGGACGCCCAAGAGACCGCCACCGCGCAGCAGATCAAGCAGCAGTGGGGTTCAATGCGGATTCAGCGTCAGCAGGCCGACGTGGCCCGCTACGCGCGCGACTTGTTCCGCCTGATGGCGTCGATCATCTGCACGCACTTCACGCCCGAAAACCTATCGGCAATGACGCAGATCAAGATCGAACCTCAGGTGGCGCAGCTTTTGAAGGACGATGTCGGCCGCGGCTTCCGCATCGACATGGAGAGTGACAGCACCGTCCGGGCCGACATGAGCCGGACGCAAGAGCAGATGTCGAAGTTCCTCGAGGGAACCGGCATGTACATGCAGAGCATGGGCGGGCTGTTCCAGGCGCTCCCCGAAGCCCTGCCGGTGATGGTCGAGGTCTACACGGCGTTCGCCCGCAAGTTCAAGCTGGGCAAGCAGGCCGAGGACGCGCTGGAGAAGCTGCCGCAGATCGTCCAGCAGAAGGTGCAGGCGATGCAGCAGGCGCAGCAAGGGCCGTCGCCAGAGGAGAAGAAAGCCGAGCTCGACGCCAAGGCCCGCGAGGACGAGATGGACATGAAGCGCGAGGGCCATCAGCTCGACATGCAGGCCAAGCAGGCTGACCTGGCCGTCAAGCAGCAGGCCAGCCAGATCAAGATGCGCGAGGCGGCGACGAACGCTATGCTGAAAGCGCAGCAGCCGAACGGGGTGGCGCAGTGAGGCCTTCTAAGCCGATAAGTGAAATGCAAGCGGATGCTCACCGCACTGTTGTTGACGTGCAAGGGTATCGTCACGTCGGTGGGCTCAAGTATGATGGTGTACACTACATCGCGCGCGTTACGGATCGCCCCGGCATGACCCGCCGCGAGAAGGCGCTTGCCCTCGGCCTGCCGCCTCCCGACAAGGACGGGGATGTTTTTGATACGGTCGTGATCGAATACGCCGCGCGCGATGCCGGCTGCAATCAACGGAGCGCCGCGCAGTGAAATCGTGGGATCGGTACAAGGCGGAGAACCCGGACAAGACGGCCGAGCAGCGCATCGCCGAGCTCGAGGCCGAGCTTGCCGCCGCCAAGGCGCGGATCGTGGAACTGGAAGGCGAGATCGAGCGGCTCGAGCTCGAAGCCGACAACGCCGATGAGGAGCGGAAGTATTCCGAATGACCACCTACGTCTGGCGCAACGGCGCCTTCGTCGACAAGGCGACCGGCGCCCCGATGGAAGTCCGCGACGCCAACGCCATCTGCCGCCCCTACGTGGTCTCTGACATCCCCGAGTATCGCAGCCCCATCGACGGCCGGCCGATCACCAGCCGATCTGAGCGCCGCGAGGATCTGAAGCGCAACGGCTGCGTCGAGGTCGATCCTCCCAAGCACGTTCGCCCGCTGAAGAATGCCCGCTTCGCAGCGAAGCACCGGCTGCCGTTGCACGCCGAGTTGAAGCGTTCCGACATCGTCAGGTAAGGACCCCCACACATGAGCGACGAGCTTTCCGGTGGCGCACCCGCGCCGGCCGAGGCCCCCGTGTCGTCTACGCCGGCCCCTGAGGCAGCATCACCGCCGCCGGCAGCCGACAACCCCGCCGAAACGGCAGCCAAGGCAGAACAGTCCCTCGACGACGATCTGCGGAAGGTCTTCGACAAAGCGAACAAGGCCCGCGACGAGAGCGGCCGGTTCGCACCCAAGGATGGTGAGAAGGCCGCCGCGGACGCGCTGAAGCCCGACGCGAAGACCGAGGCTCCTAAGCCTGATGCCAAGCCAGACGCCGCGAAGATCGCCCCGCCGCCGCAGTCCTGGCCGAAGGAGTTGCATGAGAAGTGGGCTGCCGTTCCGCCGGAGGTCCAAGCCCAGATAGCCAAGCGCGAGGCCGAGGCCCACCAGACCATCAGCCGCTTGGGTCAGGTCGCCAAACAGGCCGAACCGCTGACTCGCATCATCAACGAGCGTCAAGGCTACCTGCGTCAGACCGGGATCGCCCCGACCGAGTTCATCACCCGCGCCCTCGACATCAGCGAGCGCATGGACAGCGGCGACGCCATCGGTGCGCTGCGGGACCTCGCCGCCGCCTACAAGATCGACGTTTCTCAGCTTGCGCCCAACCCTCTGGATCCACCGGAGATGGACACGCTGCGGAGAGAAGTCGCCGAGTTGCGTCAACGGTTGTCAGCACGGGACTATCAGGAGCGCGTCACGGCCGAACGGGCCGCCGCGCAACGTGACCAGTCCCTGCATCAGCTCGTGACGGAAGTACGCCAGGGCAAGGAGCATTGGTCCGAGATCGAGACCGAGCTTCTAGCCACCATTGGTGCCCTCCAGAGGTCTAACCCCTCACTCTCGCCGAAGGAACTCCTCGAGCAGGCCTATGACCGGGCTGTGTGGGCCAACCCCACCACCCGCGCCAAGCTGGAAGCTCAGCGGGCCGAGAAGGCGGAGCGGGATCGGATCGAGGCCGCCAAGAAAGCGGGCGAGGCCGCCAAGCGCGCCGCGTCCATCAACGTCAACGGACGCAGCCAATCAGCCGCCGAGGGCGACGACCTCGATGCGCAGCTGATGGCCGTCTATCGCAAGCGGTCCGCCGCTTAAGGAGCACTGACACATGGCCTCGCCCAACTCCACTTTTACGGAGATGGTCACCACCACCATGCGCCACCACAAGCGCAAGGTCGTGGACAACGTGACCAAGAACAACGCGCTTCTCACCATCATGAAGGAGCGCGGGAACATCAAGGCCAGCGGCGGCTACGAGATCGCCATTCCGCTGAGCTACGCCGAGAACGCGACGTACCAGCGCTACAGCGGCGCCGATACGCTCAACATCTCGCAGTCCGACGTGCTGTCGGCGGCCAAGTACGACTGGAAGCAGGTGGCGCTGCACGTCGTCGCCACCGGCCGCGAGCTCCGCATGAACAACTCGGCGGAGAAGATGATCGACCTCGTGAAGGCTCGCACCGATGTCGCCATGGCGACCGCGGCGAACAACATGAGCATCGATCTCTACTCCGACGGCGCGCTCACCAACCAGATCGGCGGCCTCGCCCATCTGATCACCGCGGACGGCACCGGAACGGTCGGCGGCATCGTCTCCGGCACCTACACCTTCTGGAAGAACAAGTTCCGCGAGGTCACGGCCGGCGGTGGCTCGGCGATCACGTTTGCCAACCTCAAGATCGACATGAACGCGCTGTGGCTGTCTCTCGTGCGCGGCGCGGACAAGCCGGATCTGATCGTGTCCACCCATGACCTGTTTGCGCTCTACGAGGGCGGCCTTCAGGACCTTCAGCGCTACGCGGACGCCAAGATGGCGGGCCTCGGCTTCGAGAGCCTGAAGTACAAGAGCGCGTCGATCATCTTCGACGACAACACCAACTTCGGCACCACCGCCGAGCTGATGTACTTCGTCAACACCAAGTATCTCTACCTCATGGAGCACTCCGAAGCGCGCTGGACCGAGGACGACGAGAAGGTCCCGGTGAATCAGGACGCTGTCGTCGTGCCCATCTACTGGATGGGCCAGTTGTGCACGTCCAACCGGTCCCTTCAGGGCCGCCTTCACGACCTCACCTAAGGAGCCCCGTCCATGTTCATCACTGCTGCGAATTGGACCGACACGGCCACGACCGCAGAGTTCGCGGTCGGCTCTGTCGGCGCCGGCCACAACGGCAAGTTCTACAAGTACGTGCGGTATCGGACGGCGGCGGACTCCGTTGCCGCCGTGGCCGGCAACGTCTGTTACTACTTCGCCCCGTCTGGCACGTCGGAAGGCGCGACGACCGATGTCACGTCTGACCTGTCGGACTCGGCCAACGTCGGCGCTGGCGTCCTCCAGTCGGCTCCGGCCAACTTGGAGTATTGCTGGATTCAGACCAAGGGGCCGGCGACGCTCACCACCGCGCTCACCGCGGGCAGCGACGGCAACGCTCTGACGGCGGTCGGCGCCACCGACGGTACGCTCGACGTGTCCGCGCTGGTCACGGATTCGATCTGCGCCTACGCCATCGACGCCTCGGCGAAAATCGTCATGTGCGATTTCCCCTGGTGACGACACCACGGCGGCCGGGGGCAACTCCGGCCGCTTCCCTTTATCGACCACGGATCACACCATGTCCCTCAGGGTCCTGAAATTCTACACGAAGTACACCACACTCCCCGACGGCTCGACGCGCGCCAGCGACTGGGCCGACATCTGCGCCATAGGACAGGCTCAGCTCGCCGTCACGCCGACTCCGATCAGCCTGCTTCAGAAGGTTCGCCCCGTCGCCGAGAACAGCGAGGACGAGGCCGCCAAGATGGCGTGGGCGCGGTGGAATTACATCAAGTCGCTATACGAGGCATGGAAGGCGGGCAACGATGCGCCCGTCACCGGGACGCCGCTGTCGGCATGGCCGGGCCTGACGCACGAGCAGGCCGAGATCATCAAGGCCGCCGGCTATCGCTCCGTGGAAGAGATCGCCGAGGCGAGCGACACCACGATCAACCTCGTGAAGCTGCCCGGCATTCGCGAAATCCAGGCCAACGCGCGCCGCTTCGTCGCGTCGAAGGATCAGGCGAAGGTCACGGCCGAGCTCGCCAAGAAGGACGAGGAGATCACCGCTCTGAAGGACCGCCTCGACGAGATGGCGGAGATGTTCGCCGCGATGAAACTTGAGCAGGAGAACAAGCCCCGCCGCGGCCGGCCGCCCAAGGGCGAAGCCCAGCCGGAGGATGACGCGGCGTGACGCTGCTCTCGATCGTCCAAGACGCATCCGACCGGGTCGGCCTGCCGCGCACAACGCAGGTGGTGGGATCGAACGACATGCAGGTTCGGCAGCTTCTGGCGCTGCTCAATCAGGATGGCCGCGAGCTTGCCCGCCGCCATCCCTGGCAGCAGCTCCAGAAGGAGAAGACGTTTGCGACGATCCCGCAAGAGACACAGACCGGCGTCATTCCTTCCGACTTCGACCGCTTCATTGATGGCACGGTCTACAATCGCAGCCGGACCCGCATGGCACAGGGTCCGCTGACACCGCTCCAGTATCAGGATTACAAGTCGCGCCTCGCGTCGCTGGTCTATGACGCGTTTCGCGTGCGCGGCAACGACTTCCTCGTTCTGCCGACGCCAAGCGCGGGCGAGACGTGGGCGTTTGAGTACATCTCGACGTATTGGGTCACGGCGACGGGCGCGACGGCCGGCAGCAAGACGGCGTTCAATGTCGACACGGACGGCAGCCTGTTTCCCGACGAGCTCCATATCCTCGGCCTTACGTGGCGGTACAAGCGTTCGCGCGGGCTCGACTACGCCGAGGACTTCAACAGCTACGAGGCGATGTTCAAGACGCTGACCGGGCGCGACGGCGGCCGGCGCATCCTCAACATGGGTTCAACGTCTGACCCACGGGCGCCGCGCTCGCCGCTGCCGCCCGATGGGAACTGGAATATCACCTGATGCTGCTCGCGCGCGCTCCCGCCAATCCGAGGGTTCGCAAAGCTGTCGTCAAGGCGACCCCCGTTCAGGCGCCGGTCGGCGGGTGGGATGCGGCGTCGGCGCTCGCCAACATGCCGGCCGATCGCGCCGTCCAGCTGAAAAACTGGTTCCCGCAGCCAGGATGGATCGAGGTCCGCAAAGGGTTCAAGTTCCACTCGTGGGACATCACGTCGGACACGACGCCGATTGAAAGCCTGATGGTCTATCAGGGGCCGACCAGCGCCAAGATGTTTGCGGCCGGCGGCGGCAAGGTCTACGACGCGACCGCCAATGCCGCGGCCACATCCAGCATCACCGGGCTGAGCGAGGATCGTTGGCAACACACGATGTTCGGCAACTCCGCCGGCACGTTCTTGTGGATGTGCAACGGGGCCGATACGCCGCGCTATTACAACGGCTCGAGCTGGACCAACACCAGCATCACCGGGACCGGCATCACGTCGACAGATTTCATTCAGTGTTGGGCGCACAAGGCCCGCATCTGGTGCGTGATCAACAGCAGCCAAGACGCGGCGTACCTCGAGACGGACGCAATCAGCGGCACCGCGACCAAGTTTCGGCTCGGCCGCCTGTTCACGCGCGGCGGCTATCTGATGGCAGGCACCACGTGGACCCGTGACGGTGGCTCCGGCCCTGACGACTATCAGGTGTTCATCTCGAGCGAGGGGCAAGTTGCGGTTTACGCCGGCACCGACCCTGCCAGCGCTGACACGTGGTCGATCGTCGGTGTGTTCAACGTTCCGAAGCCCATCGGCCGGCGCTGCTTTGCCCGCCTTGGCGGCGACGTGCTGCTGATGACGCTCGAGGGCGTGTTCCCGCTCTCGCAGCTGCTGCCCGTCGATCAGTCGAAGGCCTCCCGCGTTGCCATCACCGAGAAGATCGACGCGGCGTTCAACGCGGCAGCGCTGTCCTATGGTTCGCTGTTCGGCTGGGAGATGGCGGTTTATTCCGCCGGCACACGGCTGATCGTCAACATCCCGACCGACGAGCTCGAAAGCTCAAAGCAGTACGTCATGAACACGATCACGGGCGCGTGGTGCGAGTACGACGCGCACAACGCCAACTGCTGGGCGGTGATGGGCGACGAGATCTATTTCGGGGGGCAGAACGGCGCTGTGTACCGGGCCGACACCGGCCGGTCAGATGGGGATCAGCCGATCGTTGCCGTCGGGCAGACCGCGTATCAGGCGTTCGGCGGGGCCAACGTCAAGCGGTTCTCGATGCTGCGCCCTCTGGTCAACACCACGGGCACCAATCGCCCGTCGCTCGGCATGAGCGTTGATTTCGTCGAGACGAGCTCCATGTCGACGCTCACCGCTGCACAGGCAGCATCAGGCGCGCTGTGGGACGTGGCGAAGTGGGACGTGGCCACGTGGTCGGATGAGAGCGTGACGGTCGCGGACTGGACCAACGTGGTCGGCATCGGCACGTTTGGCTCTGTGAAGTTCCAAGCGATCACTGGACAAGATGTCGGCCGATCGTTGTGGGGCGTGAGCTTGTGGGGCAGATCGCTGTGGGGCGGCACGGGCTCGACCGATGAAGCGATGCGGATCAACGGGTTCGTCGCTCTCACCGAGGCCGGGGGCTACCTGTGAAGCTGCTTCACGGGCACGACGACACTGTAGCGCAGTGGGTGGGCAATCGGCTCGACGGATACTTTCCGCCGCCGTATCGGGCCGCCGGCATCATCGACGCCAAGGGCGTTCTGTGCGGCGGCTTCGTGCTGGTCTGGCATCACAACCAGACCGCCGAGATGTCGATGGCGACGACGGGCGATGTGGTGACGCACGGGATCGCCAAATCCTTCTTTACGTGGGCGTTCGACGAGTGCGGCGTGTGGCGTTTGCAGATCAGAACCTCCAAGCGGAACCGGGCCATCAAGAAGGCCGCGCCCAAGCTGGGGTTCCGGTTCGAGGGCGCGGCGCGGGATTGGTACGGTCCCGGTTCCGATGCGCTCGTCTGGTACATGACCCCTCCTCTTTGCCGATGGATCAAAGATGTCGAGCGCCTTCAAGAAAAACAGCGCGCCTAGCTACGACTCGTCGAAGTCGTACAGCCAGGAGCAGACCGAACAGCGCGACTATCGGAACCAAGACGCGAGCTACAACCGCGTCAACCAGACCGACCAGTACGGCAACAAGATCACCTATACGCAAACGGGCTACGACTCGTCGGGCAACCCCACGTATGAGCAGACCTCGACGATGGGCGACACCGCGAAGGAGTACGACACGCTCTATCGCGACCTCTCGAAGAAGTACGGCGAGACGGCGGGCTCGTTCGACTTCGACTATCAGACGGCGATGGAAGAAGCCGGCAAGCAGGGTTACAGCGCCTATGGCGAGCGGTTCACCCGCGACAACAAGGCGACCGACAACCGCCTCGTCAACCAGGGCTTCGACATCAACTCGGAGGGCTACAACTCCGAGATGGGCGACCAGTACAAGGCGCAGAACGACGCTTACTCGAGCTTCGTCCGCGACTACGTGAACCAGCTCTATAATCAGGAGTTGTCGACGTACCAGCAGAAGATGTCCGACTACAGCGCCGGCCTCGACTACGGCCAGAGCGCGACCGGCGGCGACTACGCAGACTACTACAAGACATCCGGCAAGAGCGGCGACAACAGCTACGACAAGCAGTACGACGCCGACTACAAGAACTATCAGGAGAAGCAGAAGGAGAAGAACGCCGCGCTCGGCGGTCTGGCGTCGCTCGCCGGCACGGCTACGCAAGCGTACTTGAAGAGCAAGAGCACGGGGTCAAGCGCTAGCGGCGGGAGCTACTGACGATGACGCCTGAAGAAGTCGCAAGCCAGCGCCGCATTGCTCAGGCGCTCATGCAGCGCGGCATGGACTCGAGCCCGGTCGGACACTGGACACAGGCACTCGCGCGCGGTGCGCAAGGTGTGGTGGGTGCCTTCCAAAACGATTGGGCTGACACGGCTGAGCGTGAAGGCCGCGCCTCCGGCGACAAGGCCATTGTCGATGCGCTCAACGGTAAGGGCGACATCACGAAGATGATGTCGAACCCGTGGTCATCGGACACGGGGCGGAAGCTGGCGGTCCAGCAGATCGGCCAGCGGATGCAGGACAGCAGCCCGTCGGCGCAGGCTGCACTTCAGGCCAAGCGGGCGCAGCTCGAGGCCGCGCAGTTTGAGCTTCAGAACAACCGCGAGATGGCGCCGCTCAAGCGGCAGATGCTGGAAGCGCAGATCAAGGCGGCGGGGAACAAGGACGTTCTGAACGAAGCCATCGCCGACATGATCCGCCAGACGCAGCCGCAGCAAGCGCCGCAGCCTCAGAGCCCCATCCGCCCGCAGTCGATGGAAGGGGCCGCGCCGGACCCGAACCTGATCCGCACTCAGGTCGGAGGTCCGGCGCCTCAACAGCAGCAGCCCGACATGGTCGACACCCCCATGGGGCCGATGTCGCAGCAGGACGCGCAGCGCCGGGCCTTTGCGTTGGGGCTCGCCGGCAAGGGCGACGCCGGCAAGATGCTGATGGAGCAGGCGCAGCGCGGCGGGCTCGGGAAAGAGGCGAGTAACCAGAACGACAAGGATCAGATGGCGGCCATTGAGTCGGTCGCGCGCCTGGACGGCATCGCAAAGAGCTTCGACCCCAAGCACCTCGAAATCCCGAGCCGCATCGAGCAAACGTTCCGCTCGATGCAGAACAAGGCGGGCGGCTGGCTCGGCAAGCCGACGCCGGAGCAGCAGCAAGAGCTGATGAAGTTCGCGCAGTTCAAACAGCAGAGCGTCAAGAACGCTGCTTTGTACGTCAAGTACCTTTCCGGCGTCGCTGTGTCGGAAGCCGAGTTCGCGCGCATCATGCAGACGCTGCCGAATTCCGGAACGGGCATGTTCGACGGAGACAGCGCACCGGAGTTCGCGGCCAAGCTCCAGCAGGCCGCCAAGGACAGCAAGGCCGCTATCGCGCGTTCGAATTACCTCAGAACGCAAGGATTCAAGGGTAAGCCTTGGGAGGCCGGCGTCGGGCTCGACGACATGCCAGCGCTGATCGACCAGCGCGGCCAGATCATCGAGCAGAGCCTACGTCAGCAGAACCCGAACGCCGATCCGCAGCAAATCCAGCGCGCCGTCCGTGACCGCCTCAAACAGGAGTTCGGCATCTGATGGGATGGTCTGACCTCCTGCTCGGCCCCGGCGCCAACGCCGATCTGATCGAAGCGCAGGACCGCCAGCCGGGCGCGCAGATGCGGCCGGGTCCGACAGTGCGGCCCGGCGAGGAGATGCCGCAGCGTGCGGCGCAGCCTGTTCCCGTTCGCGCTCAACCGCAGCCGCAGCCCCAACAGGCCGCTCCGCAGCCGGCACCGCAGATGCCAGGCGGCCTCAAACTTGCGCCCGGCTACTCCGTTCGCAACATGGGCGAGCGCGGCGACATTCCGGTCATCGTCGATCCCGACGGGCGCAACGTGTCAGAGGTCGACGCGCTGCCGGAGGCTCAGTCCCAAGCCGAGCGCGCGCTGCGCCGCTACGGACCCAAGCCGCCGCAAGAGGCCATCGACGCGGTCAACTCCTACCGCCGCGCAATCGGGCAGCCCGACATCAACCCGGCGGAGCTCCAAGCGCCTGCGCCGGAACAAGCGGCCCCGCAAGCGCAGCCCCAGGCGCCAGCCCGCCGCTCCTATGCGGACGAGCTTCTAGGATCAGGGCAGCCGGCGCCGTCGGCTCCACAAGTCGCCGCCCCCAAGCCGGTGGACCCTAACGCCGAGCCAGACGCCCCGACGTGGATCGGCCGCCGGATGCAAGATATCCGCGGTCGGCAGGACCCGCGGTTCAAGGATTTGCCCGCCTACCAGCCCAAGCCCTACACGCAGGAAGACGACGCGTACCTCGGCAGCCAGCTGGCCAACGCCGACGATGCGGCCCGCGGCGACATCATCGCAAAGAACCTCGGCGGCCGGCTCATCAAGCGGGAGAAGGACGCCAACGGTTACGAGATCGTGACCTACCGCGACGACGACGGAAGCACGAAGCAGGCCTATGTGAACAGGCCCGGCCTCGACCTTCAAGACGTGTCGCGCACGGCGCTCGGCATGGTGCCGTTCATGGCGGTGGGCGGCGGTGTCGGCGCCGTGGCGCGCGGCGCTCCCTTGCTGGCCCAAGCCGCGGGTCAGGCTATTGGAGCTGGCGCAACCAGCATCGGTGGTGACGTGGCGGCTGGCGAAATGGGAAGCCGCCAAGGCGTCGACATCACCAAGGCGGGCATTACTGCTGCGGCCGGCGGTGCTGCTACGCTTGCCGCTCCGGCGATCGGGGCTCTGTGGCGCCGCTTCGTCACGACCCCCGGCCTCATCGACCAGACAACCGGAAAGCTGACCCCGAAGGGTATGCAGGCGGCGCAGTCGGCCGGGCTCGACCCCGCCGACATCGATTCGCAGTTTGCCCGCATGTTCGCTGACGAGATGGGCCGCACCGGCAACGCCGAGGCCGCAGCGCGGGGGGCACTGTCGCGCGAGTTCGGCATCCCGAAGACGCTCGGCGAGACGACAAAGAACCAGGGCCAGTTGCTCAAAGAGCAGCGCATCCGCGGCGGCGCCTACGGCGAGGCGCCGTCCCGCCGGATGCAGACCTTCGACACGGATCAGACCGACGCCATCGCAGCCAACCTCGTGGGGGACACCGCGCCGACCAACGCGGCCGGGCAGACCATCGCCAAGCGGCTGGCGCCGGAGCGCACGGCGGCTGACTTCAACAAGGGTCAGGTGGGGACCAACATCCGCGAGTCCGCGGTGTCGGCGCGCGACGCGGCCAAGGCCGTGGAAGGCGAGGCGTGGGACAAGGTCGGCACCATCACGGCGACCGACGAAGCGCTGGCGGAGCTGCCAACTGCGATCAACCGCGGCTTGAGCGGGTTCAAGCTCAACGACCGCACCACACCCGTAGCCGCCGAGATGGCGCGCGACCTCGAGCAGTTCATCGCCGGCAAGTCACCGGAGAAGGTGGCGAGCTTCCTTTCGGCCAACCCGACGCGCGATGTCGACCAGATGCGCCGGATGCTCGGCAATGCCATGGCCGACATGCCGCCGGGACCGGACAAGAAGGCGGCGGGCGCCATCTATCGCTCGTTCAACGACTGGATTGAAGCCACCGCAGACAAGATGGTTCAGTCGAACCCGCAAGGGGCCGCGAACCTCGTCACCGCCCGCGGGATCAGC
>Ga0075464_10000067_pt1 | contig 38958 bp, 52 predicted proteins | sample DEB19_08_DNA_5_FD_75068 | JGI IMG/M metagenome (GOLD analysis project Ga0075464, IMG submission 75068) | Aqueous microbial communities from the Delaware River and Bay under freshwater to marine salinity gradient to study organic matter... | ecosystem: Environmental > Aquatic > Marine > Coastal ...
ACTAAAATCATGAGCAAAATGCGAATGATCAACACGAACTTCTGGAGTGATCCTTGGGTTGTCGATACGTTGAACCCGCTGGATCGTTTGCTTTTTATATACCTCTTCACGAACTCCCACACCAACGTTGCTGGGGTATTTGAAATAAGCCTGCGTACTATGTCGGCTGAAGTAGGTATTGAAAAGGAAGAGCTGGTCCGCATGATCAAACGGCTCGAGCCAAAGGTCCACTACATTAACAGCTGGGTTATTTTGAAGAATTGTATTAAGAATCAGAACTATCACAGCCCAAAAATAAAGACCGGTATCGATATAGTATTGGAAAAGGTGCCGCCTGAACTATTGGACTATATTGAATGGCCTGCAGACTTTGGAGAGAAGCCAAAAGGCACCAGACAAATGGAACTAATTGCTGAAGAATTTGGCACGCAAAGTGTTGTAAAAACCGAAACTGTGGATAAAAACGGCGTTGTAAAAACCGAAACGGACACCCCTGTTAAATACGGTATACAAGCAGTATCGCATTCTAATGTTAATTCTAATTCTAATTCTAAGACAGTTGTTAGGACAGCTGGGACAACTGGATTAAAAACAAAAAGCAGCTATTCGGAAGTCGATTTGTTGTATAGCGATATGAAAGAAAAAGGGCTTATAAACGATCAATTCAAAGCATGGTATTGCTCAGTATTTTTTAAGCTAGGCAGAGAAAAGGTTATGGTATTAGCAAGCCAAGCAAAGGCAGACGGTAAAGATCCGATCAAACTGTTTAGCCATTTATTACAAAAAGAATCGGGAATCAAGGAGAAGGTATGAATTACGACCAAGCAATCACTGAAATGTTAGCGGCTATCAAAGCGGATAAGAGTCTCGCGCAGCCTTGGAAAAACTACGCGGCTTCAGACCTTGCGCGAGTACAGGCAGTTATTAGAATGGCTAAAAACACGGTCAACAAAACGCCGCCTGAAGGTCAAAGGGTCGATGCCGGAACGGCAAACGTTGGGCCATATACTCCGATGGATATAGCCCCGGGAGAATTACCTGCGGGCTGTATTTGCCCACTCGGCGCAGAATCAGCCGATTGCCCAGTACACGGCCACTAGATAGCATGCTATCATTAGCCCAATGGAGGCTTTACAAAACTTAACAAAAACCAATCCGCCCACCGGTAAAAAAGAGCCGGCAGCATTAAGCCCCGCCCAGCAAGAATATATTTCCTACGTTGCAGTGAGCGGTCTTATCATTCACGAGGACGGAACATTTAAAAAAATGACCGTTGAAGAATTTGCATCAAAGGTTGGAGTAAGTCGAGTTACGCTGCATAACTGGTCCCGATCAATACCAGATTTCGCGCAAAAAGTAGAGCAACGCCGTGCCGAACTTATGCCAATCAACCGCGTTTCAGCTATATGGAAAGGGCTTACCCTAAAGGCCATGTCCGGCAACGTTGAGGCTGCAAAAATAGTTCTTGGCCAATATGCCAACTGGCAGCCGCCGGCTCAAAAACATGAGGTTGAACTTACGACCGGCCTTGCAGATCTAGTCGCTAAAAAGAAACTACTAATGGAACGAGAAAAGAACGCCATCGATGCAACCCCAATCGACAACCCAGCCACCCCAAGCAACGCCTGACGAAGCGTGGGATCTGATCCAGTATTACGACGATAGCCGGCACGTCGAGTTTGTTCGTGATGTACTTGGTCGCCGGCCTTGGAGTAAACAGGCCGAAATTATAGCCGACGTGTTCGCGTATCCGCTCGTGGCGGTAAAGTCCTGTAACGCTGCCGGAAAGTCCGACCTAGCGAGCGACGTGGCCCTGACGTTCCTAATGTGCAAGCCGAATAGCATTGTGATTACCACCGCGCCAACTTGGCGACAGGTTAAGGACGTTATTTGGCGATATATTCGAACCAAGCACGCTAAGGCACCGGTCAAATTATCAGAAAAGCAGTGCAACCAAGTTGGCCTCGATTTATCCGAAGAGTGGTTTGCTATTGGCTTATCTACCCGCGATGCCGAGAAGTTTTTTGGTTATCACGCCGACGATATTCTGGTGATTGTCGACGAGGCTAGTGGTGTGGAGGAGGAGATTTACGTTGGTGTTGATGCTGTTACCCCAAACTTAAACGCCCATGTTTTGATGATCGGCAACCCGACCAACCCGGAAGGCCGTTTTTACAAAGCATTCCAAGATCCGCTTGTTAAGAAGCACACCATAACCGTTTTTGATACGCCAAACTTTACCGCCAACAACATAACTAGCGTGCAACAGTTGGTTGATTACTTCACGCCGCCAGCCGATCTAGAGCAGGAGTCCGATCAAATAACGTACATGGTCAATCAGCAAAAGAAACTGAAGTCACCAATACCCGCGCTTATATCGCCCATGACCGTATACCGCCGGTATATCCAATGGGGCGAGGAGCATCCAATGTGGGAGGCTCTTATCATGGCGCAGTTCCCAAGCCAAGCCAGCACCGCGCTGATTCCGCTGGGCTTGATCTTGAAGTCGGTTGAAGTGTGGAAACAAATCATGCAAGCCAAAAAAGACAAAGAGCTTGCTAAAGAGATTGCGGTTAAACCCGAGTGGAATATTCGAACCGACGGTGTGCATGAGTACGGTATTGACGTGGCCCGGTTTGGTGACGACACCAACGTGGTATTCCCAAAGACTGGCGGGCTTATCCACAAGCCAATGCAGTGGGGTAAGGTTGATACTTCGATTACTACCGAGCGCATCGTAAACGCCGTGAGTCTAGACGACTGGCGGGCAGTACTACGGATCGACGATATTGGTGTCGGTGGTGCTGTTACTGATCAGCTTCGCAAGCTTAAACGAGATAACCCTGAAAAATACCGCTTCAAAGTCGTGCCGATAAACTTCTCGGGCGGTACAAGCAACCCAAACAAATGGTTTAACCTTCGAACCGAAACATACGACAACCTTGCCGATATGTTTATCAACCACGAGATTGCCATACCTGACGATGAAGATTTGATTAGTGAGCTCGCAGCTATTCGTGTGGAGTATACCGGTAAGGATGCGCAGATTAAAAAAATCGAGGCCAAGGCTAACATCAAAGACCGCTTAAAACGATCGCCGGACAAGGCCGATGCGCTGGCACTTGCATGTGTTAGAACGACATCAGGCTCGTGGGATGATATTATTCAAGAGCAGCAACCGACACACCAGAACAAACCAGAACCGCTCGGTGCGCGTCCCGAAACTAGTGGTTTGCTTGACGAAAGATATTAAAAAAACGATACTAAACAAAAAGGCTTATGGTATAAATGGCAACCGATAACACCAATACTCCAACAACAAAAGGCATGGGCAAGGAAATCGGCCAGTCCGGAACTGCCATTTATAAGGGTATTATCACCCTCGAAGAATACAACGCCAAGATGCGAGGCAAAGCCGGCCTCCGGATCATGGATACTATGCGCCGGTCTGATGCGACCGTTCGCGCTACGCTGCAGGTTTGTAAGCTGCCAATCTTATCAACAAAGTGGTATATTCGCCCAGCTTCTGACGACGAGGCTGATCAGAAACATGCTCGACATATTGAGCGCGAACTGTTTAAGCGCAATGTTGTCTGGCACGACTTCCTGCGCGAGTGCATGAGCTTTTTCGACTTTGGCCATTCGGTAGCTGAGAAAGTTTTAGAGCTTACTGACTTCGAAGGTGAGCAACTCATCGGCATCAAAAAGATTGCATTCCGTAAGCAAACAACTATCCAGCAATGGGAGCTGTCCGACGGTAAACCCGGCATCAAGCAGCTGCTATACAACGGCACGATGGTTGAAATACCAATGCCGAAGCTGATTGTTTTCACGCACGACAAAGAAGGCGACAACTACGAAGGTGTGTCGCTACTTCGATACGCTTATAAGCACTGGGACATCAAAGACAAGCTCGACCGTATTAACGCCGTCGCTCTAGAAAAGATGGCCGTTGGTGTACCTGTTATTAAAAAGCCGGCCGATGCCGATCAGGCCGATCTTATCAAAGCCCGCGAAGCCATGCGCCAGTTCCGCGCCAACGAGGAAGGCTATCAAGAGATCCCAGTGGGTTGGGAGCTAGAGATGCTCGATATGAAGGGCAACTCTACCCGCGATGTTATACCTTCGATCCAATACCACGACCGCCAAATCACTATGTCGGTGCTTGCCCAGTTCTTAACGCTCGGTGCTTCCGATGCTTCTGGTTCGAGAGCTGTATCTTCTGATCACTCAAAACTGTTTATGCTATCTGAAGAAGCAGTTGCTAAAAACATTCAGCAGACTATTCAGGACCAGCTTATCAAGCCACTATGCGACATGAACTTTAGCGACATGAAGAACGGTTACCCAACGCTAGAATTTGCACGTATTGGTGATGAAGACCTTACTGTAATGGCTGACGCAGTTTCCAAGTTTATTGCTGTCGGCGCGTTAACTCCTGATCCTGAATCTGAGGAATACATCCGAGGTGTATTGCATCTGCCTGATATGCCTGAAGAAATCAAGAAGGCCAAACAAAAAATAATCAAAGAAATGGCCAAGGCTCCTAAAAAAGAAATGCCCGCTGGCGATACTGAAGTCGACGACGATGTTGAAGAAGATTTACCTGAAGAAGACGATGAAACCAAGCAGAAGCAAAAAAACCAAACAGAATCCGAACTAAAAAAGCAGCAAGCAGTACGCGCAGCAAAGCAAGCCCGGCAAAATCTTATTGACACGATTGTAGGTTAGCCATGCACCAACAGGCAGTATTAGAAGAATACGAAAAACTGGGTGCCGTTATTCGAGCCGCTGAAGATTGGAGTAAGCTCTACGACAAGGACATGGAGTCCAAGGCCAAACTTATAAAAGCGGAAGCCAAACTTGAACGCTCATTGGTTGTCTACTTCAAAGAATTTTCTGATCGTGTTTCAAACTACATTAACTGGTTCTACTACATAAACCGCCGGCCAGTAATTCAAGCCGATGATCTTGAATTTGATATTGATGTTTTGATCAATGATGAAATAGGCAACGAAGACGGCATTTTGATCAATACCATGTACGACCCGATTACTGATGCAGTGGCTGCCGGCGCACAAGCCGGTGAGCAAATCTATGGGCAGCCTGTCGGTTTAACAAAGACAAGCAGCACAGTACAAAACGTGGCTCGAAACCAAGTCGCCAAGCTTGTCGGTAAAAGCGTTACGCAGGACGGTCGGTTTATAGACAACCCAAAGGCCGAATATTCCATTACCAATAAAACCCGAGACGATATTAGGCAGTCGCTTCGCACTAGTCTTGGTCTTGGCGAGGATCAAGCAGCAGCAGTGGCCCGGTTACGTGAGACTATTAAAAACCCACGCCGAGCAGAGATAATCGCCAGAACTGAGGCAGTAAATGCTTACGGTGGTGGATTACTTGAAATGGGTCGCCAATCAGGTGCCGTTGCTAAAGAGTGGCAAGCGTTAAACGCAAACGATATATGCGCCGTTAACGAAAACGCTGGCATGATCCCAATAACTGATGAATTCCCAAGCGGCCACCAAGCACCAAGCGCACATCCTAACTGTCGATGTGGTTTGAGATTGGTTTATGAAGAAGAGTACAGACGAGCGCATCCTTTCAAATCTATGGGGCAGGAAGGCTTTATCGAATTAGGGGCACCGGCCAACGATGCAATTGCTAATGGCCGCAAATACCGAGCGGTTGGCAAAAGCTCCGAGCCATTTACGGTATATCACGGCGTCGGCAACAATACCGAGAGTCCATACACTGACATTTTAGGTAACTCGTTCTATGTTGCTCGAGATAAAAAGCTTGCTGCAGAGTTCGGAAAAACCAGCAAACTAAAATTACCGTTTGGCGAGAAAGATATTCTGCTTATTAACGACGACGAGCATTACTCTCAGCTTATTGGCGACAGCATCCGCTTTGCAGTGGCGACTAAGGCCGATCCCAACACTACGTTTGCCATTCCAAACTACATTAACCACCTTGGATACAAGGCTGCCGAGATACCGGCCTCAGTTGATCCAATGGCCGGCATTGCAGTTACCAACCCAGAATCAATAGCCGCCATAGTCAAGCAGCTTAGTAAATAATTTGACAAGACGCTAACGTTTGTAAGAATATTGACAGTATGAATCCCCAAGTGGTTGAAAAAGCAAATAAAAACCTTGCTCGAACCGTCCGCGCAATCCATGCAGCAAAGGATACTCAAGAATTACCAACCCGCATTGAAATCATAAAAGCCGGTGAGTGGCCTGACGACTCTAATAAAGGCTTTATGAAGATCACAACTGCTGATCTTTTAGAGTTTAAAAAGAACTTCGACGAAGGCGTAGGCATGCCCGGCGGCAAAGGCTTTGGTCTGCCAATTGATTTTAGCCACGAAGAGTGGAACAAAGCTGCCGGCTGGATGAAAGAGCTTATTGTTGAAGGCGATACGTTATTTGCAGAAGTTGAATGGACAAAATCTGGGGCAGAGGCACTTCTCGGTGGTGACTTCAAGTGTATCTCCCCCAGCTTTTACCCTGCCTGTCTTGGTAGCTGGCATGATCCAGAAGACTGGAGTGAAACCGCCCAAAATGTCCTTGTCGGTGCTGGGCTCACCAACATACCGTTTTTCAAAGGACTTTCCCCAATTATGGCTTCTAATGCTTCCGGCGAGAGAAGTGGAGAAGATAAAAATTTAATATACGTTAGTGCAAGCGAAAAGGAGAAAACCAGCATGACACTAGAAGAAATCCGTGCTAAAAGCGCAGACGCTCTGACAGAAGAGGAAAAATCCTTTTTAGTCGAGCACAAAAGCGAACTAACTGCTGAAGAGCAGAAAAAATTTGGTTTCGAAGTCACCGCCGAAGGTGATGGCGAAGGCGAAGGGGACGGCAACGGTTCCGGCGAGGGCGAAGGCTCTGGCGAAGGTGAAGGCGAAGAAGCCAACGCTGAACAGAAGGAATTGGCCGCTGTCCAAGCCGATCTTAAAAGCGGCAAAAAAGTCCTCGTTGAGGCAAGTACTCTTAAGCGACTTGAGAATGTTGCTGATCAGTACGAAATGGAAAAAGCAACTCAAAAAGTACAAGCCCACGTTGCTCGTGGTGCTGTTAAGGCTGACCAAGCTAAGGTTTGGGCAGAGCGTCTTGTAAAAGACCCAACCACCGAAGCATTATTGAAAGATCTACCTGATAACCCAGCATTAACTGAAGAGCAGGGCTCCAGCGTTAAGGCTGCCGAAACAGGCGGAGCTGCCGCAAAAATTAAAGTTGAAGCTGAAAAGCTTATGCAAGAAGACAAGACTCTTGATATTGGTACTGCCATGAGCAAGGTAATGGCCAGTAATAAAGACCTTGCCGCAGAATATCAAAACGAAATCAAGGGAGGTGAATAGTAATGGGTACTCAATTCAGCGAAAGTTCAGTAAAGTCACTGCCATGTGAAGTTGCACTTGGTCGTGGTGTTGCAGTTAAGTTCAGTAGCGGTCTAATCGTTGCTGCAACTGCTGGAACCGACGCCATTATCGGTGTCATTGATACGCCTAACGATGCTGGGCAAGAAGCGCAAGTTCGCCTCCGAAGTGCATCTGGAACAGCAGTCGGTCGTGCCGGTGGTAACATCGCAGTTGGCGACTATGTCACTGCAACAACTGCCGGTGAGTTAATAGCCACAACAACGGACGGCGATCAAGTGGTCGGTATCGCTCTGGAAACAGCCGTTAATGATGGGTTCTTCGAGTTCATGCCAACAGCATCTCGAATTTACATCGCTTAATTTAAAATAAAGAAAGGTATATAAAACAATGAATCCTCAATCAGTTTTCATCGACCCTCTGTTGACCAGTGTTTACATCGGTTACAAGAACACAGAGTTGGTCGCCGACGTGCTGGCACCAAAAGTCCCAGTTAGTAAAGAGTCTGGCATCTACTTCAAGAACGACAAGTCTAACTTGATCGTTCCGGGTGCTACAACGCGTGCCCTAACCGGTACTGCAAACCGTATCACTGGAACACTAACCACTGATACATATACGCTCGAAGAGCATGTGCTTGAAGAGTGGATCGACGATCGTATCCTAAAAACTTACGACGCTCCATTTGATCCACAAAAGAACGCGACCAACCGTATCGCTGGTCAGTTAATGATCGAGAAAGAAAACGAGCTCATCGCTGCCCTAGCTGCAGCAACAGCCGGATCTAACAGCGTGGATGCTGCCGGTAACTGGGCAACCGTTTCAACCGATCTTCGTGCAGTAATCAAAACCGGTGCAAACCTTATCCACAAGGCTACCGGTGTTCGACCAAACACACTTGTTCTTGACCGCTTGAGCTACGATGCGCTTCTCTCCAACACTGACTTCAAAGCTGCAATCGCCTACACTACTGACAAGACCGAAGCCAACCTGAAGAACCTGATCGCTGGTTACTTCGACGTGCAGAACGTACTGATCGCCGGTGGTATCAAGCAAAGCGCAGCAACAAGTGGCACAGGTTCATTCTTGTGGAGCACTAAGGGTATCGCTTACATTGCTTACATTAACCCAACCCCAGCTATTGAAGAGCCATCTGCCCTTTACCAGTTCTTCAAAGAAGATATGATCGGTGTTGATGTTCGACGAGAAGAAGGTGCTAAGTCTGATGTTGTTCGTGTAACCGACTTTTACACAATGAAGGTTGTAGACAGCGATTGTCTGTATCGTATCTATGATACAATCCAAACTTAAGGGTTATTAAGGGAGGAAGATCATGTCATACAAAGTACTTAAAAATTTCTATGCTGGCGACCAGTTGCATTCAATTGGTGAGGACTTTCAGTCCGATAACGCTGAGCAAGTTCAGGAGCTGCTCGCTGATGGAAACATCGGCGATGCAAGCTCAGTCGAGCCGTCTACGGAGGCTCCGGCTACTGATGCCCCTTTAGTCGAGGAGCCAGTGGCTTCGGGTTCGGTAGAACCTCAAGCTCCAGTAGAGCCACCAAAGCCAGTGGAGACACCGCAGGAGCCAGTAGCTCCAGCTCCACAGCCAACGCCGGAACAAATCCAAAACGATTTGTCGATCGCTTAACAAGCGCATTTAAAAAAGCAGTTAAAAAATAAAAAGGTAAAGGGAGATATATGTCTGCGCCGAATGTCAAAGATCTTGCGACTAGTCTGGTTGCGACAGCTCCCTCACCTGCTGCTTCCGGTACAAGTTTAGTAGTAACAACAAATCAAGGGTCACGGTTTCCAACTGTGCCCTTCGATGCCATTGTTCACCCCGCCGATCAATTACCAACTGTCGACACCGCTGAGAGGGTGTTGGTAACTGCTCGATCTGGTGATACGTTAACGATCGACCGCGCCGAAGGCATTACTACTGCCAAAGATATAGAGGTAGGTTGGCGCATTTCAGCTGCTCCTTTTGCTGACCATATTACTGGCGCATACGCTAGAGCTAACCATACCGGTACACAGGCTGCATCGACTATCTCTGACTTTGATACAGAGGTGTCAAACAATACTGATGTTGCTGCTAATACTGCTGCTCGACACACTCACGCCAACCAATCTGTACTAGACAACACAACCGCTAGTTTTACAACCGCCGATGAAACAAAACTCGACGGAATTGAAGCATTAGCTGATGTTACCGACGCGGGAAACGTCGGCTCGGCTATTCACGGGGCCACAGGCAAGACAACGCCCGTTGATGCCGATACAATGCCACTTATTGATTCAGCGGCCTCAAACGTACTCAAAAAGGTAACGTGGGCCAATATAAAGGCTACACTTAAGACCTATTTTGACAGCCTATATGCAGCTGCTACGCATAGCCACGTCATATCTGATGTTACCAACTTACAAACTAGCTTAGACGCAAAAGAAAGCACCGCAAACAAAGGTATTGCTGGCGGTTATGCCGAACTAGACGGCACCGGCAAAGTGCCTTCTGCGCAGCTACCGGCCTTTGTTGATGATGTTGTTGAAGCCGCAAACTTTGCTGCGCTGCCCGGAACCGGCGAAACTGGCAAAATTTACGTTACCTTAGATGACAATAAAACGTACCGCTGGAGTGGGTCGGCTTACGTTGAAATAAGCGCTTCACTGGCATTAGGTGAAACTAGCGCTACAGCATACCGTGGTGATCGCGGTAAAACTGCGTACGACCACAGCCAGCTTACTAGCGGCAACCCACACAATGTTACTAAAAGCGATGTAGGCCTTGGCAGCGTTACTAACGATGCTCAATTGAAAGCAGCCGACCTTGATACAGACGGTACACTGGCAGCTAACAGCAGTACAAAAATACCTGCTCAATCTGCGGTAAAAACATATGCCGACACTAAAAAAACAAATTCAATGTCTACAAATAAACTACTTGGTCGAGGTACGGCTGGTACAGGCGCTATAGAAGAAATAACACTTGGAACTAACCTATCTCTAAGTGGCACGACATTAAACGCTACTGGTGGCGGTTCAGTAACGGTAGAAGATGAAAGTTTAATAATCGGAATGCGATTCTTCGGATTCTAAGGAAAGGAAAGAAATGGCTACATATACGAAAGCAAAGCTAAGCGGTTCAACAGACGGCAAGGCAATTAAGGTTACAGGAACCAATACCGCCGGTGCAGTAACAGTCCATACCGCAGTATCAGGCACAACTAATCTTGATGAGATTTACTTGTATGCACAAAACAACGATGCAGACGGTGAGACTCGAACGCTCACCATTGAGTTTGGTGGCACAACAGACCCAGACAACCTCATTATCTTGCCAATACCATGTAAAGCAGGGTTAGTGCCCATCTGTGAGGGTCTTATGCTACAGAACGCACAAGTAGTAAAAGCATTTGCTGATGAGGCAAACGATGTACAAATTTATGGCTACGTACACGCAAGGACTTAAAACATGGGTAAATTAGGACAGCCTCTTGGAGTACCAACATCAAGAGCAATAGACGCACAATTTGCTAGATTTTTTGATATTACTGGAGATGGCTATACTTCTGATACGCAAGGTGCAAATGCAAACGTACTAACTACATTTACGCTTACGACCGGCGCAACGCCGCATGTACTGACAGCTTATACAGAAATAGTTGCGTCATTAAGCCAAAATGTACAAACACTGATGATACAAATAGGCGTGAATTCACAAAACGCAGTTAACACCTCTTGCTTAATGAATATTGCTATAGGTGGAGCAGGAAGTGAAACTGTTGTAGTGGCAAATCTTGACGTGGGCATGAAAGCACAGGGTTTTACTAATCAAATTACAATACCAATAAAACTTGATAAAGGAACTAGAGTAGCAGTTAACATACAATCAGCAGCAGCATCAAAAAACTATACATTTAAGTTTGTATTTGGTAAAAATGACAAAAAAATGCGTGCTATGCAAGGCTATGTTGATACTTATGGTGCAGATACCGCTAACTCGCGTGGCACGGCTGTTAGTACGCCAGGTGCAACAAATACTAAAGGTTCCTATACAGAAATAATATCAGCTACAACACAAGCATATCAAGGTTTCTTTATCACTGTTGGCGGCGTTGACGGAACAGCCATTTCAGCCGGTGGACATGGAATAGATATAGCTGTAGGTTCAGCAGGAAACGAAGTTGTTATTGAAGCAGATATACCGACGGTAACTGCGACATCTGAAGCAGTCGATTTACCAGTTCCAGCCATATTTAGAAAGCATATTCCGAGAGGCACAAGAATAGCTGCAAGATTTTCACGAAGTGTAACTTCTCAATTAGATGTAATTTTTCACGGAATACCATACTAAGAAAGGAATATGATGTACGCAATTTACGAAACAGCAACAGGAATACTAAAATCTACCGGAACAGTGCTAGGAAATAACTTACCCGACACACTCACCGTAGTAGAACTAAACCAAGAAGATAGCGATAAGCTTGCAAGCGGGCAAGGTATATGGGACGCAGCAACACTTTCAGTTATCAATAACCCAAGCTATGCAGCACCAGTAGAGGAGCTTACTATACCGATAACGGCGCTTGAGCAGCTCGATCTTGACATGCAAAACCCAGCAATTGCAACAGTGCCGGATTTAAAGCAAAGTATCGGTACCTTCATTAATCAGATAAAGGGATGATATGTACGCAGGAGTTTACTACGCACAATCCGGGTACGCAATGCCGGGCGAAGTCTTAACAGAGCCTGAAGCTGAAGTAATTGTTTACCATACCACACCAATTGTTTTGGGCGATAATATTCTAGCTTTGGCGACAGAACCAGAAGAAGATACAACGATTTATTTGGAGGCGTAAGCACTAAGGTTATAATGGGGTTAATATGTCGCAAACACTAAAAATCAACAACTTTAGCTCACTCAATATAGTCGAAAGATCACAGCTTGACGCTGATGCCGCAGCTGCAGCCACGAGCATTACGGTAAAAAACAGCCAAGATTATGCTGCTAACGGTCACCTTTATATCGGTCGCCTAGGTAGTGATACTGGCGAGAAAGTAACGATCTCAAGTATTACGAACGCAACCACTATTGCGACTAGCGCACTGGTGCGACCGCATAACCGCTTTGATGACCTTACAAGTCTATTCGGTAATAAGGTAAAAGTTTATCGCGCTGCCAATGTTGACGGCACACAGCCGGCTGACGCTAGCTTTTCGCTTCTGGCTACTATCGACATCGACTTTGATCAAAACTATACGCAGTACACCGACTCAACCGGAAGCTCTGATTACTGGTATAAGTTTACTTTTTACAATCCAACCACTTCAACCGAGACAACTCTTGCTGACTCTAGTGCCGCTCGAGGTGCCAGCTTCGGTCTATACTGCTCAGTCGAAGATGTCAAAAAGAAGGCTGGCCTTGAGGGCAATCGCTATTTAGAAGATTCACTTGTTGATCAGAAACGACAAGCTGCCAAAGCGCATATTGACGGTGTGCTGGGTGGGATGTATGTCGTGCCATTCACTGCGCCAATCAATCCGCTAATACGAGAAATATCTAGCATGCTGGCCGCCGGCTATTTACTTACAAGCGAATGGGGTGCCAGCTCGGCTAGTACCCGAGCCGAAGGTGAAGAGCTTATTAAACTAGCCGAGGCTCAGCTTGAAAAGATCAACAGCAAAAAACTGGTGCTTACTAATGTTATTGGAGTATCTGAAACAGTCGCTGATGCCGGTGGTTTCAATGCTTGGCCAAACGCTCAAACCGATACTACTCAGGCTGAAAGCGGTGGTGCAGAGCGTCAATTTAGAATGGCGGATCGATACTAATGAACATAACGGTAGTTATTACTGGCAACAAAGAACTACAGACCAAGATTAAAAGGCTTGGTAATTCTATTTATGATCAGCGTGCAAGCATGGCAGAGATAGGCCGCAGTGCAGCCGTTTACTACGCAAACCAAGGGTTTAATTCGCAGGGTGGTGTATTTGGTAGTCCTTGGCAAAGACTGAGTCCGCGCTACGCTGCATGGAAGGCCAAAAACTATCCGGGTCGACCTCCACTAGTGCGAACTGGCAAGATGCAGAATAGTTTTGATTTTCAAGCAACTAGCTCAACCGTTTTAATTGGTAACAGCTCTCCACAGTTTAAGTATCATCAATCATCTGCTCCGCGTCGTGTAATACCAAGGCGTGCCTCTATTGGTGTTAACGATCAGATCAAGCGCATGGTTCGAGAAGCTATCAGCCGAGACATAAGCCAGAAACTTAAGAGGGCATAATGCAAGAAACCGATCGCTACTATAAAGACGGAGTCGCAAGGATACTCGAACTATTAAAAGATACTTTTGGCGATCAGTTTAGAGCCTACTTTAATGGTCAGCCTGAAGATCTATCTGTTTCACAGCTTCCATGCATAATGGTTTCTGAAACTATTGGAACGGTTGAATCGGATGCTACTGGCTTAGACCGTATAACTGAAAAGGTGCTTATTATAATCGCCGCCAACCGCAAAGATGACATTGGAGCCGATGAGAATACCGACCTTACTGAGTACAAGCTTCGTAAATGGGTCAAGGGTCAATACCCTGAAGGGCACGCTCTACAGGGCCAGTATCTACCCGAGACGGTTATGTATGCTATTCGAAAGCATATAACAATGGATAACGCTGTTTTGTCGAGCACTATCGAGACTGACTTCGATATATTACAGCGAGGCGAAGATACCTATACTCAAGAGGCATACGTTTCCGTTACATTACAAAGACTGGCGGCAGTACCGTCCCGTGATTAAGATTGACAAACATTAGCAATATAAGGAGAATGAAAACATGTACAAATATCAAAATGTGAGTGAAGTTACTCAGACACTTACTAACTCTGGTAATATCAGTCCAAGAATTGTCAAGCCGGGAGAGACCGTCGAAAGCGACACTCCGATCGAAAACCCTAACTTCCAATATGTCGGTTCACAGACGGCAGTAACGGCCGAAGATAAAAACCAAGATAACGAGGAGACCAAGTAATGTCAGAGCGTAACGCTGCTGTAGGTTATGCAGCTATTAAAAAAGAAAGCAGTGCCGGTACTCCGGTCACTCCCGATACTTATACCCCATATTATAAGCAAAGCTTAATGACCGATTTACACCTGATGACTGACACTCCAGTCTATGGTAATCGCTTCAAAAACTATCAGCACCTTCAAGCCACTCGATCGCATGGTGGTCAAATAACTGTTATGGCCGAGCCAGACACAGCGGCTCGATGGCTTGATATGTTATTCAACAAGTCCGGAACTTCCGGTTCTGATCCTTATACTCATACTTTTGGTCTTTCAAATACTACCGATCCAAACAGTTACACGCTGGACATTTCTTTAGGCTCACAGGTTGAGCGATTCTGGGGCGTCCAAGCTAGTAACATTAATATTGCTTGGGAAGATGAAAAGATGCAGTTCGAAATTGACGTCGCTGGTCTCGGTTCATTTATTGGCCGTGAAGTTGCATCTGTTGCTACCCTCGCTGTTACCCTAAAAACCGATTACGATCCAGAACCAACCAAAGGTCTTGTTGCTGGGGACTTGATACAATTCCAACTCGCCAACGGCACCACCCTAAACACAACCGTTACCTCTGTAGATAGCGCGACTGTTGTAACCGTTGGTTCAGCTACTGGTGTGGCCGGCGGTGACATGGTAGTTCTTCGACCCGCTACTCCAAGCCTTTCAGTTAAGCGACCATTTATTTGGGGCCTCACACGATTCTTCTTTGCTGCAGACGCTTCAACAGCTCTTACTAACAGCTCAACTGCTAGTAACCAGACTCGTCTAGAGCCGGGCACCGAGCTATCCCTAATGTGGGAATTTGAAGAAGATGAAGGTAGCAAACGCTCTGGTGGATTTGATCCCGCTTCGCTAATTCGAACGCAAGGCGACTATAGCTTCAAGCTTAAGAAGTTCTTTGATAAGGCTGATGACGTCAAGCTATGGAACGCTCGAACAAAACGAGCTCTTGTAATGCGAAGCTACTCCGGGTCGACCAACCAGTACGAACTCCGCGTTACGCTAAACAACATGACTATGAAGACTCTGCCACCTGAAACTGAAAGCGGAAGCACTATATACTCTGAGCAAGAGTTTGGTGGTAACTACGATTCATCGGACGGCAAGGGCATGGAAGTAGCAGTCATTAACTCGGTAAGCACAATCTAGGAGCCATAAATGCCTAAATTAAATGTAACCAGCCAAATCGTAAAGTTTGCACTACCAAGTACTGCTAATACTGAAAACGAAGAAGATAAGGCGTGGGTTGAACTTGAGACAGCTCCAAGCTCAACTGCCGACATTGTTTTAGTCGATCCAAATGGCACCGAAGTTGAGGCCGCAATTGCTATGCTCGCAGTCCGTATTAAGGACTGGAACTTCACCGACGAGACCGGCGCGAAACTACCAATCACCGTTGATACCGTCAAGCATTTAGATTTGAACGACTTTGGTTTCTTAGCCGATAAGATCCCAAAACCAAAAGAAGGCTTGTCGGTAGAAGAAAAAAAAACTTAATCCTCGCCATAACGGCGGGGAGGGACGGTAAAACATCGCCAGTTCCGATCCCTGTCCTTTATCAGATATTTATCTGGCGAAGGGAAATGAAAGTTGGCTGGCTCGAAGCGATGCAGACTCCTTACGAGGTGATTATGCAGGACTTGGAATATATGCAGCTTGAGGCGAAGTATGGCCAAGCGAAGCCGGATAAACCCGCAAAACAAAGAGGAAAGTAATGCCAGCACTTACTAGCGACAACCAGATCGGAATACTCATCAAATCAGATGCTGATCTGAAGGCTTTTGATGAAACCAATAAATCGCTAGGTAAGCTCGATGACGGTACTGGTAAGGCATCGAAAGGAGCTATGGCTCTCGGTGCTGCAGGACGCGTCGCTGCGGTTGGCATAGCTGCAGCGGGAGCTGCTGTTGGTGCGGCCGGCGTATTAGCCATTAAGTCTGCCGGTGAATACGAACAATCTCGTATTGCTTTTGAAACTATGCTTGGCTCGGCCGACAAAGCCAGAAAACTCATGGGCGAGATCGCACAATTTGCGAAAACAACTCCTTTTGAGCTTCCTGAAGTTGTCGCCGGTACAAAGCAATTGCTGGCCTTTGGTTTTGCACAACAAGATCTTTTGCCAACAATGCGTAAGCTTGGTGACTTAGCCTCTGGTCTTGGCGTCCCGGTTGGACAGCTTACTAACGTATTCGGACAGGTCAAAGTAGCCGGCCGTCTTATGGGTCAGGATCTTTTGCAGTTTACGAATGCCGGTGTGCCCATGATCGAAGCCTTGGCTACCACTATGAAGAAGCCTCAAAGCGAGATTAAGAAGCTTGTTGAAGAAGGCAAAGTTGGATTCCCTGAAGTAGAGGCTGCTCTAAACTCGCTTACTGGTGAAGGCTCGAAGTTTGGCGGCATGATGGACAAGCAGTCCAAGTCATTTAATGGTGTTGTATCAAACATCAAGGACGGCTTTGGCCAGATACTTCGTAATGCCGTCGGTATAACAGTGGCCGGCGATATTATAGAAGGTGGTCTATTCGATAAGGTAAAGAACGCAGCAAACGCTGCGCTTCCTTATGTATCTCGCTTAGCCGAAGGTGTGGGCCCGGCTATTGGCAAAATGATGAGCGCACTTGGTATGGGAGTTACAGCTATAAAGGGCTTTATTCAAACATTGCAAGACCCAGATATTACGAGCGACGGCTGGTTTGGCAAAATGGAAGGCATCGCAAGCGGGATCAGGCGAATATGGGACGCGGTGTGGAACTTCTTGAAGCCTAGCGTATCTGCGTTAGTAAATGCATTCAAAGCCGATCTATTACCAGCCTTACAGCGGCTCTGGGCTATCATACAGCCTCAAATACTGCCAGCACTTAAACTACTTGGCATGGTGCTCGGTGGTGCCCTTGTGGGCGGCCTGTGGGCGGCTATAAACGTCTTGCGCATCATAATACAAGTCGTTGGTTGGTTTATTAACGTACTAATAGAGGTAGGCCAGAGAGTGGTATGGGTGGTCAACTTTATTGTTAGCTATCTGACATTCTTGTGGAACTTCTGGTCGACGGTGTTTAATGCAATATACGAAGTCGTAAAAACTATATTCCAAGCTATATACCTCGCCATTGCTGTGGCTGTTTCAATGATTCGAATAGTTGTTGATCCGATCGTTCACTGGCTATCGCGGCCATTCCAAGTTGCGCGAGACTGGATTGTTAATACTTGGAACTCGCTCACTGGCTGGTTTGGCGGTGTCGCTGGTCGAATTGGTGGAGCACTTGCCGGCGTTTATAACAGCATAACTGCCCCATTCTCTAGAGCTTGGGATTGGATTTCGCAGTTGCCGGGTCGTATCGCTGGAGCGATTGGTAACGTCGGACAGCTTTTGCGCGACAAGATTGGTAACTGGGATATTCCCGGTCCGCTAGGGCGAGTGCGAGATGTTATACCGGGCTTTGCGACTGGTGGATTTACCGGTACAGGTGGCATGAATGAAGTCGCTGGTATTGTTCACAAAGGTGAATATGTTATTCCAAAATCAGGCGTCGATCAAAGTACTGGGCTTCCAAAAATAAGCACAACTAACAACCGCAACGTCAGCATAAATACTGTTGTGCTTGGCTCGGCCGATGCTGCTCGTGAATTCTTTGGTCACCTTGATAGCGATATGCTGCTTACAAGTAAAGGTTTAACTCCTAACAGGGGCGCAGCATAATGTCTACAAACGTAACTTTCGACGGTAACGATTTACAAACAGACAGCATTTTAACTGCTGAAATTGACCATGCTTCTATACCAGTAAAAGATGCCAAGCTCTACTCTTTGGCACACGCTAACCGCAGTGCCATTCCGTATGTCTCATATCCAAGCCGATCCATAAAGTTGTCAGGCAAAATAATCGGCACCTCAATTGCTGATCTTGATTCTAAACTCGATACCTTTAGAGCATACTTCAGAGGAACGGATAAAAACCTAGACATTGACTATAACGGTAGCACGAGGCGATATATTGCAACCCTAAACGGACTCTCCATTGATCGACCCGGCGGACTGGCCTTTGCTAATTACTCGGCAGAGTTTTTATGCACCGAGCCCTTTGGCCGCAACACTTCAGCTACTACTGCACTGAGCGCAAGCAACAGGACAAGCAACTCATACACCGATACGCATACATTTTTAGGAACTGCACCGTATCAGCTGCCGGTCATCACTATTACGATCGACTCCGTAACAGGCGGGACTGGATATTTGAACTTTGGTAATAGTGCGAACGGTCAAAGCATTACTATTACTGATCAGACTTTCGCTGCAGCCGATGTTATAGAAATTGACTGCGAAAATAAGACCGTCAAGAAAAACGGCGTGGAGATTGATTTTATTGGTGCATTTCCTGAGTTTGAACCCGGTTCGCAAGACTTCTCATATTCCGATGGCTTCACAACTCGGCAGTTTGATATAACCGTAACGTATTATCCAATGTGGTTATAGGATCCAGCCATGCCTATAACTGAATTCTCATCTGGACCATTCACCCCCGATACAATAAGTGCCGGCGGCGATTGGGCAAGTACCGCAAATGCAAAAGTAGAAGATGGATCAACTGCTCTTGCTGCTGGTGTTGGCCCGGGCGGTAGTGGCCAGCCTAGCAGCATGACTGCGAGCGACTTTGATTTTGCGTTGCCCGATATAGCAATTATTGACGGAATAATGGTTGAGGCGAAAGTTAGAACCGGCGGTGGCTCTGTCCAAGGCTCTATGTACTTAACGAGTACTGGTGGGTTTACTGCAATCTCCGAAGATAACCCAAGTGCTCAAGCGTGGCCGGCCGGCACGCTCACTTGGCTTACTTGGGGCAGTAGCACTGACCTTTGGAATCGAGTATGGACTGTTGCAGAAATTAACACCACAGACTTTGCTGCAGTAATAAACGAAACCGTCGCTTCTGGTAGTACGAACCTCGAGGTTGACGGCTTTAAAGTTACTGTTTATTGGCACTATAGTGCTGACGTGGCGGCGGCTGAAGTTCCAAAGCGCTATCTACACAAGGTTTACAACAAGGGTCGCTATGTTGGCAATCTTAAAAAAGTAGTATCACCATTCGGTTACGCTCAAGACATAAACAGCGTCGGCTCGAGTGTTACTCTTGAGTGTGCCATATCCCCTGACACTGCAATACTTGAAAGCGATCGGCTTGTTACAGAGGACGGTGAACCTTTGACCGACGAAGACGGCAACTATCTATATACAGATGGCCAGCCTTCCGTAATAGGCTATGGCTCTAGCCTCGATCCTTTACTTATGCAGAACGGCAACCGTGTCGTCATATTTGAGTACAGCTACTACCACCCCAACGGCAAAGCAATGTTTTCTGGTCAAATAAACCGCATCGAGGCAAGCTTTGGTGGCGGCGCGTCTGAAAACATAAAGCTACTTGTATTGAGCGATGGGCTCGACATGGCTAACTACATTGCTCGCGGTGCGCCGTTTGCGTATACAGCCGACGTCACACAAAACACATGGAACCTTGCTGTGTCATGTTCGCAAAGTGTTTCGAGCTGGCAGCGTTATGGTCAATCTTGGATTGTTGGTGCCGGAGTAACAAAACTTGGAGCTATACAGCTCGCACTACAAGGGACAGCCGATGTTACGGTTACCGTTTATGACGGTGTTAATTCGCCAAATGTTCTTGGTTCAGTTACGCAACGTGTCGATACCGGCGGTGCGGCAATAGGCGTGCAGTTTGGCTTCCCTTCTCTTATCGAAGTATCTCCGGGGAACACTTACTTCTTCACCGTATCCGTAGCCGATGGCCAAAGCATAAATCTTAACTATTCAAACTCGAATCCTTATGCGAACGGCGAAATGTACAGCTCATCTTACGGTGGTGGTGGCGGCGGCTCTTACGCTTCGGTTGCCGGTTCTGATTTGTACTTTATAGCAAGCTCAGGAGTTGAAACCACAACCGCAACATATACGAGCAAAGACCCTTCTACTCAGATGCTTGTTCCGATAGTAGAGGACTATAATTTGCGCGGCGGTGCGGTTACTTGCACCGACGACAGTGTAGACGCAACAGGCCTGACGCTTACCTATACATTCAATACCGACACCCTTCTTGATGCAGTTAAAGCAATTCATTCCTTGTCGCCAAACGGCTTCTATTACTACGTCGACCTCGGGACTAATGTTTTGAACTTTAAAGAGGCCTCAACCACCCCTGATATTACATTGGTTAAGGGTCGTCACTTAACGACTATTAACCTTGTGATGTCCATTGAAAATCTTAAAAACTACTTCTTGTTTAGCGGCCAAAGTATCGCAGGAACAAACCTCTATACAGCTTACGAGGATCAGGCGAGTATCTCTCAATATGGAATCAGGCTTGAGCGCAAGAGCGACAACCGTGTATCGCTGCAACCAACGGCTGATGCTATTGGCGACAGTTTTATAGCCGAGAATAAAGACGAGCGATTTGAAACCGTTGTTACTGTGCTTGATAGAACGATGGACATAACATTACTTAAGCCGGGTATGACGGTTGGCCTTCGCGGCTTTGGTAGTTTTATTGACACTATAGTCTTGCAAATCGTAAGGGTTGAATACTCGCCAGAGAGTGTCAATTTAACGCTTGGAACAATGCCAATTCGATATAGTGATGAATTTCAGCAGATAACTCGGGGCCTGATAGCAGAACAGACCATTGCTAACCCAACAGCACCAAGTTAAACTAAAAAACATAAGGATTATATGGCAGACAAAAAAATATCAGGATTAGGATCAGACTCAAGCCTAGACGGCAATCATTACTTCCCGCTTAATGATCCAACCGGCCCAACCACCAAAAGGACCTTGCTATCGACTTTAGCGGCTTGGCTTTTTGATCAAATAAACATACCCGCCGGAACAGGTAGTCCAATAACAAGAGACAGCGAATTACATTTTGACCATGTCGCGTCTGGTTGTGTGTGGTCTGGCGATGCTTATGCTTCAACACGCAACGCATCGATGACGTCTGGCCTTGTGTATATAAATGGCCGTCGAATTACTATCGGCTCAGTAACGGCTCGAAGTTTCACCGCTTCAAAAGATACTTATGTTGACATTCTAGACAACGGCGATGGCACAGGCACGCTTGTTTATACTGAGGTAACTAACAACGCCGCTAGTCCAAGCCTTGCCTCTAACTCAATTCGTATTGCAATAATAGTTACGGGCGCTTCAAACATAGCTTCTGTAGGATCAGTTAACCAAGGCCAAGAAGATAAGGTATTGCCAATAGCTTCAAGCATTCCATATCAAGTTACGGACTCTTTAGGTAATTTAATCTGCTCCAGAGATTCAGTTAGAAAATTGCTTGGAAGACGACAAATAGTTTCGGACTATACAACCACATCAGGATCGTTCGTGTCTATTACAGGACTTAACATGACAGTCAATATACCAGCAGGACGAAAAATTAAATTAAGCATGGACTTTCCTCAAGCCTACAATGCCGGGGGTGCGGTTAACCAGTATCAAATCTATGATGTGACGGCGGGTGCTCAGGTGTTTACTCCAAATATAAACCCCGGCAACACCTTAGCTCAAATGCAGCATATCGAAGCTGTGATCACTCCTCCTGCTTCTGGCGTGCGAAATTACCGGCTCGACGTTGCCACGAACACGGGAACTTATCATAGTGGTAGCTCAAACCAAGCCACAAATGCATCGTTTAAAATAGAGTTAGAATAGGAGCACTATGTCAGAGCCAAACGCAATTAGCCAAAACACCGAAGTCTCATACTATGACGGAGAAGAGTGGCGCACTGGTCGCGTCCATGCAATTAAGAAGTTAGCAAAAGATAACAGGGAATATTTTGTTAGCTATCTTATCGACACTGGAGAGGATGGGCAAATTACTGAAATATTAACCGAAGAGGGAGAAGATAATACCTATGTTCGACAACCTGTCTTGATCGAAGTTCACCCCGCGAACGTAAAAGAAATTAGTGCTTAAGCATATATGTTAATATAAAGGAAACATTATGGCCTACGGACAAAAAAACTATAACGAGATACAGGGCATAAACGGCAAGTACCGTATTAATCAGATTGGCTGTTTTATTACTGCCTTCTCAAACCTTCTTGAACGCTTTGGCAAGGGTGCGAACCCAATCCAGTTAAACGCTGCCTTCCGTGATCGCGGTATCTATATTGATGTCGATGACGGCATTCGTGACGACCTCGGCTGGGGATCCATTAGCGCCTACAACGGCAACATTGTCGTATCTCGATCAGCTAATAACAGCGCAGTACCTAACAATAATTGTATTGTTCGTATCGCCGCCAAAAATAGCTTTGGCACTCACTTTTGCCTTGTTGAGCGAATAGATAACGGTGTCGTCTATATTGTTGACTCTTGGGACGGCCAAGTAAAACCAGCTTCTAGCTATGGACCAATAACCGGATGGGCTGAATACCGAGACAATACACCGATCCCTGTGCAACCTGTTGTGCCGCCAGCTCCTGCAGTACCTAGCGACCAGTCCGTATTAACAGTGCAACCGGGCTGGGGCATAAGCCACGTGCTCAAGGCTGCGGGATATCCACAGGAAAGCTATAGCCGACCTGAAGAGTGGGATCGCTTCGCTAAGCTAAATGGCAAGTCCAGCTTAAACCCCAACGATAAAGTCAGCGTATACAAACAGCCTTTGCCTCTAGCGGCACCCGCTCCACAACCGGCACCACAACCCGAGTCAGATGTGATTAATATCACAGTTCAGAGTGGCTGGGGTATTTCGCATGTATTAAAGGCCGCCGGCTACAATAAAGAACAGTGGGAAAACCCTGCAGAGTGGGCACGTATGTCAGCCCTTAACGGTGTTACTAGCGGCAATATGCGCTTGCAGCCTAATCAGATAGTTAAGGTCAATCGGACACCTATCGCCCCAGCTCCGACCCCTGCTCCAGTTGTTGTATCGCCCCAACCAGCTCCTGTTGCTCCACAGCCAGTAACGCCAGTGAAGCCCACAGAAGCCGCCCCTGCGCCTGAAAAGCCCAAAGTCGAACCAGAACCCGTATTGCTTGCAAAGCCCGGCTGGAAGACTACATTTAAGCCTGAGAGCAAGGTATATATCGCCAGCGATAGTGTGATCATTAAAGACCAAGCTGGATTACAGGCCGATCTTCAATTAGTAAAAGGCCAGAAGGTAACTAGTGCCGGCACGTTCGTAAAAGGCGATGTCACCTATGTTCGAACCAAGAAGAGCCTTGATAACGATTGGTGGTACGGTATACCAGTTACAGCCTTGGATAAAGGCCAAGACCCCAATAAATACGTCGGCCCGCTTGTAGATGATGACGATGATGATTCTATTTTCGACCTTCCTATGGATCTAGCCGATGAAGCTAAAGAGCTATTCAAGAACTACAGTAACCGCGAGAAGCTGGTCGCAGTAGTTGGCAAGATCGAAGGTAGCGTATTAAGATTGCTCAACTTCATAAACATATTTAAAAAGAAAACTGAAAAATAAGGAGTCGTCATGGAAATGGTAACCGAAATACTTAACAATGTACCGAACGGAACATACCTTGCAGTCGGAGCCGGCTTCGCAGTATCGCTCATTCTGCAATTGCTTAAAAAATGGCTTGCGCTTCAAAGCGAGAAGGTGATCAACTTCCTACTTGGTGCTCTATCTTTCATTACCGTTGCGATTCAGTATCTAACCACTGCAGTAAGCCAGAACCCGAGCGTACTTGGTACTCGAACAACCGCTGTTGTGACTGCTGCCCTAGCTGCCTACCACTTCAAGTACCTCGGCATCAAAGACCTTTCAAACTTGCTTAAGGATGCTAAAGCATACCGAGAACGCAAAGAGCGAGTCACTCAAGCGGGACTGATTCCTGCTGGCGACAAAGAGACTGTAAAGGAAGTGCCTCTCGATACTGTACAACCACAGGTCGAGCCGGTAGCTCCAACCCCAATCCCTGTCGCTACTGAAAGCTCAAGCGAATTTCAAGCCTAGTTCGCATTATGTTTAAATAGGACTATGGGTTCTATATTCGGTAATACGACTGCTCCAACTAGACGTTATACTTCTCGACAACGTAAATACTTTGATGCCCGCAAGACCGACCGGCCCCGGGTTGTTAAGCATGAACAACAAGAGCAGATCGCTATTTGTAACTGGATGCGCGAGGTATTGCCCGCAATTCACTTTCGCTGTGATACCGCTTCCGGTGGCTTCTCGAGTGCCTATGAAAAGGCCACGCACAACAAACAGCAGAGCAGCCCAAGCGAACCTGACATTATGATATTTGCTGCTCGTAAGGGTTATCACGCACTCCTTATAGAGCTCAAGGCTACCGGCACCGAGCTAAAGATGCGCCGAGACGGACGATCCATTCGCGTCACTAAAGATAAAAAAGGCCGGGTTATAGAGCGTGATTATAAGATACGCAAGAAGGGTGACTGGGCTTCTTTGCATATAGAGAAACAGGCCAACGTCTTGGAGGATTACAGACGGCAGGATTACTTCGCTACCTTTGCAGTAGGTGAGGATCAGGCCAAAGAAATAATAAGCAGATACTTTGATCTGCCTACTAACGAGAGTCTTTTCTAGACTATTCTACAAAGACCTTCGCGGCACTTGAGCGGTGACTTATCGTCGTGGCCATTACCAAGTGCTCGGTTTCTATAGTGCATCCAAATAGCGGTCTCCCGCTCTGTTCGAACGAAAAACCGCTGAAAATACTTGGCCAACTTCTCAGCAACCCATCGCAGTAATATGTATTTAAAAAATACCGTTACGACAAGAAACTCTAAGACTTTGGCGATTACTTCTATCATTTTTGTTTTTGTTTGTTTTTGTTATTGGATTACAGGTGCAGTGTCGTCGACAACTGGAGGCTGTGGTACTGGTGCCGGTGCTGCCTCTACCGCAACAGGCTGGCCTTCGACTGGTGGCTGGGTAGGAATAGCTGGCTGTTCAGGCTTAAGTTCTTCTGCAAGTTCGGCGGCATCTTCAGCAATTTCTTCAGCTTTTTCGGCAGGGGTATCAGCTTCTGGTTTACTAAGCTCATCAAACTTTGCAAGGTTTTCTTTTGATTCCTTAACATAGGCTTCAGCCTTCTCGACGATAGAGACCAGCTCTTCTCGAGTAACTTTGTGGGCTTCGATTACGTTGATAACTGTTCCATCTTCGTTTTTTACTAACTGCATATTAACTCCTTTAATATTGTTTATGCTCATGTTAATTAAAGCGTATTTTCTTAAAACGTGCTAGTAGACTGTCCTTGGCCTTGATGCCCTCCTTCTCATTGTAGTTTTTAATATCGTGGATCTCCGCATGGTATATAACACCGATAATAGCGACCTTTACTTCAAGCCCAGCATAGTCGGCAAGGTGTACCGGTATGTCTAACGTGCCATCGTCATTCAGTTTATTAAAGCGGTGCATATTACCAAAGATATGTCGTGCGGCAGAGCTTAATACAGGACTTGGGCCGACATGCTTTGATAGTCGCCGGCTGAATCTGGCCCAGTGTCGGCCACCGAACAGGAGCAAATGATTGTCGGTACTAACGGTTATTACACCGCCGCCTTCAAAAAGATGTCGGAGTTCCTCGGGGATCATCAGCTTGTAGTGAGACATGTAGCTCTCCCACTTACCTTCGAACGGAACTGAGTCGCGGATATTATCCTCGAGTTTTTTTGTTCGCTCTTCCCAAGTATCGGTTACGATGTGGACCGGCCGAGTTGGGCTGCCAATACTGGTCAGGGCATCGATGTACTCTTTTTGTTTTGCCTCATCCATACCGGAATTATAACCCTTATGTCTAGATATATAAAAACAGCCCCTTGTGGGGCTGCCGTTATTGCACTTGCTGTAGGTTGCAGACTGGCCGGCTCTTGCCGGTTCGTTGTGCTGGTGTGAGCGCGTCGAAGGCTTTAACACCGTCTTGGCACTCATCGATGAGGCGTTGCTTTTCAGCAGCCTCAACTTGCTGACGTTTCTGCTCGGCACGTTGCACGGCCTTGGTTTCTTGCTCTCGCTGGTATTCAGCATACTGAGATTGAACCCTTTGGCTAACCTCGTATCTATCCCACGCTCGGACACTCAAGATGCCTAGAACGAAGACCACTATTAATGCAATACCCACGATTATTTTGTTTCGCATAGCTAGTTCCTTTCGTCTTAGATTATATCATCATTGATGCTATAAAGACGTCCGACAAATATAGCCAATGCAGTGGCGATCCACTTTTTCATAACTTCTCCCTGTTTTTATTTTTTAACTTGTGAGGTTATTGGGAATGTAGCATGTAAATGATCGTCGTGCAATAATTTTGTCATAACTGCCTCGACTACATTGGTTGTTACGGCGTTACCGCATTGCTTATAACGCTGAGTATTACTGCCTAGTGTCCAGTCGTCTGGGAAGCCCTGAAGCCTCTCGCACTCGATAGGAGTTAGCCGTCTAATTCTGCCGTTTACGATGCCAAAATTACCCTGAGACTTATTAACAAAATCTGATCCAGTTTTTTTGTAGTCACTAGCCTTAAGAGAATAAGCGGTCTCCGTATCAATGACATGTGGTATCTCAGTAGCCTGCAGTGTAGTGCTTGGACTGATCAAGCCCCCGTTTTGGCTGAGGTGCCTTGTCTTAATAAACTTTTGCGACTCTTGTGTGGCATTGCTGCTAGGGATAGCAACTGCTTGGTTTTCTCCGGAGATAGGTAATATGTTTTGTCTACATTCGTCTCTAAGATGTCCGATAATGTAGATTCGCTCACGGTTCTGTGGAACTCCGAAGTGCTTGCTGTTAAGTACCTGCCATTCAACTCGATACCCCAAGTCGGCGAGAACCCCAAGTATTGTCTGGAAAGTTTTGCCACCGTCGTGACTAAGCAAACCTTTAACGTTTTCAAGTACCAGATGTCGGGGTCTTTTTTCTTTGAGAATCCTTGCGATGTCAAAAAAGAGTGTCCCTCTGGTGTCGTCAAATCCCCTGCGCTTTCCAGCAACGCTGAAAGCCTGACAAGGGAATCCGCCGACAACGAGGTCGAAGTCGGGGAGTTCTTCTGGGTTGATAGTGGTAATGTCTCCAAAGTTTTCATGCTCGAAGTGCTCCTCGTATGTTTTGATTGCTGGTTCGTCGATCTCGGAATAGCCAACACAAGTGGGTGGTGTCCACCTCCCGCCGGAGTTCGAAGTGTCGGGCATATTTCGAAGAGACGAATCCCCTCCCCGAATCCTCCGTATATGTTGTGTAGCATTTTGTATTCCAATTTCAAACCCTCCAATACCCGAGAATAGACTCAGGTACTTAATCATTAGATCGCACCCCAAACAAACTAGTCTGAAACTTTTTCTCTTTACCAAGCCGGCCGGAGAGTATAACCTCCCGAGCATTCTTTGGTGACGTTTCAATTTGCCGTTCACCGGTTTCATGGAAGTACCCAAGCAGGAAATCGGACAGGTTCTGCTTTGCTGTTTTGAGAGCATCCTTTTCGTCGGCCAGCTCTTCGCAAAGATCATTGTATCCGTCAACTCTAGATAGTCGATCCTTGAGCTTCTCTTGAGCTAAGCGCAAAGCATCCTGCGCTCTCATCACCTCTGTATATTCGTCGGTATTCTCGGCCATTTCGACAAGCTGCTCTTGGATCGTTTTTATGCGTGACTGAAAAGAATTGATGTCGCCTTCAAATGTTCGAACCTTGCTGATCCAGTCTAGTACTTTAGGGTCTGCCTCTATTTCAATTGTCGCCGGTGATTTTTTTGCCACTTGGTCGCTCCTGATTTTTTACTCGAATTTTAATAATGTCGTTACATTTACATAACAGGTATGCATACTCTATAAACTCAAACAATGCGCGATCGTCTTTTATGTCTTCAACAGCCACCAGTTCTTTTTTGACGGTCACAAATTTATGGTCGTGTTCATGATGCATCGCTGAGCTCCTTCTCGTATATAGCAACCCATTTATTTATGGTGTGCCGGCTAACACTAAAAGCCCGGGCAATTACTGTGCTCGGTTCGCTGAGTTCAACGCGCTTAACAAACTCATCGTAATTTGAGCCGTTATGCTCACTCGCCGTCTTGTCGAGGTAATTCTTCAGGCCGATTTCTTCTATGCTCGGCGGGACGTATTGCATCGTCGCTATCCTTTCTGTTAGTTCTTAAGTGGTAATTATGGACTGGCTTCATTTGTTTATCTGCAGGGAACCATTTGTATGTGTACATGGTGTCGCGGATCTCTTGATCGCAGTATCCGCAAATCATACTGCAGCCTTATCTGGCAAAAGTATCCGCCGGAAGTTGGCCGCAATTTTCGGGTTATACCGTATTGGGATTACTTTGAATGCATACTTGGCATCAAGATCTGGATTATAGATTATTAAATCGCAGAGCTTTTTACCGCATATAAGCATGCCGAAATGGCACTGGGCCAAGACTTTAATTGGTATGTCGCCGTTGTATATCTTCATGTGCGAGTCTTCTTTAAAAGCCTTACACTCAATCGTTCGATCAGGCCTAATGCCATCCGGACTATAACCGCAAGTTTTATAGTTGCTATTAGTAACAAAGCCGGGACGCTCGACCTTGACCTTTTTGATCTGATCATATAACTCTATGGCCTCCTCTTCTAGGATGTGGCCCCGCTTTGTGTAGAAGTTCCCTTTGAAGCTTGTCGCCTCCCCGAGAGCGTAAGCAGTAACCTCACCGTTTATTATCTTAAACTTTGCTGAGTGATCAAGTAGCTTGTGAGCGTTCGAGCCAGTATAAAGACCGGCTCGGAGCTCGTGCCATTCATCAGTTCCCTGAGTTACTTGGTGAATCGTTATCATCGTCAGTCAGCTTTGTTTGCTTACCTTCCTTAGTCCAGCCTTTTTCCTTAACCATTTCTTTGACGCTTTTTTTAGGAGCAGTTTTTGGCTTTGCCGGTGCCGGCGTGGCGGTTGCGCCCATTATCTCCTCGGCAAGTGCAGCTGGATTTTCATCTACAATTTCGCCGGTTTCAGGATCGACATTGTCTGGTACAACTTCACCCTCTTCAGCGTTGGCTGCTAGTATAGCAGCTTTTTTGTTGTCGTCGGCCTTTACGTCGTCGAGATTTTCGCGGCCGTCATCATAGTCATATTTACCATCTTCACGAATGATAGCTTGATCGGCAACAACGGCAGTTTGCATGTCGACGCTTAGTGGACCGTTCTTGCTAATGTTCAGCTTGGAAACAGTCTTGAGTGCCATAGCATCAAAGTTGTCAGCCCAAGGGCCAAAGCCTCGCTTATAGCTCTGGCTGTATTTCTTACCGTGAGCCTCGATCTGCTTTTTACTCATATAGAGCGTTGAGCTGAAGCCATTGGTTAGTTTGAAATATGAGAAGTATCCGATTATTGGTAGCTGCTCGCGCTCTTCATCGTCTTCGCACCAATTAAACTGCAGGTCGCCAGTCAGCCGATCGCGGCCGGCAAGCTCGCCCTCTCGGACATCGCCTTGGTTGATTACCTGATATTGACCGGATCGCTGCGCCAGTTCTTTGAAGCCTCGAGCTCCAAGCTGAAACTGTGCTTCGGTTATACCCTTCTTATTATTTCGGTAGCCGATGATGTGAGCAAAGCCGAGATTCTTATTAATCGGAAGATTAAGGCTTGCAGCGGTCAAACAGGCATTGAATACGCTGCGTGGCTCGGCAACCGCTAGAAGCTCGTCGCTTCCGGCGATTGATATTACGGACTGCACGAAACCGTCAAGCAAACGCTTATCGGTAAACATGTCCTGCATTTTCTTTTGCACCTGTGGCGCAGACATATAGTCTTTAATAGTGAGTTGTTTTGACATATTATTTCAACCTCTTAGTTAGATACTTAGTTACTGATGACGACACGCCCTTTGGGAGATCGCCTTCTAGCTGGGCAACCGCTGCGACCTTTTTAGTGTCGAGGGTTTTCTTTATAAACTTGCGCGGCACTGCTTCAATGTCATCGGCCTTATAAGTAGTCCGCTCGGCAATAGTAAGGGAGCCCCAGTCGCCCTTTACTGATTTGACGTTATGCTCGATCATTTGCTCTTCGACCCGTTTCCAAGTCTCGTCAATCTTGGTCTGAGTAGCCTTAAGCTCGGCTATCTTGCCCGATATTTCGTTCTGCAGGGCGACAGCCGCTTGAGCCTCCGCCTCGATTACCTTGTTAACATCTTCTGCCATTTAAACCCCTTTACTCTATTATGCTTGATATTCCGCGCCCTTGGATGGATGTATTTCCGGCGGTAGCCAAAAACCAATCCGAAAAATATGAATGCTATCGGGAACGACAGAGCAATCCCGACGGCAATATTTGCCATTATAGGATCATACATGGGTAAGACCCTGTTTGTGCCCGCAATGAATCATTAACTTGCCACAGCCATGAACTTTGCATGCCAATAGCCTAACCACCATACTAGCCATATAGCCCCTCTCTTTGTTACGTTGTAGTTACAGTATATGTATATATACAGAACTTGTAAAGCTATAGTTGCAAGAAAAACTTGCTAGTTGTGGATAAAATTAAACCCCCGGGCGGGCGGCAACCGAGGGTTTAATTTTTTAGTAGAGTAAGCGGCTATTTAAGTTTGGGCCATTTACAAAAAACGTTTTGTAACAAATGAGGTGCTTCTGTTCCAAAAGCATCCCGCCCTAATGTACGAAGCATGGCGGGGTAAGCCCATACAGACTAAGCCCTCCTGCTTATGGCATAATTATAACAATGGATGCAATAGTAAAACGATATTACCGAACCCGATCCGCATGGTGGCGTTTGAATAGGCTGCTATTTCCAAGCCCGGCCGAGCTGCGGCTTATTGAAATTATGGGCGGCAAGTATTGGAAGATTGAATGGCTGAAGCACCCGCGCACTAAGTTCCGTTTTGCTATTGTTTTGTCGCTCGGCAAATTCCTGCGCGACGAAAAGTTTGGTCGGGAAGTGCGTGTCGGCAAGTACTATATAGACTTTGGCAATGACGTGCTGATGGGCATTGAAGTTGATGGCGCAGAGTACCACCGCGACGTGGTTGCAGCGTTCGATCGGGACTCATATTTATACCAGCGCAATTGGCGAGTGATGCATATTATGGCCGTTCGTTTGTGGAACGAGCCGGCCGTCGTGCAACGCGAAGTACTTAAATTTTTGCACACTTAAGTGGCTCTATGAACAAAAAATGTACCCAGAACACGCTATGACGTCCGGCATATTGCCTCGTCTGAACACAATACACAGTACACTCCAACCCCTGAAAAAAACGTTTGCAATTACTATTAAGTGCGGTATACACTAGGGGAAGTGATAGATTCTAAGCGGTCGATCACCAAAAACAAAAAACGTTTCAAAACAAATATATAAAGCGTCCCGTTCTCTCGCAAGATGGGACGTTTTAATTTTTATAACACTTACAAACAGATTACGAACAAAAGCCCCCTACCCTACTGGCGTTTTTGTCAATTTTATGCTCTGACTAGGGGTGACACCTTATACTAGGGAGTAGAGTAGGGGAGAGCACTACCTATACTTTTATAGTACAATTAGCGTGAAAGAGAGGGAGAATTAACTAATGGATCAAGTAAACATCAACGATTTAAAAGGCAATCCTCAAAACCCGAGGACAATTTCAAAGCACGATTATGAAGCTTTGGTGAATAGTATTAAGCGTTTTGGCGACCTATCCGGTATTGTGTTCAACCGCCGAACCGGCCAGCTAGTTGGCGGCCATCAACGCATCGAAGCCTTTAAAAGAATGGGTGGCGACAAGTCGGTTCAAATTACTGAGCGTCTAGAATCACCAAACGCGAAGGGCACAGTTGCAGTTGGTTATGTATATTTTGAGAATGAACAATATGCTTATCGTGAGGTTGATTGGGATCAAGGAACCGAAAATGCGGCCAACATTGCAGCCAATAGAATACAGGGCCAGTTCGATCTAGACCTACTCGCAAAGATTACTTATGAAATTAGCCAGCTAGAAAATGGCGACGAGCTGCTTGGCTTGACCGGTCAAACGACTGACGAAATTAACCGCCTACTCGACTCGGTTGGTGCAGGTGGTGATAGCGATAGTGAAGACGACGCGCCTGAAGTTGATGATCAGAACCCTCCAGTTAGTAAGCCCGGCGAGATATACCAGCTTGGTCCACACCGACTTATGTGTGGCGATGCTACTAGCTTGGACGACGTTCAGGCTTTGATGGGCGGCAAGCAAGCCGATATGATATGGACCGACCCGCCATACAATGTGGCGTATGAAGGTAAGACTGCAGACGCGCTTACTATTCAGAACGATAGCTTTAAAGACTCGGCTGCCTTTTACGATTTTCTATACCTAGCCTTCTCAAACCAAAATGCAGTCACCAAGCCCGGTGGATCAATGTATATATGCCATGCTGATAGCGAGGGCTTGAACTTCCGTAAGGCTATGGCCGACGCTGGATTCCTATTCAAGCAGTGCATTATTTGGAACAAAAACACTATGGTGCTTGGTCGACAAGACTATCAATGGAAGCATGAGCCTATACTTTACGGCTGGAAAGATGGCGGCACGCACTATTTTGTACCCGAGCGCGATCTAACAACCGTCTGGGACTTTGACAAGCCAGCCAAAAGCGAAGACCATCCGACTATGAAGCCTATTGCGCTAGTGAAGCATGCGATCAACAACTCCAGCAAGCGCGGGGAGATTGTTCTTGATACCTTTGCTGGATCAGGTTCTATGATGGTGGCCGCCGATCTAATGGGCCGGGTTTCGTACAATATGGAGCTAGACCCTAAGTATTGCGATGTTATTCGTAAGAGGTATGCTAAACAAATAAACTCCGAAGATTGGCAGCAAGCCACTCCGGTTATAAGCGAGGAGACATCCGATGCCCCAGCCACAGAACCAGCCCCAACTGCCTGACAAAGACATGGCGATGGCCGTTAGTCTCATTGGCTTCATTATACTGACGCCGCTTTCGGTGCTGGTATCGTCCAAGCCAATGGCCTTTTTGGCTTTTGTAAGTGCGGTTACTTTCAGCTACCTGTTCATAAATGAGTCTAAGTAATCATTCTTCGGTTTGACTATATATGCCACTGCGGTAAAATGGAGTGGTAGTCGTCACGGCTACACGAGTGGGATCGAGTTAAGGTGATTGAACTGAAGAAGATACTTCTTGCGAGACGGTTCAATCATTTTCATTTGATATACTACTATTGGCCTCCCTTGGAGAGCCCCTTTGCCCCGGCGGTGCCCACCCCCTCCGGGGCTTTTTAATTGGGTGTAAGCTTTAAACTTACACCTGTGCATAAGTTTTACCACAAAATGCTTGACAGTGTGGTAGTGTGAGGTAAACTAGAGCTATAAATAACAAAGGGGGCAAAATGCTTTGGACGCAGGACAGGATAAAATTATCAAGGTTACTAGCTGAGGGCTACGAGTTAGACGCCGTATCGATCCCGTACGATTATGGCAAGGATGGCAAAGGTGAGCACATCGTCTATGTTATTGGCGACCCGCAGCAGATGCGCTGGTCGGCTACCGACAATCACGAGTCCAAAAAGTTGATGCGCGCACTTGGCGAGGTTACCGATTATTACAAGGTAGTTAAGGGCTTAGTTATCGCCGATGACCTGGAGCAAGGAAGAGATCCCGATGCCTTTGGGAGCGAGTCTGTATATACCCCTGATACTAATATGGAACGGGTGCTTGCTAGAACCTGGGAATTTGGAGTCATCGGCGCGACATATTTGCCAGATGCTATTAACGCGGTATGGAAACAAACTAAATACGAAAGGAACAACTAATGGCGGAATTCAAATCAGTAAGTTTAGCCGAGGACGATTATGCCGAGATTGATGCCGAGCGTAAGCGACTCATAAATGAAGGGCACAAACGCACTGGTGTTATGCCAAAGTTGAGCATGGCTGACACTATTAAGATAATGAAGGTCTTTTATCAGCAACGTAAAAAGCTAGAGACAGAGAAATGACCCAGCAAGAAGCCATCGACTGCATGCTTGCCGGCAACAATGTATTCCTAACTGGAGCACCCGGCGCGGGCAAAACCTACACGTTGAACCGTTTTATTGAACAAGCCGAGGACGCCGGTAAGAACGTTGCGATCACAGCTTCGACCGGCATCGCGGCCAGCCATATTGGCGGTATTACGATTCATAGTTGGTCCGGGCTTGGCATCAAAGAAGAGGTTACTAAAGCCGATCTGAAATGGATGGAAGGCCAGAAGCGACTTGTCAAACGCTTTCAGCTAACCGACGTATTAGTGATTGATGAGGTTTCAATGCTTCACGGTTACCGGCTCGACATGCTAAACAAGGTGGCCAAGCACATGAGGAATAAAGACCTACCGTTTGGCGGCATGCAAGTAATACTGGTTGGCGACCTGTTTCAACTACCGCCAGTAAACCGCGAGTCGAACGTGCTGGACTTCGTACACCTATCGGATACTTGGGCCGAGCTTGATCTAACAGTCTGCTATATAACCGAACAGCACCGGCAGGGCGCGGATGATTTATTGCTCGATCTACTGCAGGGCATGCGCGACAATAAGATAACCAGCGTCCATAAAAAGCTGCTTAGTAACCGGCTATTGAACGGAGCCGACAACTTGACCCGGCTGTTTTCGCACAACGCTGACGTCGATACGATCAACCAAGAAAAACTGGATGCGCTACCCGGTAAAGTAAAGAAGTATTACATGCGATCGGACGGCGATAAAAGAGCGGTTGAAGCATTAAGACGCAATTTACTGGCACCCGAAATACTGGAGATCAAAGTAGACGCGGAGGTTATGTTTGTAGCAAACAACTTTGAGGCCGGCTTTGTAAACGGCACGCGGGGCCGGGTCGTAAAGTTCAAAAAGGGTATTCCAATAGTAAAAACCTTGGACGGCCGGTTCATCAGAGTCGAACCGCACGAGTGGAAAACCAAACAAGACGGTATAACGGTGGCTACAGTGGAACAGCTACCGATCAGGCTGGCTTGGGCCATTACGATCCACAAGAGCCAAGGAATGAGCCTTGATGCTGCTATTATCGATTTGAGTCGAGCGTTTATGCCGGGCATGGGGTATGTAGCCTTGAGCCGGGTGCGATCGCTAGACGGATTATACCTGCAGGGCATCAATGACGAAGCATTGAAGATGCACGAGCAGATTTACGATTTTGATTTAAAAATAAGGGGGATGGTATGAACACAGCAGGCGATGGCAATATAGTTCTGAAGCCACAGGACAATACAATGCCGGCAGACGTTAAGGTCGATAAGATTTGGCAGGTCCACGATTCGTTCAGGACACCGGGGCCGGCGGGGATGCAAGCCATGAACGCGATGGAAGTATACTGCCTCGGAAGCGATAAGCTAATCTACTATTACGATTTTGCAGAGAGGGTGTGGATATTGAAATGAGCGATCCAAGTGATTCTAATGCGGACTGCAGCAACGGCAACTGCCCGACCTGCTTTCCAGAAAGGAGTGGAGATGAGTAACTGTGATCACGATTGGACAACTGACGAATTAAGCCAATATTGTGCAATCTGCAAAGAAGAACGGACTGCGGAATGAACCGGCTTTTATCGTATTTGCTAGGCAATCGTGGAGCTAAGATAACCTGTTATCGGATTCGTAAAGGTTACAGGTGTCACGACCGTAAATGTTTAGGCGGGAGGCCACACTAATGATCAAATGGGACTTTAAGACTAGAGAGTACGAACCATATATTCCCGATCCAAGTTGGAACATCAAACTTATTTCGGATGACATGGAGGAGCTTATTGACTGCGCCAACTGCGGCACGCACGTAATTTACGGCCGAACGTATACCTCTCGAGCGATACATACTTCTATTGGGCTGGGCTATCCGGTGTGTGGTGCTTGCTACGATAAGGAGCTGAAGCTGGAGAAAAAGTATGCCGCAAAGTAAAGAAAAGCTTGAGCGCAAAGCCAAGGAGGGTCAGCAACAAAAGTGCCCAGCCACTGGTCGGGACCACGACTATCATTGGACTTTGAAGGGGCCGGCTAACTTTAATGTGAAGCTTGGGCCAAACCAATCATGGCGGCAATGCCGAGGCTGCGGTGGTATGCAGCTTAGTGCCAAACCAAAACGAGTCAGTAAATTTAGGAGAAAGAAATGAGAGAAATCAAGTTTAGAGCGTGGGACGAGAATGGCATGGTTTACGATGTAGGGCTTGACCCGAACACTATACCTTACACAATCCCTAAAGGTGTTAGAGGTTTTGCAAACTTTGTTTACCATCCCGAAGCTGTACTCATGCAACACACTGGCCTCAAAGATAAGAACGGCAAAGAGATTTATGAGGGGGATATTGTTAACTTCTTAGAGAATTATGGCTTTGCAGGGTGGCACGAATCAGATAACCCTGGAGTCGTTGAGTTTAACAAAGGGCAATACTTGGTCAAAGGTTCACAGATGTCACTTGCTGGGGATATTAGTCATCATGGTTTAGAAGTCATCGGCAACATATACGAGAATCCGGAGTTACTCAAATGAGTGATCACAGCGATCAGTTGACCCGCCAAGTGTATCGACGGTATTTCAATAAATGCTTTGCACAAGCTATTCGGCCGATGTCATACAAACGATTCAAAGAGGCGGTGGATATGCGGATCAAACGGTATATTGCGACTGATCTAGCGCGGGCAGTTGCCGAACAGCAACCTGAAAAAGATATGTATATTGCAACGCCTTCAAAGGACGTTAAGGAAGATATAATCGAGAAGTTTGGCTTCAAGTTTCGAAAATGCAGCCGCTGTGATCAGCATGTCGCTATTGACCCGAAAATGCTTGAGCTGGCTGACGAGGCTAAAAATATTGTGTGTGTTGACTGCCTTCCTGAAGAGGTTGGGGTTACAATGGAAGAGATAACCAAGATTGTTCTTGGAGAAATGGAAGGTTGAAATGAAACGAATATTACTCTTAATCGTACTTTTGTTGCTGGTACTGATGGCAGCGAGGGCGGGGGCAACTGGTCCGGGCGTAACATGCCCAGAAGGCTCGTATGTTATAGATCGACTTGAGGATGGCGAGCCAATATGCAAACAGCAGCCCACAGGATGCCCTTATGGCGATTCTGTGCCTTTAGGAGCGGCATGTGATAAACTTGCGCCACAAAAGCCCGCTGAAAGCCCCAAAACGCCTCAAGCCGCCTCAGAGCCGGTATACGAACCGTTTGCAGGAAAGTAAAGAATAGTATTGACAAAATAGCTAATCAATGTTACTATGTATGTGTATTCAAAAGAAAGGATACAAAAACATGAACATTGATATATACGAAAACGGCCAGCTAGATTTTAAACGAACAGCCAAAGCAAAAGTTAACTACCTAGCCGGCAAGATAGGCCCGAAGATCGATTACTTTTTCGTAAACGGACACTGGCCAAAAGAACAAGACCTCGCCTAATACGCGGGGTTTTTGTTACTATAAACACAGTCGAAGCGTGCGACGCGATCCGCAGACTCATAGCGTCATAAAACAAGGCGGACTTCGACTTTTATGCACAGCCTTATACACAACAGTGGATAAAACCGCAAGCGGATATATTGCAGACATTGAAAAATTTGGTGTATAGTTAGAAGCCAAGGCAGGTTTAACTAGACACTAAGGCTGCCTGTTATTTTAATAGGGGTTTACAGCCGTTATTTGGTTTGCTATGCTCAAGGAGTCTAGTTGAACCAAATCAATCTCTTGAGCCCCGGAAAGGGGCTTTTTAAATGGCGAAATCGGAGCGGGCACTCGATTTCTGGGAAAACGACTTCACCAGAACGCTACCAGCAAGGGGGAAATTAGCTTTGATGTATGTACTCGGTTGTGAGCACGATGATATACCGGTTATTGACGAGGATATGTCGTTAGCGACTGGGTTGGTTATTAGCGAATGCCAAGACTGGGTTGATATATTCGAATCAAAAGGCGTATATCAAGGGATCAAGTCATGAGCAAAATGCGCATGATAAATACGAACTTCTGGAGCGATCCTTGGGTTGTTGATACGTTGAACCCGCTGGATCGTTTACTGTTTATATACCTCTTCACCAATTCGCACACCAACGTGGCCGGAGTATTTGAGATAAGCCTCCGTACTATGTCAGCCGAGGTAGGGCTAGAAAAGGACGAACTGGTCCGCATGATCAAGCGGCTCGAGCCGAAAGTGCATTACATAAATAGCTGGGTAGTATTGAAAAATTGTATTAAAAATCAGAACTATCACAGTCCAAAAATAAAGACCGGTATCGACATGGTTTTGGAGAAAGTTCCGCCCGAACTTTTGGACTATATTGAATGGCCGGCGGACTTTGGAGCCAAGCCAAAAGGCACTAGACAAATGGAATTAATTGCTGAAGAATTTGGCTCGAAAAGTGTTGTAAAAACCGAAACTGTGGATAAAAACGCCGTTGTAAAAACCGAAACGGACACCCCTGTTAAATACGGTATACAAGCAGTATCGCATTCTAATGTTAATTCTAATTCTAATTCTAAGACAGTTGTTAGGACAGCTGG
>Ga0075464_10000068_pt1 | contig 38866 bp, 40 predicted proteins | sample DEB19_08_DNA_5_FD_75068 | JGI IMG/M metagenome (GOLD analysis project Ga0075464, IMG submission 75068) | Aqueous microbial communities from the Delaware River and Bay under freshwater to marine salinity gradient to study organic matter... | ecosystem: Environmental > Aquatic > Marine > Coastal ...
ACATGCCAGAGCTGATAGACGCCGACATCTCGCGCATCATCGAGATGGCGTGGGAAGACCGCACGCCTTTCGAGGCGATGTTGGTGCAATTCGGCTTGAACGAGTCGGCGGTGGTCGCCCTCATGCGCCTTCACATGAAGCCCTCATCGTTTCGCATGTGGCGCAAAAGAATGGCCGGTCGTGTCACCAAGCATGCCGTGCTGCGGGGCGCCAAGTTGCTGCGGTACCGCGCATCCCATACGCGGCAGTCCTGAGTCTGGGGTACCGGCTTGGTCTTGTCCCAACGTGCCGTGGTGTGGTTCAAGCGCGATCTTCGTGTGCATGACCATGCTCCGCTGGCGGCGGCACAGAGTCACCCTGACGCCCTTGGCCTGTTCATCATCGAACCCGACTGGCTGCACAGCCCGGAGTGCGACGCCAGCCATGTTGACTTTGCATTGGGTTGTTTGCGCGAACTTCGCGCTGAGTTGGCCTTGCACGGCATGCCGCTGTTGGTGCGTGTTGGCCCGGCGGTTGAGGTTCTCGCCAAGTTGCAGTCTGGCCTTGGCTTCAGTCATTTACTCAGCCACGAAGAAACCGGTTCTGGTTGGTCTTATCAGCGCGACTTGAACGTCGCCGCGTGGTGCCGCTCGAATCAAGTGCTGTGGCAAGAATTCACGCAGACCGGGGTCGTCAGGCGTCTGCGCAGCCGCTCGGGTTGGGCCAAACGCTGGCAGTCACGGATGGACGCACCCTTGGTTTTGCCCGCCACTGCTTTCAACGCCGCCGTTCCACTGGCACAACCTGACTTGCCAACACTCGCCAGTTTGGGGCTCGCGCACCATGGCAAAATTTTGCAAGCGGCCGGAGAAAAAGCAGCGCATCAAACGCTTTATTCCTTTTTGCAATCACGCGGCCATCACTACCGGAAATCGATTTCAAGCCCTCTCTCTGCCGAAGCCTGTTGCAGCCGCCTGAGCCCGCATTTGGCCTTTGGCACGCTGTCGATGCGAACGGTGCACCAAGCCACTGAGGCCGTCATCGCCAGCACCAACGACCGCGGCTTGGCCTACGCGCTGCGTGGCTTTGCCGGGCGGCTCCGCTGGCACTGCCACTTCATGCAAAAGCTGGAGGATGAGCCCAACATTGAGTTCAATAACTTTGCACGTGCCTGTGACGGACTGCGTGAGGACGAGTTCAACCAAGACCACTTTGCCGCGTGGTGCGCCGGGCAAACTGGCTACCCGATGGTGGACGCCTGCATGCGCTCGCTCAAAGCCACCGGCTGGCTGAACTTTCGGATGCGGGCCATGCTGGTGAGTTTTTCAAGCTACCACCTGTGGCTGCATTGGCGTCAACCGGGCCTCTTTTTGGCGCGCCAATTTTTAGACTTTGAGCCGGGTATTCATTGGAGCCAAATGCAAATGCAAAGTGGCACCACCGGCATCAACACTTTGCGCATGTATTCACCCACCAAGCAGGCCCACGATCAAGACCCTGAGGGCGTTTTCATTCGCCGCTGGGTGCCCGAACTCGCACGCGTGCCACTGCCCTACTTGGCCGAGCCGTGGAAGATGGACGTCAGTGTGCAGCGCATGGCCGGTTGCATCATCGGAGTTGACTACCCGGCCCCTGTCGTCGATGACAAAGTGGCGCTGAAGTTGGCCAAAGACCGGCTCTATGGTCTGCGTCAAACCTCTGCGGCGCGATCAGAGGCCAGTGGTGTGCATGCCCGTCACGGGTCGCGCAAAAGCGGTTTGCCGACCACCGGTCAAGGCGGCAAGGCCAAGCGCGCTGCCAAACCCCCGAATGAGCCATCGCCACAAGCCGATCTCTTTTAACAATGACAGCCATGAAAAAAGACTTCAAAGGCAACAAACAATCTCTGCCCAGCAAGCCCTGTGCGGTGTGCGGCCGCACCATGACATGGCGCAAAGCTTGGGCTAAAAATTGGGAGTCCGTTTTGTATTGCTCGGATGCCTGCCGGGCAAAAAAGAATGCAGTACGCTGAACGACTGGCGTTTCAGCAGTCGCCATCGGGATAATTTTTTGCATCAGTGCAGCTGCGAGAATAGACATATCGTCAGCTTTCGACATGGCGAATTTTTAAATAAAGTTACTGTCTAAAGTGGAAAAAATTCAACCAACTCAATGCGCTCTATATGGAAGGTTATCGGTCGCCCCGATGCTCGACTGGACGGACAAACATTGCCGTTACTTTCACCGGCTTTTGAGTCGCCACGCGCTGCTGTACACCGAGATGGTCACCACCGGCGCTTTGCTGCATGGCGATGTGCCTCGGCATTTGCGCTTTAACGCGCAAGAACACCCGGTCGCCTTACAGCTGGGCGGCAGCGAACCGGCTGATCTGGCGCGGGCTGCGCGGCTGGGCGAAGAGTGGGGTTACGACGAGATCAACCTGAACTGCGGTTGCCCGAGCGAACGTGTGCAGCGCGGTGCTTTTGGTGCTTGCCTGATGGCCGAACCGCAGCTGGTCGCCGACGGCGTGAAGGCCATGTGCGATGCAGTTAGCTTGCCGGTGACGGTCAAACACCGCATCGGCATTGACAAAGGCGAGAGCTACGACTTCGTGCGGGATTTTGTCGGCACCGTCAGCGAAGCCGGTTGCAGCACCTTCATCGTCCACGCCCGCAATGCCTGGCTCAAAGGTTTGTCACCCAAAGAAAATCGCGAAGTCCCGCCGCTGCGCTATGAGATGGTGCACCAGCTCAAACAAGACTTTCCGCAACTGAGCATCATGATCAACGGCGGCATCAACACCACCGAGCAAGTGCACGCGCAACTGCTGCATGTTGACGGTGTGATGATCGGCCGTGAGGCGTATCACAACCCTTGGTGGTTGGCCTCGTGGGACACGGATTTTTTTGGTGACGCCGCGCCGGCAGAGGTGCTGACGCGTGAACACATTGAGGCGCAGATGGTCGACTACATGGCGCGTGAGTCAGTCTTGCATGGCACGCCTTGGAGCGCTATTGCCAGGCATATGCTGGGGCTGCGCCACGGCTTGCCGGGCTCGCGTCGCTGGCGACAAGTGTGGAGTGACCACAAGCTCAAAACGTTGCCGCCCCACGAGGTGATGGCGTTGGCCCACGCTGAGGTCGAAATTAAAACGTGAAAAATACAAAATGACCACTCCAAGAATTGCACTGATACATGCAACGCCGCTGGCCATGGACCCCGTGGGAAACGCATTTGAGCTGCTTTGGCCAGAAGCGCTGCGGATGAACTTGTTGGACGACAGTCTGAGTGCCGATCTCGCACTTGCGGGCTCACTGGATCAAAAAAATAGTTGACCGCATGGTTTGCCTTGCGCAGTACGCCAAGACCTGTGGTGCTGATGGCATCTTGTTCACCTGTTCTGCCTTCGGTCCCGCCATTGACGAGGTCAAGCGGACGATCGGCTTGCCAACCCTGAAACCAAACGAGGCCATGTTCAGCGATGCCTTGCACAAGCCCGTGTTGACCAGTCCGGCCAGCGCCGTGCGGCAACTCAAGGCAACCCTGGGGTTCATCTGAACCACGCAGTCAATTTAAACGCTGGCACCGCCCTTTAACGTTGACGCAGTTGTCATGCGCAGTCTCAAGCTGCACGGTAAGTGCGTGTTTCATGCCCTTGTGGATTCGACTCGAACGCATCGCTGCCCGCTGCACGACCGATGCCGGTGTAGTCAAACCCCAGCTCCGCCATCAAGCGCGGTTCGTACAAGTTACGACCGTCCAAGATGACCGGTTGTTTTAACAGCTTGGTGAGTTCTGCAAAGTCGGGGCTGCGAAACTCGCGCCACTCCGTCACGACGATGAGTGCATCCGATCCGTCAGCGGCAGAGAGTGGCTCTTTGCACAGCTCAAAACCAGGCTGTTCTCCCCAGAGTTGTTCAGCCCGATGCATCGCTACCGGGTCGAAGGCTTTGACCCGCGCACCTCGGCGCAGCAGCTCGTCGATCAGGTCCACGCTGGGTGCCTCGCGCATGTCGTCTGTGCCCGGTTTGAAGGCCAGACCCCAGATCGCAAACTGCAGGCCGCTGAGGTCCTGACCGAAGCGCGCGACCACGCGTCGGCCCAGCAGACCGCGTTGGCGATCGTTGATGGCTTGCGTCGCTTTCAACATGCTCAATTCAGCGCCGGCTTCTTCGGCAATGTGGGCCAGCGCACGCACGTCCTTTGGAAAGCAAGAGCCGCCCCAGCCGCAACCGGCGTAAAGGAAATGGGTGCCGATGCGGGAATCGCTGCCGATGCCGACGCGTACATGCTCAATGTCTGCGCCGACTTTTTCTGCCAGCAAGGCCATCTCGTTCATGAAGCTGATGCGGGTGGCCAACATGGCGTTGGCAACGTATTTGGTCAGTTCGGCGCTGCGAACATCCATCATGATCAGGCGGTCCCGATTGCGCAGGAACGGTGAATACAGTGCGCGCATGAGCAGCGCGGCTTGCTCGTTGTCGCAGCCCACGATGACGCGGTCTGGTCGCATGAAATCGTCGATGGCCACGCCTTCTTTCAGAAATTCCGGGTTCGAAACTACTGAATAAGGCAGTACCGTGGCGCGCTGGCGCAAGGCAGCGCCAATCGTTAGACGCACTTGATCCGCTGTACCCACAGGCACGGTGCTTTTGTTCACCACGACCTTGTAGTCGTGCATCTGCTCACCAATGGTTTGCGCGACGCTCATCACATGTTGCAAATCGGCAGAACCGTCTTCGGCGGCGGGTGTGCCCACGGCGATGAACAAAATAGTGCCATGCGCAACAGCCGCCGCCATGTCGCTTGTAAAGGTCAACCGACCTGCTGCCGCGTTGCGTTGCAGGAGCGGCTCCAAGCCTAGCTCGTGGATAGGTGTGATGCCTTGCTGCAGGTTTGTTATCCGTTTAGCGTCGACGTCAACGCACATCACGCTGTTGCCCATTTCGGACAAGCAGGCCGCGGTCACCAAGCCGACATAGCCGGCACCAAAAACGCTGATCTTCATAAGGCACTCCAGATTTATGTGGGGGTCTGTCTGGAGTCTGATCGTCGCTGTGAAACGTGTCGCGAAGATGACGTTACTGCGTCAAAACCATGACATCAAGCGGTTAATGGTTTCGGTAATTGCATCAAGGCCTGCCCCATTCGTATCTGTTGACCCTCTTGAATGCCGCCACACAACTCGAACCCCTTGGGTGCAAACACAATGATGGTTGAGCCATGTTCAAACCAGCCCAACTCCTGACCTTTGACGCAAGGGGCAGTACAAGGCATTTCATTCGCTCCGCGGTAGCGCAAGTGCAGCAAAACATTCAAAAAATGCAGGCGCATGCTGGCCACCAAAATGGCGGCCACCGGCACCAACGCAATCCGGTGGCCAGTGGCGGTTAAGCGGGCGCGCAGCACCGCGCGTTCATTGCGGCAAAACAAGCGCTCGACTCTTTTCAGGGCAATCGGGTTGACATTCCAGGTGTCACCGCTGATGTAAGTCACATGCTCTATGGTCATGTCATGCGGAGCGTGAAAGCGGTGGTACATGCCTGCCGTTAAGCGCAAGGTGACGTAGGTGCCGTCGTTGAGCGCGCTCGTGTCTTGACTGGGGCCAAAGAGCTCGGCGATGGAATAAGGAAAGCCCTTGGCCTGTATCACCAAGCCATCGACCACCTGACCGCAGGCACCCACGATGGCGTCGCTGGGGCTGCTCATGACCGTTGGGTTCGGGTCGATCACCCGGGCGCCGGGTTTGAGCTCACGGGTGAAGCAGTCATGCAGGCTGCCGAATTTTTGCTGCTTGGCGTCGCTCAAGTCCAGATCCGTGAACAGGCGCCAGGCCCAGATCGACACGCGTGTGAGCAGTGGGCTCTGCAAGTGGCTGAACCAGCCCATGCAACGCGTGAGCAAAATGCGTGGGACCCGGTTGGTGAGCAGGAAGTTGATGTCTTCCTGTAGAAAAAATTGACGGAAAAAGTTTTTTTTCATATGCCTGTCAAGAAAGATAGTTAGCGTGGAGTGGTTTTAATTCAGAGGAACAGTTATGGACGAAAGCATCGCTCTGCCGTTTTTGGCATTGGGCGTCTTGGCTTGGGTGCTGCCCAAAGCCAAACGACGAATTGAACTTTCCCGCGCCAAGCATCGATCTTTGGCGGGGCATTCGCGCATTGCCAAACGCATCGCCGGCTTGCTTCCCGGTTATGCCTATGACGAGGAAAAATTCTTTAATTCGGACCATGCCGACAGCGCTGTCGTGCAACGTCGGCGCGATGGGTTTGCCAAATTGGCGGCGCTTTACGCCGAGCGCTTTCCGAAGAGTGCAGCCATGACAGCCAGCGCCCGGAACATCATTTCGGACCTGCAGTTCACCGGCCGTTACCGTGTGCCTTACCAATACAGCGACTACCTGAACCAACACATCAAAAGCGGTAGTTTTGTGAAGGCGTCGCAGGGTGTCACTGTGACCGACCTCGATGACAATATTTTTTATGACCTGACCGGTTCTTACGGCGTGAATCTTTTGGGCTATGACTTTTACAAGGCGAGCATTGAGGCCGGTCAGCAGCTGGTGAAAGACCTCGGGCCGGTCTTGGGTGCCTACCACCCTTGCGTTTTGGAGAACGTGACCCGGCTCCAAGCGATCTCGGGTTTGGACGAAGTGTCCTTTCACATGTCGGGAACAGAAGCGGTGATGCAGGCCGTTCGCTTGGCTCGATACCACACCAAACGCAGTCACCTGGTTCGCTTCAGTGGCTCGTACCACGGCTGGTGGGAAGACGTTCAACCCGGCCCCGGCAATCCCTTGCCGCCCCGCGAGACCCACACGCTCAAGGAGATGGACGAGCGCACTCTGCACGTCTTGCGCACGCGCAAGGACATTGCTTGTGTGCTGGTCAACCCGCTGCAGGCCTTGCATCCCAATGCGCCAGCGCCGGGTGACTCGTCGCTGGTGGACAGCAGCCGCCGGGTGGCTTATGACCGGGCGGCCTACACCGAGTGGCTTAAAAAGCTGCGCGCGGTTTGCACTGAGCGCGGGATTGTGCTGATTTTTGACGAGGTGTTTCTCGGCTTCCGATTGGCACAGGGCGGTGCCCAAGCCTATTTCGGCATTCAGGCAGACATGGTGACCTATGGCAAGACGCTGGGTGGCGGTCTGCCGGTGGGTGTGGTGTGCGGCCGGTCGGCTCTGATGAAGCGTTACCGGGATGATCGTCCGGGTGACATTTGTTTTGCACGCGGCACCTTCAATGCGCACCCTTATGTCATGGGTGCCATGAAGGCTTTTCTGGACGCACTGGAGACCCCTGCGATAGCCCAGCTGTATGACGGTATCGATGAGCGCTGGGACGGCAGGGCTAAGCTGCTGAACGGTCGGCTGGAGGAGCAGGGTTTGCCGGTCAGGGTGGCGAACATGTCGACGGTCTGGACGGTGCTTTACACCCAGCCGTCCCGTTACAACTGGATGCTGCAGTTTTACTTGCGTGCGCATGGACTGGCCTTGAGCTGGGTTGGCAGTGGCCGTCTCATTTTTAGTTTGAACTATGGTGAGGTTGAATTTGGGGAGGTCGTTCGTCGCTTCGCCGATGCTGTTCAAGCCATGCAAAACGATGGTTGGTGGAGTGGTCCAGAGCAAACCAATCAAACTATTCGCAAAGGAATTTTCAGGGAGATGTTGCGCCAGCCGCGTTGAACGTCAGCCCGTCAGGACTCACAAGAGTCCTGACGGTGTTCAGATTCACTTATGGTTGATATGTTCCATCGGGTCGATCATCTCGCCACGTATCAAAGCCAGCGGGGCCTTGTGATAAAGCATGATGTCGTGGAAGGGGTTGGTGATGATCTTGATGGCCCAGACGATGCCGGTCCACAAGTCTTGCTGAATCCAAAGTTGGAGTACACGAAACAACAGACCGGCCACACCCAATGCTAACCACGCCAAGCCGACATCGTTCAGGAACTCCATCACGCCGCTGGCGGGTGCCATCTGTCCAAGGAGTGAGGGTTCCAGCCACAACACCACGGGTACTAAAGCCCAGACGCCTAGCAACACCACCTTGCGGCGAATGTTGTAGCCAATCTTTATCTCTTCTTTGTGCGCATCAGTGGCTTGGTTGACGGTGTCATAGCCCCGCGGTTCAAAAAAGAAATGCCCGGCTTGACGGCTCGTCATGGACACCAACCAGGCCAGTAATGCAGCCCAGGCGGGATTCACAAAGAGCAGTGCATAGGCGGTTACAAAACTGATGGCACTGAGTAGATGCAAGCTCTGGTTGATCCGACTGTGGTGGTAATAACGGTGGTCATCCCAACGCTGGGTCTTCAACTGTTGAAAAAAATTATTCACATGGGCCTCACTGAGTTTCGGGGAAGGGCGATACGCCTAATTTGACCAAGATAGCCATCTCAATTTAGTCTCTCAGTATGAAAGTTTCGTGACGAGAACATTTCAATTTAAAGAGCGGGTTTGTCACAAAATTGTTACGAAGTGACGACATCATCTGCGCATGGCCTATGAATACGCTCACAACTTGCTCGTTGAAAATTTCCCGGCAAATCGCCGATCTCTGCGTGTGGCCGTTGTCTCAGAAACGTATCCACCAGAGGTGAATGGTGTTGCCGTGACACTGGCCAAAGTGGTCGATGGTTTACGCGCTGCCAACCACGCGGTTCAGCTGATACGCTTGCGCCAAGGCGGCACCGATGCCGCGTGCGAAGAAGAGATGCATCCAGCCTACCAAGAGGTTTTGATGCGAGGTTTCCCGATCCCACGTTATCCGGAGCTGCGCATGGGCATGCCGTCCAAGAGCGCGCTCATCCGGCTGTGGCAACTCAAGCGCCCGGATGTTGTTCATATTGCGACCGAAGGCCCGCTCGGTTGGTCTGCCCTGCGCGCTGCGATGTACCTCAGACTGCCGGTGTCCACCGACTACAGAACCAATTTTCAAAGCTACAGCGCTCACTATGGGGTTGGATTTTTGTACAAGCCGATCATGGCTTACCTGAAGAAGTTCCATAACTATGCCCAGTGCACCATGGTGCCAACTGAAGCCTTGCGGGCCTCATTGGCAGACGCAGGATTTCAACGACTGAAAGTGGTCAGCCGGGGCGTTGACACGGATGTCTATGGCCCCGCACACCGCAGCGAAGCACTTCGGGCGCAATGGGGGCTGGCCGCCAACGACTTGGCAGTGGTCTGCGTTGGACGACTCGCCCATGAGAAAAATTTGGCTTTGCTGCTGAAGGCCTTCGAGGCGATTGTGGCGCGTGACCCCAGGGCTCGGTTGGTGCTGGTCGGTCATGGTCCTATGCGACAGGAATTGCAAGCCCGATGCCCGGATGCCATTTTTACCGGTCAATTGCGTGGCCAGTCCTTGGCCGAACACTATGCGTCAGCAGATCTTTTTTTGATGCCCAGTCTCACCGAGACATTTGGCAACGTGACCACGGAAGCCATGGCCAGCGGTCTACCGGTGGTGGCATTCAATTACGCAGCTGCCGCGGAGCTCATTGTCAGCAGTGTCAATGGTAGTCTGGTGCCTATGGACGATGCGGAGGGCTTTGTGTCAGCAGCGCTGGCGTTGGCTGCAGAGCCCCAGACGCGAAAGCAGATGGGTGTTGAGGCCAGGCAGACATCTTTGCATCTGGACTGGACATGCATCGTGCAAAAATTTGAGGACGTACTTCAAGAAGTGATCGATCAATCGCGCGTCATCGTTTAGTACGGCATGGGTTTTAACGGACTGAACTAGTCCGAATCCCGCGGTGGATCAGCAACCCCATGGCGACCGCGGTGCACAGGCCAAAAAGGGTCAAAAGCGGCACGATAGGCACATCTGCTGCTACCAAGGCTGTGTACACACCCAGCATGCACAACACGCTCAGATTTTCATTGAATCCCTGCACCGCCACTGACCGGCCTGCGCTCAAAAGGACGTAGCCCCGGTGTTGCAATAAAGCATTGAGTGGAACCACCAAAATGCCGCCAACAACGCCGATGAGCGCGAGGAACATCAACGCGGCACTGATCACCTGCACATGGGCAATGACGGTGATCATCAGTCCCATCAACACGCCAGCTGGAAGGACGCGCTGGGCATGATGCAGTGGAATCCATCGTCCGGCAATGCCCGCTCCCAATACGACCCCCACAGCGACTGCCGTTTGTAGGTAGGCCGATTGTTCCAGTGGCAGATGCAACACGTCTGCAGACCACTTCAAAATGATGAACTGCAGCGTTGCACCAAGACCCCAAAAAATGGTGGTGACAGCCAACGACAGGCCGCCTTCAGCGTCACGCCACAGCAGGCGATTGGCACACCAAAAATCTTTGATCAAGGGTAACGGGTGGATCGGGCTGGCCGGGTAACGGGCACCGCTGTGCGGAATACCCAGATTGAGCAGGCTCGCTGCACCGTAGATGAACAGCAACACCAGCAGGGAGGTGTAGAGCGGCGACATGCTGCCCAAACTGTCAATGTGCAACAGCCCATTCAAGGTCGTGATCACGCTGGTGTTGACCAAGAAACCACCCAGTACGGCACCTAAGAGCGCGGCGCAAACCACTGAGGTTTCAAGCCAACCGTTCGCCTTGACCAAGAGATTGGGGCCAACAATTTCGGTGATCAGACCGTACTTGGCCGGCGCATAGGCTGTCGCGCCCAAGCCGGCAATGGCAAAGGCAACAAGCGGGTTAAATCCGAGCAGCAAGGTCGCAACGCCTAGAATTTTGACGCCATTCATCCAGGCCATCAAGCGAGCTTTCGGATACGCATCGGCCAAGGGCCCGACGAAGGGTGCCAGTACCACATAGGAAATGGTGAAGACGAACTTGAGCATGGGTGCCCACCATGCCGGAAGTCCCTGCTCTGAAAGAAGAGCAATCGACACAATCAGCAACGCATTGTCTGCCAGTGCTGAAACAAACTGCGCCGCAATGATGAGATAAAAGCCAGTAGGCATCGGCAAGATTGTGTCGAGCTATTAAGTCAGCAGGCCGACAGAATGATGACGTTTCAGTGACGCTGTCGCTGAGGTTTTTGAACGATTTCAATCACGTGGTAACTCGGGCAGGCGTAGCGCTCAATGTCATAGGCGTTCAAGGGGAAAGAGCCACAGTTTGACAGCCTGCGAAAGGGCGAGTGGTAAATCCCACATTGGTAGCGGCCCTCTGGAATCGGCTCTAAAAACATGCAGCGCTTGTCCATGCAGCAGTTGCCGCACTGCACGCAAGAGCCGCCGATCTCGACTGGAACTGCTTTGGCACGACCCAGCACGTCTTCAAAGTAGTGTTGAGCCGGGCCTTCTTGAAGCGCTGCAATATGAATGCACATTTTTTGAACAAAACCCGCGTAGTCAAGTATGTATTTTCGACGCCAAAAAACAAGGCTTGCGCAAATCGGCGCTATGGGCAACATGAGCCGCAAAGTGCCAATGTAAACATTGGCCAACCGCGGCGCGATATGACTGACATAAAAATGCAAGGCGTGAAATGTGCGCATCAAAACCCAGTCTGTGAAGCCATCAAATAAACCGTTGACGAGTAGATTCTGAGTCGATCGAATGAAGCTTTGATGACATTCGCTAAGTGAGGATCTAGGCGAAGGGTAACCTCTATCTTTCTGGCAAACTAACGGGACCATGACACCCTTACACCACCACACGATTCATGCCAACTTAACTGATCTTTTACCAACTCAAGGTGCGATCGGTTTTGTGGAGGTGAGTCAAAAACGGGCTGAATGGCAGCGCCTTTCTAAAAAAATGCGCAAGGCCTTGATTGCCCAACATTGGTTTCCAAGTGTTCTTGGCCCGAAAGGCCGTTACTACATTGTTGACCATCATCATTTGGGCATGGCCTTGCACGAAGAGGGGCAAGAGACAGTGCTGTTAACCGTTTTAAAGGACCTGTCTTGGCTTGACGTTGACACCTTTTGGCGGGTGATGGAGTTTCATCAGTGGGCGCACCTTTACAGCGAAACGGGCAAGCGGATTTCACATCACCAACTGCCAAGCCACGTCTCAGCTTTGAAAGATGATCCATACCGTAGTTTGGCCGGGCTGGCCCGCAAGGCAGGTGCGTTTGCCAAAGACGTCACGCCGTTCAGCGAGTTTCTTTGGGCAGACTACTTCCGCACAAGAATAAAAAAGCAGCAGCTACAACATGCCATGGATGAGGCCGTAGCGTTGGCGCTAGACCTGGCAAGGCATCCGCAAGCCAGTTATCTGCCCGGCTTTGTTCAGACCTAATGTCAAAACCAGCTGAGTTGTCCGCTTTTGACTGTCGTGATCGTGCACGTCGGTTTCACTCTGGGGTGGGATTGATCGTGCAACCGGGCATCAACATGATCAGCCGATTTTGTAGGTTGTTTTTTTCAGTCGACGCTTCTCAAAATACTTCAAGAGCAAGTAAGTGGCAATGCCAATAAAGGCAGATCCCACCATGAATCCGCCGTAAGCAAGCGGCCATCCAATGCCTTGTGTCATCATTGAAAATTCAGACATTCCGCCCATACCTGCCAAGATGTTGATAGGCATGAAGACGACGCTGAAGACAGTCAACTGGTTCACACGTTTGTTTTGGTTGATATTGATGAAGCCGATGGTGGCATCCATCAAAAAGTTAATCTTGTCGAATAAAAAGGCGGTGTGGCTGTTGAGCGATTCAATGTTCCTTAAGATTTGTTTGGAGTCAGATAGTTGATCTGGCGTCAGCAAACGCCCGCGCATTAAAAAGCTAAAGGCTCGTTGCGTGTCCAGAATGTTGCTGCGGATACGCCCGTTTTGATCTTCTTCTTCTGCAATATCGGCCAGTATTCCGGCTGCCTCTTGGTCAGTGATGGCCTCGCTCAACACATGACGACCGACAACCCCGAGCTTGGCATAAATGTTTTCAAGCGAATCTGCTGAAACCTCTACATCCGCACCATACAAATCTAACAGCAGATCAACGCAGTCCGACACGTAACCAGGCTGCGTCAGTGCGCGTCGACGCTGCAACCTGAAGACCGGCAACTCTTCATTGCGCAATGAAAAAAGAATGCCGCCATGCAAAATGAAGGCCACGGGCACGCTTCTGGAATTGCCTTCCCGATCATGCAAGAAATTGGAATGGAGGTGGATGTCGTCGTTTTCTTCAACATGAAAACGTGCACTCACTTCCAAGTCTGTCGCCTCAATGGGGTCTGGCAGTTCCACCCCAAAGTGAGAGCCCACAAACAGCCGTTCAGCTTTTGATGAGTTGATCAGGTCGACCCAAACAGGTTTGGCGCCTTCCAAATCTTTACGGCCAGTCATCGGGATATTACGAAGCCGACCTTCCATCAATTCATAGACGTTGATCTTGCTTTCAGTGAAATCAGGCTGGCGGTCTCCGGCAACGTCTGTTCGTCGTTGATCAGACATTTCCCACAGCACATCGTTCTCACGTGCTTGGGGCAATTTTGCCCAGAGATTTCGGGCATCTTCTAATGGCAGTGAATCCAGGTAGCCGCCGAGTTCTGTTGAACTTTGTTTGGCGATGAAGTTATGCAGTTCAGCATCGTGTTGCTTTTGGAGTAGCGACTGCACAACATCGTGCTTGTGCATTTTTTGACTGTGAACCATACCGTCAACCAACTTTTGTTTGCCCAGCATGGCGATTAAATTTTCTAGCGACATGGATGTTGAATGCGGAGGGAGACAGCCTTCAGTACAGAGCTGGGTAGACGATTGGCCAGCGGATGCATCAGTAAAACTTTTTTATATTACTGATTTAATGTGTCAAAGGTGTGACATTGACCGCTGTCGGTGAGGACGACAGGCGCGGTCTTAAAAGTGGCAAATGAATCAAGCCGATGCTCATCCAGACCGCGATGCTGAAATACGCGGACATCCAGATCACTTCGGTTTCCCAGTCAGCCCATCGATGAGATACAACCCATCTGCCTGAGGCGTCTGCCAGTCCTTGAGTCACACTGAGAAATTGGTGACCCTGTTCGTTGTCAAATGTCCAGCGGGACCAGTACATGGGAACATCAATCAGAAACATGTACAGAGCGTAGATGGCGCCGATAGCGCTGAATGTCGCGAGAACAGAGCGGTACTCAAGCTGAGTTCGCGGTAGAGCATGCAAATAGCTGGCTGCGAGCATCAATGCGCAAAGTCCCCACAGCGACTCTTCAATGACATGGCCCAGATTTGACGTTGTCAGAACCGAGTACCAGGAAAACATTTCCGCCACAAAAATCATCGGAACGACTGCGTGGGACGCCATGATGCCAACCCGATTTTCGGATGTCCGTGCAATGCCTCGGGAAAGCATGGCCCATTGCGCTACAAAACACAATTCAGCTATGGTTGCGACGGATCGTCCAACAATGACGCTGGAAAGCCAGGTGTCGATCAGGCACAAGCGCTTGACATCAAAAACCGGAAGCACTGAGCGGTAGGCACAGCCGAAAACATAGCCTGCTGACAGGATGATCTGTAAACGGATCGAGGCCCAAGTTGGGGTGTCAAATGACATAGATTTACGCCACAGGTGGGTGGCTGAGACCGACCATGCCATCACATTGATCAAGCTCACTGCGCAAAGCAGTGACCACCATGCCAGGACAGAAGTTGTCATCGTTCATTCCTTCCCATACATGAGTCCATGAGGCCTCTGTTCCATGCGGCTTGCCATAAAATTTTGCAAGCATGTCAGATCACGTTTTGTGTGTCTTCGGGGGGCGGTCACTGCAGCATGTGATCCCGCTTCAGCGCATTTAAACAGTTTATATCGTTTACGTGATTTTAGGCCGTAATTGACAAATAAGTGATTGAGACTGGTGCTGAGCTGATTCAATACTCAGCGTTGACATCAAAGGTCTGCGATCCCAAGTTGTTCCCTCAAAAGGCATTCAGATTCCGCCTGAGTGAGTAGGCTGAAGCTGGTAAAGGCTGTGAAAAGTCACACAAATGACTTCTTTGCAGAATAATATTCATCGCTAATTGACGTTTGTATTGAGAAAATTATGGTTCGACAACTTTTCGTTAGCCTTGCTGTATGGCTTTTTTGTGTCGCGGCTTCAGCACAGGTCGCACCAGAATTACTTTTTAACGAATTTTTCAAGCAGCCGACCGGCTCCAACAATTTAGAAATGAGTCCGAAGCTGCGCGCAGCCAACGGTCAGATGGTGCGAATCACCGGCTACATGGTGCAACAAGAAATTCCCCATCTGGGGCGGTTCATGTTGTCGCCGCGGCCTGTGCAAATGAGTGAACATGCTGATGGCGAGGCCGATGACCTGCCTGCTGCTTTGCTCACGGTCTATTTGGACGATGCGCAAAAAGACTGGATGATTCCGTACACGCGCGGCCTGATATCGATCACCGGCCACTTGACTGTGGGCCGCCTAGAAGAAAGCGATGGCCGCGTTTCTTGGGTCCAGCTCATGTTGCCCGCTCAGGCGACACGCGGCATGAACAGAGCTGAGCTGACGAGCTACTTTCGAGCACAACAACACGCGCACTGAGCTTTGCAATTACCCCATTCACCCAGTTGATAAACAATATGCCAAACAGAATCCCCGCTACCCTGAGTCTTTTTGCAGGCATTGCTTTATGTGCCTTGGCCGGTGCTGCGGCGAATGCCGCACCCAGCGTCACTCGCCTGACGCCCCCAAGTGAGCTGTACAGCGGTCATGCAGAAGGTCCGATCGTGGCACGTTTTCTGCCTGGTCAGCGCTTTGACCTGCAAGCCACAGTGCGGCCGGACGACGCCAGTAAAACCATCACTGCCGCCCGCTTCGCCATCGACGGCAGGGTGCTCACCGCGAACGTCGCCATCAAAACATGCGAAGCGTTTTGCAACAAAGGCGTGCCGGCCAATGCAGCCATCGTCTCGAGTCGGGCTCTCAGTGTGAGCAAGCCGGGTGTTCACACCTTCACGGTGACAGCCACTCAAAGCGACGGCCAGACGGTCAGCGCCAAAGGCAACTTTGAAGTCGTGCCGCTGGTGGTGGGCGGGCAAAAGATCAAAAATATCATCATCATGTTAGGTGACGGTATGGGCACGGCGCAGCGTACGGCGGCCCGCATCGTGGCCGGTGGCTATGCCCAAGGCAAGGTGATCCAACCGTTGGCCATGGACACCTTTCCCGTCACTGGCATGGTCAAAACCGCATCGCTGAACTCGATCGTCACTGACTCGGCCCCAGGCATGAGCGCTTATGCGCTGGGCAACAAAAACAACAACAATGAGCAAGGCGTGTTTCCCGACGACACGTTGGACGCATTTGACAATCCCCGCATCGAATACCTGAGTGAATACCTGCATCGTACCCAGGGCAAAGCCCTCGGCTTGGTCACCACGGCTGATGTGTTCGACGCGACGCCCGCAGCCAACGCGGTTCACACCAGCAATCGAGGCGCGGGCACAGGCATTGTTGACCAGTACCTTGACGACAGAAAACTCAGCGGCTTGTCCGTGCTGATGGGGGGGGGGCGCAAGTGGTTTTTACCCGCCAGTTCACTTGGTTCTGCCCGTGGCGACAAGACCGACTACGCATTTTCTGACACCGACGCTCATACCGCAGACATTGTCAAAGCCTGGGGCGCAGCGCCCGGTAGCAAAGACAAAGATCGAAATCTGTTAGCCGACTTTCAAGCCGCTGGCTTTGCTTACGCGGGTAACAAAACAGAGATGGACGCTATCAACGGCGAACAGATCAGTCACTTGCTGGGACTGTTTTCGCACTCCAACATGAACGTTGCGCTGGACAAAATAGACGGGCGGCGCAAAAAAGGGCAGGGTGTAGGTAACGCAGGCAATAACCGTGTGGTCGACGACTACGGCTTCCCAGACCAGCCCATGCTCGACGAAATGACGACCACCGCGTTGCGCGTGTTGGCAAAGAAAAAGGAAGGTTTTGTGTTGATGGTGGAGGGAGCGTCGATCGACAAACAAGCCCATGCCATGGACACCGAACGCTGGTTGCTGGACACCATTGAGTTTGACCGCGCCGTCAAACTGGCCCAGGCCTTTGCAGCAAAACGCGGCGACACCTTGGTCATCGTCACGGCGGACCACGAATGCGCAGGCGTAGCGCTGATTGGTGGCTCCCTCGTCAGCGACGCCCGTCTGCAAGAGTTGGTGCGCGAAGGCGGCCCGGCTTTGCGCGACAAAACCGTTGGTATTTACGAAGCTGCCGGTTTCCCGAAATACCGCTTCGCTGCCGATGGTTATCCTGAGACTACCGACATTGACCACCGCCTGCTGGTGGCCTATGGTGCGAATTCGGACCGCTTCGAAGACTACCGCACGAACCCGCTGCCGGTGCAGGACAGTCAACAGCCTTTTATCAAAACACAACCGCTGGCAGCTTACTCGGTTGACCCCAGTCAGCGCGATGAGCAGGGCAAGTTCATGATCACCGGCCAGGTGCCTGGCAACAGCGCGGTGCACACTGCCAGCGACATCCCGTTGTCAGCTTTCGGCCCGGGCGCTTATTCGTTCACCGGCGTGATGGATAACACCGATGTTTTCTTCAAGTTGGCTCAAGCCGCTGTCAAAGGTGTTGTGTTGCCGGCAGGACTGCAATTTGCTAAAAAGCAATAAATACGCACTGTCATAAGCTACCGCGTGCTGTGAATAAATTCTTCCGTGTAGGCGTTCTCAGCCTGAGTCTTCTGGCTTGCGCTTCTTTTGCGCAACCTTTCAGCTTCATTGCGCTGGGTGACTTGCCCTACGGTGATGAAGCCACAGCTTACCCATCGTACAGGTCCTTGATCGGCAGCATCAATAAGCGACAGCTGCCTTTTTCGATCCATGTGGGTGACGTGAAGTCCGGCTCAAGCGTGTGTTCAGACCAAGAGTTTGAGGCTCAGCTGAACCACTTCAACAGGTTTGAATCCGCAGTTGTCTACACGCCCGGAGACAACGAATGGACCGACTGCCACCGTGCCAACAACGGCGCTTACGACCCGCTAGAACGCCTCAAAGCGTTGCGGCATCGTTTCTTCAAGCCTGGCCAGTCTTTAGGCCAGTCCCCTTTGTCGTTGGACAATCAGTCTAAGCTCACGCCGGTGCACGCCTTGTATGTTGAGAACCAGCGCTGGTTCCATCAGCAAGTCCTTTTTGTGACCTTGCACATCATCGGCAGCAACAATAATTTCGAGGTGCGTGATCCTGCTGCAGTGGCCGAGTACTTCGAGCGCGACAAAGCCAATGTGGCGTGGATCCGCGATGCTTTTGCCTTGGCGCAGCAGTCTTCAGCCAAAGCAATCGTCTTCGCCATGCAGGCGGATGTGTTTGAAAGCAAGTCCAATTGGGAGGTTTTTCCGGCTCATTCTGGCTTCAAAAACAGCATCGGCAAGACCTTGCTGCCGTTGGCGGCTGACTCAGCGATTCCCGTGTTGCTGATTCATGGCGATAGCCATGTTTTCCGCTTTGACCAGCCTTTCACTTTGAATCAAAAGCCATTGACAAACCTGACCCGGCTGGAAGTCCCTGGTGCCAGTGACGTGCGGGCAGTGCATGTCACCGTGGACACGAATCAACGCATGCCTTTCTCTGTCAGCTTGATTGAGCCCGATAAATAAACCACCGTTGAGTCGATATGACGTTGACATAAAGGTGTCAAAAATAAACATCAAAATTGTCCACGTTGGATGCTGCTGTTCTGCATTCGACGATTTAAAAAAGGTCATTGATGTTGTCTTACTGTTCCTTTCCACGCGCACTGTTGCTGATTAGTTTGACCGCTGTGCCTATGCTGGCCGCGGCTCAAACTGTCTTTCCGGCCACGCTCAGCGGTCATGCTGTTTTGTCGGCGCAAACCATGATTGCCGCGCCTAAAGATGCACCGTCTGATCTGCAGGTCAGCGGTAAATTCACCACCGGCCAGCGGGTGGACAAAATTGGCAGTGTCGAGGGATTGTCTGCAGGTCGGCCGACGGGTGTTTTCTTGCCCTTCAAAGGTCAGCCGGTGCAAGGGCACTCTGGCATCAAACGCATGGCCGATGGCAGCTATTGGCTGCTGACCGATAACGGCGCTGGCTCTAAAGCCAATTCGCCCGACTTTATGCTGTACCTCAACCGCTACAGCGTCGACTTCAAGACAGGTCAGTTCAAGCGGTTGGAAACGGTATTTTTACATGACCCAGATCGCAAGGTCCCTTTCCGGATCGTTCATGAAGGCAGCAAGCAGCGCTATTTGACTGGATCAGATTTTGATACCGAGAGTTTCCAGATCGCTGGCGGAGCGCTCTGGATCGGCGACGAGTTCGGCCCGTACCTGATCAAGACTGACTTGAAGGGCAAAGTGCTGGCTGTTTTTGAAACTCAGGTTGAAGGCAAGGTCGTGCGCTCACCCGACCATCCTTCCGTTCTGACACCGCCTGCGCCGAATGTGGCGGTGAAGTTCCAGGTGCGTCGTTCCAAAGGCTTTGAGGGAATGGCTGCCTCCAGCGATGGCAGCAAGCTGTACGCTTTGCTGGAAGGCGCCTTGTGGAATGAAGCCAGCAACGCGCCTGAGACGCTCGATGGCCAGCAGTTTTTGCGTGTGCTCGAGTTTGATGTAAAAACCGAAAAGTGGACCGGTCGTCATTGGAAATATGTCCTCGAAGCGAACCACCACGCGATCGGCGACTTCAACATGATCGATGCCACCAGCGGCCTGATCATTGAGCGTGATAACGGCGAAGGGACTGCCGACAAAGCATGTCCAGAAGCTCAAAAACGCACGGACTGCTTTCATGATCTGGCCAAGTTCAAGCGCGTCTACAAAGTTGAATTGACCGAAGCCAATGTGAACAGCCCCCTGCGAAAAATCGGTTACATCGATCTGTTGGCGATTGCTGATCCCGACAAATTGGCGCGTAAACCTTTGACAAATGGCGTGCTGACTTTCCCGTTTTTCACCATTGAAAACGTGGACGTCGTCGATGCCACTCACATCGTCGTGGGCAACGACAACAACCTGCCGTTTTCGAGCAGTCGTGATCCGAACAAGGCGGACGACAACGAGTTGATCTTGCTGGAAGTCGGAGAGTTTTTGAAAGCGCGCTGATTTGCTTTAGTGGTAGGAGGGGTCGAACCTTTCTACCCCTTAGTTCAGAGTGCAGTTAGTTTTACGCTTGAGCATCGATTGATCAATGGGGGAAGACAGTTGCAGGACTATTACGCGGCAAGAGCCCATGAATATGACAAGATATATCTGAAACCAGAGCGACAAGTCAATCTGCGGCAACTGGAAACTTGGTTAAGCGATGTGTTTACCCACCGCTCGGTTCTTGAGATTGCTTGCGGTACCGGTTACTGGACTCAGTTTTATGCGCCGGTTGCCGCTCGAGTTGTCGCGATTGACAGCGCTGTTGAAACACTGCGTATTGCAGAGGGTCGCCTGCATGGCACGAATGTTCGGCTCCTTGAGGGTGACGCCTACCAGCTCCCTGTCCTCGACGGGACATTCGACGGCGCTTTCGCTGGTTTCTGGTGGTCGCACATCCCGAAAAATCGGGTTGCAGAGTTCTTGAGCGGGCTGCATGCTGTATTGCAACCAGGCACTAAGATCGTGTTTTTAGACAATCGTTATGTGCCCGAGAGCAGCACGCCAATATCTGAGCGTGATACTGAAGGAAACACGTATCAGCTTCGACTACTTGAAGACGGATCAACACACAGAGTTCTCAAGAACTTCCCGTCCAGGGACGAGCTGCTTGGCGCTGTGGCATCACATGCAAAAGCCTGCGACTACCGGGAGTGGGATTATTTCTGGGCACTGGCCTACACCCTGCGTTGAGCCGTGGCATCATCTGCCTGGGCAGGAAACCAATGCTGTGTTTGGTTGATGATGGCTACTAACGAAAGCATCACGGGCACCTCGACCAGCACGCCGACCACGGTGGCCAGTGCGGCACCTGAGTTCAGGCCGAACAGAGAAATCGCCACGGCGACAGCTAGTTCAAAGAAGTTTGAAGCGCCGATCAGGCACGCCGGGCCGGCAATGTTGTGCGGCAGTCGCAGGGCTTTTGCGCCTGCGAAGCTGATGAGGAAAACGCCGTAACTTTGAATGATCATCGGCACCGCGATCATGGCGATGACCCATGGCTTAGCGACAATGGTGACTGCCTGAAAACCAAATAGCAGCACCACAGTCGCCAGCAGTCCGATCATCGACCAGGGTTTCAGGAACGCCACATAGTCGGCGACGGCGTGGCTGGACTTTTTTTGCAATCCATGGCGGGTGGCCATGCCGGCCAGCAAGGGCAGCAGCACGTACAGCAGGGTTGACAGCACGAGTGTTTCCCAAGGCACAGTGATGTTGGTGACGCCGAGTAAAAATGCGGCAATCGGGGCGAAGGCCACAATCATGATCAGGTCATTGATGCTGACTTGCACCAGCGTGTAATTGGCATCGCCTTTGACCAGGGTGCTCCACACAAACACCATCGCAGTGCAGGGCGCAATACCGAGCAAGATCATGCCGGCGATGTATTCTGACGCTGACTGGGGGTCGACCCATGGCGCAAAGATATAGTTGAAAAATAGCACGCCCAGCAGCGCCATGGAGAAGGGTTTGATAAGCCAGTTGACGATCAAGGTGAGAATTAAACCCCGCGGTTTTTTCCCAACATCCTTAACGGCCGACCAGTCAATCTGAATCATCATCGGGTAAATCATCACCCAGATGAAAACTGCCACGACCAGATTGACCTGCGCATATTCAAGATTGGCGATAGCCTGAAATGCAGACGGTGACAGTAATCCCAGCCCGACGCCTGCGGCAATTCCAAGTGCAACCCAGAGCGTTAAATAGCGTTCAAACAAGCCCATCATTGATCTTTCGTTTTGTTTGTAGTCGAAACTTCTGCGCAACTTTCGCCCTGGCAGCACTGCTCAGTCAAGTAGGCGATCAATGCGTTCATGCGTGAAAACTCGGCTCGGTAAATCAAATTTCTGCCGCGTGCCTCGCTGGTAACCAAACCAGCGTGAGACAGCTCTTTCAAGTGAAATGACAGGGCGCTGGGTGCAATCGCCAGCAGCTCGGCAATGACCCCAGGGGTCAACCCCTCCGGACCGGCCACGACCAAAGCTCGAAAGGCGCGCAGACGCTGTGTCTGCGCCAGTGCCGCCAAAGACGTGACGGCCAAACCTTCTTCTAGCCGCTTGTCAGCCGAGTTGTGTGAATCTTTTTTCATATTTCAACTATAATTGAATTATTGAAGTAAAACAAGATTTTGAGAGAAAGTCTATTCATGACCACCATCAGGATTTATCACAACCCGGCGTGCGGCACTTCGCGCAACGTGTTGGCTTTTATTCGCAACACAGGCGTTGAGCCTGAGGTTATCGAGTACTTGATCAACCCACCCAGCCGACAACGCTTGCTCGCACTGATCAAGCAGATGGGGATTCCAGTGCGGGAGCTGTTGCGTATCAAGGGCACGCCGTATGAAGAGCTTGCGCTGGATAACCTGACGCTCAGCGATGACGCGTTGATCGATGCTATGTTGGCGCATCCGATCTTGATCAACCGACCTGTCGTCGAAACGCCACTGGGCACGCGTCTGTGCCGGCCGTCAGAAGCGGTGCTGGACTTGTTGCCTGAGCCGCAGCGCGGTGCGCTCGCCAAGGAAGATGGCGAAGCCGTCATCAATCCTCACGGAGACCGCATTGATCGCGCCTGAGGGATCGTCAGTTGACCCGGCGCACTTCGTTAAGCCGGCGTTGAATTTGAATGCTTTCGGTGCGCCGGGTGCGGCGACCCATCCCCCGCGCATTTTGCTGCTCTACGGGTCGGTGCGTGAGCGTTCTTACAGTCGTCTCGCCAGCGAGGAGGCCGCCAGACTGTTGCAGGCCATGGGCGCTGAAACGCGCACCTTTTCGCCGAGCGGATTGCCGCTGCCGGACGATGCCCCCGACGCTCACCCCAAAGTGCAAGAGTTGCGGGAACTCGCTGCCTGGGCTGAAGGCATGGTCTGGTGTTCACCCGAACGGCATGGTGCGATGACCGGTATTTTGAAGGCGCAAATCGACTGGATTCCACTCAGCGTGGGCGCGGTTCGACCTACCCAGGGAAAGACCTTGGCGCTGATGCAAGTCTCTGGCGGCTCGCAGTCTTTCAACGCCCTGAACCAGATGCGGGTGCTCGGCCGTTGGATGCGCATGCTGACGATTCCAAATCAATCGTCAATTGCCAAGGCCTTTTTAGAGTTTGACGAAGTGGGTCGCATGAAGCCGTCGGCTTACCATGACCGCGTGGTGGATGTGATGGAAGAGTTGCTCAAGTTCACACTGCTGACGCGCGATGTTTCGCCCTGGCTGGTCGACCGCTACAGTGAGCGCAAGGAAAGTGCGGCGGCACTCTCGGCGCGCGTGAATCAAGCGACGCTGTAGTTCACCAGCTTCGTCCATGGGTCCTGAGGGATGTCATGGAAATGTCATGCATTCGACATGATCGCGTCACGCTGAAACTTCAAACTTCAGGGCATGAAACAAGATGCCTTAGAACTTCAAATGTGCCAGCAGGCCGAGCCGAACAGCTCAAGCTCTTATCAAGCCAACATCGTGCGCATTTTGCATTGCACAGCGCTTGCCATGGCCAACGGGCCGGGCGGTTTGCACTTTATCCCAGGCGCTAAGCCTTGGCTTGACGGTTTGTCCATCTTCCCCCGTCAAGGCCCAACGTCGTTGACTACTCTTTAGGATCTCCCATGAAAGAACTGCCTAATCCCACGTTTTCACTGTCACCGATAGAGTTGCCACGGGGGTTACTTCATCCAAGCTCTCAAGCAATCTCTGCGGCCTTGGATGTCAAGCCTGCGCCGACAAAAATCCAAGTCAGCTGGGCACGCCATCAGGACGAAGTCCGCGAAGCACAGCGACTAAGGTATCAGGTCTTTGCGGTGGAAATGGGTGCACGGTTGGTCTGCAAAATCCCCGGCCACGACATCGACCTGTTTGATGATTATTGCGAACACCTGCTGGTGCGTGACGAGGCTACGCAGGAAGTCATTGGCACCTATCGGGCGTTGACGCCAACCCAAGCCAAGCGTGCCGGCAGCACTTACAGCGACTTAGAATTTGACCTGACCCGCTTGCGTTCGCTGCGCAACCGCATGGTCGAGCTGGGTCGCAGCTGCGTTCATGCAGAGCACCGTCAAGGCGCGGTGATTTTGGCTTTGTGGGGGGCGTTGGCCCAGTTCATGTCGCGCAACCAGCTCGACACCATGATCGGCTGTGCCAGTATTCCAATGCAGCACAACGGCACGCCCAGTGGTCACGCAGCAGCCAGTATCTGGCGGCAACTCCGTGAAACTCATTTGGCGGCTATTGATTGGCATGTCACGCCGCGTCTGGCCTTGCCAGTAGAACAGTTGGACAACTCTCTGACAGTCGAGCCTCCGGCGCTCATCAGGGGTTACTTGCGACTTGGTGCCAAGGTCTTGGGAGCCCCCGCCTGGGACCCTGATTTCAACTCCGCTGATTTGCCGATGATGATGCGTATTTCAGATTTACCATCGCGGTATCGCAAGCACTTTTCAGCAGCAACCCCATAAAATTTCACTGGTTTGTCACATGCTCGTCATGAATGCATTACAAAATAGCGATCGAACTCAGCTGTGACTTTGTTCCTGATGTCGATATTCACATCGAATTTACAGGCGTACCCTCATGTCTTTTACCAACGATCACACGGATGTGTTGAGCGATAAAGATGCTGCAAGCATCAAATTTTTGAATCGTGACGGCAGTATCCTCGCCTTCAATGAGCGGGTACTCGAGCTGGCGACCCGGCCAGAGATGCCGCTGTTGGAACGTCTGCGCTTCTTGTGCATCGTATCGTCCAATCTAGACGAATTTTTTGAAGTTCGGGCTGAGCCGCATCTTTCTGCTGTGAACAATCACGGCGAAGGCGAGTCTGAAGCTGCCAACGTTTTCAGGGCTTTGTCTGCCAGTGCGCACGACATCGTGGCGCGCCAATACCAGCTGTTCAATGACACGCTGATGCCGGAATTTGTTCAGCACGGAATTTACTTGTTGTCGCAGAGCGAGCGTGACACGGCTCAGCGGCGTTGGGTCAAGGCATATTTTTTACGTGAGGTTCGCCCACTGCTGATTCCGGTGGGCCTCGACCCGTCGCATCCGTTTCCGATGGTGGCTAACAAGTCGCTTAATTTCATTGTGCGCTTGGGTGGCAAAGACGCTTTCGGCCGTGCGAACGATGTCGCCATCGTCAAGGTGCCGCGCGTGTTGCCGCGGGTCATTCAGATCCCCAATAAAAGTGGCGACGGCAGGTCTCTGTTTGTGTCTTTGTCCAGTGTGGTCCGTGCACACATCACGGATTTATTTCCTGGTCGAGATGTTTTGCAGTTCTCGCAGTTTCGCGTGACCCGACATTCCGACTTAGCCGTTGATGAAGAAGATGTTCTGAATCTGCGCACTGCTCTGCGAGCAGGTCTTGAGCAGCGTCATTTTGGTCAGGCAGTTCGCTTAGAAATTTCGTCAGGTTGCTCGACCTATTTAGCCAACTTTTTGCAGCAACAGTTCCAGCTGCCATTGGATGCCATTTACCGAGTCAATGGCCCGGTGAATCTGGTGCGATTCACCCAGTTGGTCGACCTGATCAAGGCACCAAATCTTCTCTTTCCGGCCTATAAGCCGTCGTTTCCACAGCAGTTGTTGAATGCTGAATCTTTGTTTGAAAAAATCAAGAAAGGTGACGTTTGCATTCATCAGCCATTTGAAAGTTTCGATGGTGTCCTGGCGTTTTTGCGTGAGGCGGTGAACGATCCGCACGTGCTGGCCATCAAGCAAACCATTTACCGCACCGGGACTGATTCTGAGCTCATGGTCTTGCTACGCGAGGCCGTCCGGCGTGGCAAAGAGGTCACAGTGGTGGTCGAGTTGAAGGCCCGGTTTGACGAAGAGGCCAATATCAATTGGGCCGAGATGCTGGAGTCGATTGGCGCGCAAGTTGTTTACGGCGTTGTCGGCTTGAAGACGCACGCCAAGATGCTGCTGGTGACGCGCCGCGAAGGCAAGCAACTCAAGCGCTACGCGCATTTGTCAACGGGCAACTACAACCCTAAAACAGCGCGCCTCTACACCGACGTGAGTTACCTCACGGCGAACCCGATGCTGACGCTGGATGTTGAGAATATATTCTTGCATTTGGCCAGTCAGAGTCGCCTGCCCAAGCTTCGGCAGCTGGTGCTGGCACCCTTGCAGCTGCACCGAAAAATGGTCGAAATGATCGAGGCTTTGGGCGCAGCAGCGGCCAGTGGCAAAGACACTCGCTTGATCGCCAAGATGAATGCGCTCACTGACGAAGGGCTGATGCGGGCGTTGATCAAAGCCGGTCAACAAGGCGTCCAGATTGATCTGATCGTGCGCGGTGCTTGCATGTTGCCAGCACAGGTTCCTGGCCTCACGGACAACATTCGCGTGCGCTCTGTCATTGGCCGCTTCCTTGAACACACGCGAGTGTTTTATTTTCGCGCGGGGGACGAAGAAACACTGTATTTGTCCAGTGCTGACTGGATGAACCGCAACATGTTTGGCCGCATTGAGCTGGCTTGGCCGGTGACAGACCCAGTGATACGCCAGCGCATCATTGACGAGTGTCTGGTGGCTTATCTGCACGACACGCAAGACGCGTGGGACTTGCAGGCAGACGGCACTTACAAACGCACGATTCTGCAAGCGCGCAGTCGCAAGCAGAGTGCGCAAGTGGCCTTGATGGTGCGTTACTCGGCTGAACCCAAGGTGGTTGCCGTGAAGCCTTCCCGAGCTCGCCCAAAGTCCGCAGCCTCCAAGGCCGTGAAAAGCATCAAGCTCGAAAAATCTGTGAAGTCTGTGAAGTCTGTGGAAAGTCCGAAGCCAACAGCGAGTCACTGAGCTATGGACTTAATTCTCTGGCGACATGCCGATGCTGAAGACGGGCCTGACTTCGGTTCGGCTTCAGTCGTACCGACCAGTGTGGCGGATGCCGACTTGCATCGTTGCTTGTCAGCGCGTGGCCACAAGCAAGCTAGCCGCATGGCCAAGTGGGTGGACCGCACCTTAACGAACAGCGCGCGCGTATTGGTCAGTCCCGCCATGCGTTGTGAGCAAACCATTGTGCCGCTCGGGAGAAAGTACAAGACCTGCTCCGAACTTGCACCTTGGGCATCGGTGGACGACTTGTTGGGCTTGGTGCAGTGGCCGTTGGGTAAGCTGCCAGTTTTGGTGGTTGGTCACCAACCTACGCTTGGCCAGGTGGTGACTCGCCTCTTGGGCGTGGAAGGTGATGAACTTTCTTTCCGCAAAGGCGCCATTTGGTGGCTGCGCAGCCGAGAACGTGACGGGAAAATACAGACCGTCGTGGTGACGGTGCAATCGCCCGAATTTCTTTAGACAGCTGTCGAAGGGCGACCGGTCTTGATGGTTGGCACTGCGGTCAGTGCACTCAAAAACGCTGCGTCAGACATGGCGGCCAGTGCTTTGATACCAGCGCGTAAAAGTTCACTTTTTTTGGCAGCACGGGAGAGTTTTCCAGCGCGCTCTTTCAAAGCTTCAATCACCACGTATTCGGCTTTAGGAATAGTGAAGCTGTCGCGGATCAGCTTTGGTTTTTTAACTTTTTCAACCTTGACTGCTTTGGCAAGACTCGCTTTTGTCGTTGGCTTGGCGGCTTGCACGGGCTTGGCAGTTGCCGGGGTCAATACACGCTTCGTTGGTGTAACAACAGGTTTTTTAAGCAGAGGTTTGCTGGCAACACGTTTGGTGCTGACAGGTGCGGCTGGCTTGCTGGCAACCTTGGCCGACAAAGGGGCGGATTTTTTGAGAGTAGACATGATGAGATCCTTTGAAAAATGTATGGACTTAACAGTTTATATAGTTTACACGGTTCTATCAGGTCCTTGCAAGACCGACCCCAAGCGCTTGGCTCAAGCGTCTTTGATTGTCAATGCGCTGAGGGTTTTTTCCCAAACCAGTGACTCTTCCCGCAACAAGTAGGCCGACTGAGGAAAAGCATCTCCCCAACCGGTTCGGCAGGTCAAGAAAAAATGGTTGCCCTCCATCGTCAGCCGTAAACCTTTCAGGTCGGGCTCACGCCTGGCATGACAAAAGATGACGGCCAAACGCAAGGCCAGTAGTTGCTGCACAAAAACGTTGTCACCAAAGTCAGCATCGAGTTTGCGCAGCTTGCCGCGATGCCCTAACACCAGCAGGCTGAGCCGATGCAATTCTGGCAATGCAAAGCCGGGCGCATCGGCGTTGTGCAAGATGTAGGCGCCATGTTTGTGCGGTTCGTTGTGGGAAATATGGCTGCCGATTTCGTGCAGCTGGGCCGCCCAGTCGACTTTTTGCTGGAAGCGTTGCAGCTCTTCGCCTGAGCCTTGATGTGTCATACCCAGTAGCTGGCAGGCAATCCGGCTGACCCGCTCTGCATGGGCCAGGTCGACATGGAATTTGCGTGTCAGCCCCCGCACCGTGCGTGAACGCAAGTCGGTCTGGGTTTCCTCGCGGTCGAGCAAGTCGTACAGCGCGCCATGGCGCAAGGCGCCTTGTGCTGTGTGCAACGTATCAATGTCGAGCAAGTCAAAAACAGCTCGCAGCACGCTGACGCCACCTCCGATCACGGCCCGGCGGTCATCCTTCATGCCTTCCATTTTCAAACGGTCGACGCTTTGGGCCTTGACCAGTCGCTCCAACAGCCAATCCAGCCCATCGCGCGTGACCACGTCGGCCGGCCATCCAGCGGCCGCCAGCACATCACTAACGGCACCGACAGTGCCTGAGGAACCATAAGCGGTGTCCCAATGCGGGCTTCCGAAGGTTTGAATGGCCTCGTCTAAAACGGCTTTGGCCGCAATCTCTGCGCTGTTGAAGGCGCGGGTGCTGAGCAAACCATCCGGGAAATATTTCATCGACCAAGCGACGCTGCCGACACGCCAGGACTCCATGTTTTTGGCCTCCAGCCCGCAGCCCAAAATCATCTCTGTCGAGCGGCCACCGATGTCAATGACAAGCCGACGCTCAGTGGATTGCGGTAGCAGATGTGCGACGCCTTGGTAAATCAGGCGGGCTTCTTCGCGCCCGGCAATCACGTCAATGGGAAAGCCCAGAATTTGGTGCGCCCGGCTGAGAAATTCGTCTCGATTATTGGCTTCGCGCAGCGTTTGTGTGGCGACGGCACGCACCTGATTCTTTTTAAAACCAGCGAGCCGTTCACCAAATCGTGCCAAGCATTCCCAGCCGCGTTGCATGGCTTCGGGTGTTAAGTTTCTGTTGGCATCTAGGCCGTTGCCTTGGCGAACAGTCTCTTTGAGGTATTCGGTGTGGTGAATTTGGCCGTCATCAAAGCGGCCAATTTCCAGTCGAAAGCTGTTGGACCCCAAGTCCACAGCCGCAAGTCGGGTTCCATTTTGCATAAGGGTTCAGTTGTTATTGCGGGCGAGCATAGCACCCGGTCAAGCGACGTACCCCATCACGGCAAAGAAGTGGCAGCCGGTACCCGCGGCCACGAAGCCATGCCACACCGTGTGTGCATACCGTAGCCGGGAATCCAAGGCGAAAAAAATAACGCCAACGGAGTAAGCCAGACCGCCAGCGACCAAAAAATTGAAGACCGGAACTGAAACACGCTCAACTATGGGCACTGCAGCCACCAGCACCAGCCATCCCATGAGCAGGTAGAGCCCGGTCGACAGCCACGGCGTTTCTAAGCGGTTGATCACTTTCAGAGTGGCGCCAGCCAAGGCCATTGACCACACCAGTCCAAGCAACATCCAGTCACGAGAGCTGTCCATCGAACCGAGTGCAAAGGGCGTGTAGCTGCCAGCGATAAAAAAGTAGATGGCACCGTGGTCGAGCTTCAAAAAGACTGCTTTAGCTCGACCCTCCGGCAGGGCATGGTAAAGGGTCGAGGTGAAGTACAGAAAAACCATCGTCAATGCAAAGACGACTACTCCGATGAAATGGGCGTTAAAGACGCTGACTGTGTTGTGTTGATGCGGTAACGCAGCCATCAAAACAGGAACGGCTAGAACGGCTGCAACCAATGCAGCGCCGTGGCTCATGCTGTTGGCAAATTCTTCGCGCAGACTTTGAGAACGAATGGTCATAAAAACACAATTTTGCAGTCGACATGTGTCAACTGCATGACAAGCTACAGAGGGTAATTTGACTCTCAGCATGGAGTCTGATCGACCGCGCCAGCATGGGCATGATGGGGATTCACTTAGCTGAAGTGATCAGGCCGGCGTGAATGGTATGTCCCATACCCGGGTCCTGAAAATCCATCAAAACGACACAAAGCTGTCATACGGGCTGACCACAATGACGCATCAACATGGACTAAGTGTTAATTCAAGAAAGGCCTCCCCATGACACTTTTGGAGCAACACTGATGCGCGCGGTACTTGAATCCTTCAGTGGAAATTACCCGCCACCATCGCAGGATGATGAAGTCGAAACGGGTCAACGTTTTCGGACTATTTTCATCTCTGACGTGCACCTCGGAACCCCGAGTTGTCAGGCGCTGGCGTTGATGGATTTTTTGCGTACGCATCCCAGTGATTCGCTTTATTTGGTGGGCGACATCATCGATGGCTGGCAGTTGCGTCGCAAGTGGTATTGGCCGCAGTCGCACAACGACGTGGTGCAAAAACTCTTGCGGCGTGTGCGCAAGGGTTGCCGTGTGATTTATGTGCCAGGTAACCATGACGAATTTGCGCGCGACTTCATTGGACATCATTTTGGGGGTGTCGAGGTCGTGAAAGAGGCGGTTCACATCACTGCCGATGGACGCAGTCTGTGGATCATTCACGGTGACCATTTTGATGCAGTGGTGCAGTGCGCCAAGTGGCTGGCGTATTTGGGTGACAACCTGTACGAATTCACGCTGCGGATGAACCGTCACTTCAATTCTTTGCGTGCCCGCATGGGTCTGCCGTATTGGTCGCTCTCGGCGTACCTCAAGCAAAAGGTCAAGTCAGCGCTTAACTACGTGACCGATTTCGAGGTGGCTGTCGCCAAAGAGGCCAAGCGTCGGGGGCATGACGGCGTTTTGTGCGGCCACATTCACCGCGCCGAGATGCGCATGATCAACGGCGTTTTGTATTGCAATGACGGCGACTGGGTCGAGAGCCGCACCGCCTTGGTTGAGCACTACGACGGACGCCTTGAAATTTTGCACTGGGCACCGTCGCATGAAGTGCAGAAAAAACCAGAGCCCAGCCTCATGCCAGAAGCACCGGTGAGCGTATGAAAATTGCTTTGATCACCGATGCCTGGCTGCCGCAGGTGAATGGCGTTGTCACCACCTTGCTGGAGCTGGTGCGCGATCTTGAAGGTCGCAAGCATGAAGTGCTGGTGATTCATCCGGGGCAGTTCAAGACCAGGCCTTGCCCGGGATATGCGGGGATTGATTTGGCCCTGAAGCCCAAGGCATTTTTGAGCCATCAATTGAATGAGTTTTCCCCTGATGCGATTCACGTCGCCACCGAAGGCCCACTGGGTTGGGCTGCGCGAACGTATTGCGCCAAGCACAAGCTGCAATTCACCACGGCATTTCACACCAAGTTTCCTGAAATTTTGAAGGCTGCACTGCGTGTTCCTTTGTGGATGGGTTATGCCTTGTTCCGTCATTTCCACAAACCATCGGCGGGCATCATGGTGCCCACCCAAGGGGTGCTGGAGATGCTCAAACAACGCGGCTTTGGGCAACTGCGCAGTTGGACGCACGGTGTGGATACCGATCTATTTCGCTTTCATGGAAGCGCCAGAATCTACCCGGAACTTGAAGAGCTCAAACGTCCTGTCTCGCTCTTTGTTGGACGGGTTTCATACGAAAAAAACATTGAATCTTTTCTGCAGTTGGACATTCCCGGCACCAAGGTGGTCTGTGGCGTGGGGCCTTTGGAAGCGTCACTCAAAGCGCGTTATCCGAAAGTGCGCTGGCTCGGCCTGCTGGCCCGCGAAGAATTGGCCAAGGTCTATGCCGCTGCCGATGTGTTTGTGTTTCCGAGCAAGTCAGAAACCTTTGGCTTGGTTATGCTCGAAGCCATGGCTTGCGGCACACCTGTTGCTGCTTATCCGGTGGACGGCCCGTTGGAAGTGCTGAACACCCCCGACGGTCACAAAGGCGGCGTGCTGCATGTGGATTTGAAGCAGGCCTTTGCTGCTGCACTGGCGGTTGATCGCGCCCAGGCACGCGAGCGGGCCTTGCAGTTCAGCTGGGGACAGGCCGGGCAAATGTTCCAAGACAACTTGGTCGCCGCCAGGCCTGTCAGTAAGTTCCCGCGTGAGTTGGATGTGTTGAAGTCTGCTTGAGACCTCCGCCTGCGGGCCAACCAGGTAGTGCTGACAGTGCGCTCACCAACACGGCGCCAGCGTCGTCAAGGCTGCTGTCATTCAACACACTCACGCAGTGGCACGATGGTGGAACGATGAAGGCGACTGCTCGTTGTACGCGTGCTTCAACCACTTCAGGCGTTTCGCGTTGACGCGCCAGCAATCGAGCGCGAAGAATGTCAGCGCTGGCGATGATGTGCAAAACGCTCAAACCATCGAACTGGCGCAGCGCTTCGGGGAGGTAAGCGCGTGAGCCGTTGACCAGCAACCATTGCTGCTGTTGAAGCGGCTCCAGCTCGCTATGGCGCACGCCGTACTGTCTGCCGTTGGCTAGCCAGTGCATGGCAAAAGACTTCTCTTTTTGCAGCCGCTCAAAGGTGGCGCTGTCCACGCTTTCGTGTTGCTCGCCCTGTGCTTGCACGGGTCGGTCAATGGTGCGCTTGGCGAAGTGGATGGGCGACTGCGGCATCAGTCTGTTTTTCAGCCAGTCAAGCAGACTGTCTTTGCCAGCACCTGAAGGACCCATCACATAAATCAGGCGCTGGTTCATGCGGCCAACCTGAAGTGCTCTTGCAACACGAAGTCTGCACCCGCCGTCGGCTCGGCGAACAGCGCCAGTGATTCAAAATTGCAAAGTGGCAAGTTGGCAAACCAGTCTTCTGCAGCCCGTTGCAGGTTCTGTACTTGTTGTGGATTCAAATGCTGGAGTGAACCTGTCAACGAGCAATGAAGTTGAAAGTAATCCAGCACGAAGGGATAGCCCCAGCGCAGCAGCAGCGCATCTTGCGCGGGTGAGAGCGGTGCTTGGCGCCGGCGCTGCAACTCGGTTGCTGACAGCGGTGCAGTCAATGGCTGTAGTTCCATGACGCATCTGGCGGCCAGTGCTTCAGCAGCTGCGCTGTGTGTCCGCGGCACGATCGCTAGAAAATCATCCAGCAGGGCGACCTTGAGCGGCGGCATTTCAAAGGCGTTGGCACTCGCGGCAATTGTTTGGAGGGCTGCTCGCAGCTGAGCCACTTCGGCTCCTGGAGCCAAGGTGAAGGGTGCCTTCAGTGTTGCGTGCCAGCCGTAGCGGCGCGGCGCAGCGGTCACTTGACGGAGCGCCTCATCGCTGAAGCCGTTGATCGCAGGCATGGGCTTGAGTGGCTGTCCTGCAGCGCAGCGTCCGAGCCACTGACTGCCGGCTTGCCACCACGGGCTGTCCGGCGGTGGTGCGAAATAAACCGCATAACGATAGGGGGGGGGCAGAGCGTTAGTCATCATGGCGTATGGTTAATTTGACGCGGTCACCGGCAAACCATGTCGTTGCGAATTCAACCGGAGTCCCCGCGTTGTCGACGTTGACGCTGGTCACTTCAAGCACCGGACTGCTGACGGGTTGGCGCAAGTGCGCAGCGATGACTGGGCTTGGAGTTTGGGCCGTGATGCGGCTTTCTTGTCGCGTGTAATCGGTCAGCCCGAAGGCTGCGAAGGCCGCCGTGATCGAGCCTGTGTCAGCGATCACGGCGTCCAGTCCGTTGAAGCGTGGCAGCGGAAAATAGCGCTCGCTGACATGCAGAATTTGGCCTTCAGCTTCGCCCAGCACGCTCAGGCACAACAGCTTGCTGCGCGCAGGCAAGGCCAAGGCTTTGGCTTGTGCACTGTTCGCCCGCACGGTGCTGGCTTCCAGCACTTGCAGCCCACCGCGCAGGCCGGCTTGCACCAGGCTGTGCCGGTGGCGCGTGCGCTTGCCCAACATCAGTTCCACCGCAAAGTCTTCTACGTAAGTGCCGCTGCCTTGCGTCACGCGCACCAAGCCCTGGCTCGACAAGCTCGCCAGTGATTTTCGAATGGTGTGCCGGTTCACGCCAAAGAGTTCGGCCAGCGCATGTTCTGAAGGCAAACGTTCGCCGGGCGGGTAAATCCCTTGGCTGATGGCGTCAGAAATCTGGGCTGCAATGCGGTGCCAAAAACTATCCCGGGCTGGCCGCTCAAGGCTGGGTGCAGCCGATGTCAGTGTTGTCATGAAACCTACTTATGTGATCGTTAAGCTGAGGACATAAATTTATTTGTCTATACAACTTGAGGGTATCACCAGAATGTTTCATGCATTTGACAATCACGATCCAGCACCGCCGATGGTGCGCGCGGACTGGATGGCCTTGCTGTCGCGGGCACCGCTGGACCTGCTGGAGTCAGCGGTTGGCGCGCATTGGCCGGTCAAGCCGCATTGGCTCAGAGCGCCAGAAACCGGTTTGATGATGGTGCAGGGTCGCGCAGGTTCGACGGGTGAACGTTTTAACTTGGGCGAGGTGACTGTCAGCCGCTGCGCCTTGCGTTTGTCGGGGGCTCAGGCGGACACCACCGTGGTCGGTGTCGCTTACGCCTTGGGTCGCTCGCACCGTCAGGTCGGGCTCGCTGCCGTCGCAGACGCTCTGCTGCAAGACAGCTCGCAACAGGATTTATTGGAACAAACATTGCTGAGCCCGGTGCGGCAACATCTGGCGCTGTTGCGCAGTCAGCGCGAGCAGCGTGCGCAGAGCACCAAGGTTGAATTTTTCACGGTGGCCCGCGAATCAGGTTCGACGGATGACGAAGGAGAGACGTCATGAGCGCGCACGATTTGTCCAATCTGGGTGCCGGCTTCACGCATGAGGCCTTCGGCAGTCAGGCGATGTTTCGAGTGGCCCTAGAGGCGCTGTCACACCCCGGTCGCTGCATGACGGTCAGCCATGACGCAGAGGTGCCGCAGACCGGCCACCCGGCGTCTGCGGCTTTGTTGCTGGCGCTGCTGGACTCTGACTGCACGCTGTGGCTGTCGCCTTCTTTGGCGAACAGCGATGCCGCCGCCTGGCTTCGTTTTCACACCGGTTGCCAGCTGGTGACGCAAGCTGACCAAGCGATGTTTGCTTGGGTGGCCGCCGGTGACGCCATGCCCGCATTGACAAGTTTTTCACAGGGCAGCGACAACGCGCCAGACCAGTCTGCAACCTGCGTGCTGGACTTGCCGTTTTTAGATGCCAAAGGAAGCCACGAGAGCGGCGCATCGCAATGGGCGCTCAAAGGTCCCGGCATTCAAGACGTCAACCATGTGTCAGTCGATGGTTTGGCCGCTGATTTTCTCGCGCAGTGGACGGCTAACCACGCCAGTTTTCCGCGGGGCGTTGACTTGTTTCTGGCTTCGGCACAGCAACTGGTCGGCTTGCCACGCACCACATCGATTCAGTTGTCAGGAGGGCTTTGAGCATGTACGTTGCCGTCAAGGGCGGGGAAACCGCCATTCTCAACAGCTACCGCTTGCTGGCCGAGCAGCGGCGCGGTGACAACCGCCTGCCCGAACTCAGCGTGTCGCAGATTCAACAACAGCTCAAGCTGGCGGTAGACCGGGTGATGAACGAAGGCTCGGTCTACGACCCAGAGCTCGCAGCCTTGGCGATCAAGCAAGCTTCGGGGGATTTGATCGAAGCGATTTTTTTGCTGCGCGCTTACCGCGCCACCTTGCCCCGTTTGGGCACGACAAAACCGCTGCAGACCGATCGCATGTCGCTGGCGCGTCGCATTTCGGCGACCTTCAAAGACCTGCCCGGCGGCCAAGTGCTTGGCCCGACCTACGACTACACGCAACGCTTGCTCGACTTCACCTTGCTGGCCAACGGGCAAGACGCACCGGCTGATGTTCAGCCCCCAGTCCGCGTGTCGCCGACAGGCGTTGATACCGCCGTCACACCCCGCGTGGTCGAGCTGCTCAACCATGAAGGTTTGATTGAAACCCGGCCGATCCCGCCGGGCGATCCGTCGCCGGTCGACCTGACCCGTGAGCCTTTGCGTTTTCCGGCGGTGCGCTCCACGCGGCTGCAAAACCTGGCACGCGGCGACGAGGGTTTTCTGTTGGCGATGGCTTATTCCACCCAGCGCGGTTACGCCCACAGCCACCCTTTTGTCGGCGAGGTTCGCTTGGGCCAAGTCGCGCTGGAGATTGAGCCTGAAGAACTTGGCTTTGTCATTTCAATTGGGGACATCGAAATCACGGAATGTGAAATGGTCAACCAATTTGCCGGCAGCAAAACCGAGCCGCCTCAGTTCACCCGTGGTTACGGCTTGGCTTTTGGCCACAGCGAACGCAAGGCGATGGCCATGAGCTTGGTCGACCGGGCCTTGCGGGCCGACGAGTTGGGCGAGCCGATTGAGTCGCCCGCACAAATGCAGGAGTTTGTGCTGTCGCACAGTGACAGCCTCGAAGCCTCCGGCTTTGTGCAGCACTTGAAGTTGCCGCACTACGTTGACTTCCAGTCAGAGCTCGAATTGATCCGAAAAATGCGCGCAGCGGCCAACGTCAAAGCGGCCCAACCAGACACCGGAGTCACCGCATGAACGCATTGAAGGAAGTCAGTTTGGAGCCGCGGTCGGAGACGGCCACAGACGATGTGCAAGCGAACTTCAACTTCGCTTACCTTGACGAACGCACCAAGCGCATGATCCGCCGCTCGCTGCTCAAGGCTGTAGCGATTCCCGGCTACCAAGTGCCGTTTGGTTCGCGCGAAATGCCGCTGCCCTACGGTTGGGGGACGGGCGGGATTCAGGTCACGGCGGCGGTCATTGGTCCTGACGATGTGCTGAAAATCATTGACCAAGGCTCTGACGACACCGTCAACGCCGTCAACATTCGGCGCTTTTTTGAGCGCACAGCGGGTGTTGAAACCACCACGCACACGCGGGCAGCGACGCTGATCCAGACGCGCCACCGCATCCCGGAAATCCCTTTGCAGGAAGGGCAAGTCATCGTCTACCAAGTGCCGGTGCCCGAGCCGATGCAGCGGCTGGAGCCACGTGAAACCGAAACCCGCACCCTGCATGGGCTGGCCGAATACGGGCTGATGCACGTCAAGCTGTACGAAGACATTGCCAAGTACGGCCACATCGCCACCACCTACGACTACCCGGTGCTGGTCAACGGGCGCTACATCATGGCACCCTCGCCGATCCCGAAATTTGACAACCCGAAGATGCATATGAACCCGGCTTTGCAACTCTTTGGTGCCGGTCGGGAGAAGCGTATTTATGCGGTGCCGCCTTACACCTCGGTTGAAAGTTTGGGCTTTGAAGACCATCCCTTCGAGGTCCAGCGCTGGGACGCGGTCTGTGCTTTGTGCGGTGCCAGCGACAGCTTTTTAGACGAGGTCATCACCGATGACAGCGGCCGCCGCATGCATGTCTGTTCCGACTCTGACTATTGCCAGTCGCGTCAGGATGAACATGACCAGGCCCTTAGCAAGGCCGCGTCATGAGCCTTGTCATCCGGCAAGCTGACACGGCCGATCTGCCGTCGGTGTTGGCTCTGTACGCGCAGCTTGACTTCAACAATGGTCAAGTCTTGACGGAGCAAGCGGCTCAACAAATATTCGCTGAGTTTGCCCGCTACCCTAGCTACCGACTTTTTGTAGCGACTGACGGGCCGGTGGTGTTGGGCAGCTACGCACTCTTGGTCATGCACAACTTGGCGCATGGCGGCACGCCGTCAGCGGTTGTCGAGGACGTGGTGGTGGCCAGCGATCAGCAAGGGCGCGGCATCGGCCGCCAGTTGATGAGCCATGCCAAAGACCAGGCGCGCGTCGCCGGTTGCTACAAGTTGACGCTCTCGTCCAACCGCCAGCGCCAAGCGGCGCATGCATTTTATGAATCTCTCGGGTTTGACCAGCACGGCCTGAGTTTTGTGATTGAGCCTTGATATGACCATGAATTTATCTCCGCATTTTTCGGCGCCGCCGGCACCCCTGCTGCAGGTTCGCGGACTGGGTAAAAACTACGGCGACCGCGTCGCGCTGCAAGATGTTTCTTTCGACTTGTGGCCCGGTGAAGTGCTGGCGGTGGTGGGCGAGTCCGGCTCGGGCAAGTCGACCTTGCTCAACGCCATCGCCGCGCGCAGCCAGCCCGATGCCGGCAGTGTGCATTTCATGACGCGTCATGAAGGGCTGCAAGATGTCTTCGCCATGACCGAAGCCCAGCAGCGTTTGCTGGCGCGCACGGATTGGGGCTTTGTGCATCAAAACGCTGCCGATGGTTTGCGCATGGACGTCTCGGCCGGCGCCAACGTCGGTGAGCGATTGATGGGGCAGGGTGAGCGTCACTACGGCCGACTGCGCAGAGTTGCCGCTGAATGGCTGGAGCGCGTGGAGATTGATGTGGCGCGTATTGATGACGCACCGCGCACCTTCTCGGGCGGCATGCGGCAACGCTTGCAAATCGCCCGCAACTTGGTGACGCAACCACGCTTGGTGTTCATGGACGAGCCGACATCGGGGCTGGATGTCTCGGTGCAAGCGCGGCTGCTGGACATGCTGCGTCAACTCACCCGCAAGATGCAACTGGCAGCCATCGTGGTCACGCACGACCTTGCCGTGGCGCGTCTGCTGGCGCACCGCATGATCGTCATGCAACGCGGCCGAGTTGTTGAAGTCGGCCTGACCGACCAAGTGCTTGACGACCCGCAACACGCTTACACCCAACTTCTCGTTTCCTCGGTACTCCAACCATGACCCACCCTTTGCTTCACATTCAAGGGGTGGCCAAGCGCTTCACCCTGCACCACCAAAACGGCGTCGAACTGGCGGTTCTTGGCGAGGCCAACCTCAG
>Ga0075464_10000071_pt1 | contig 38641 bp, 58 predicted proteins | sample DEB19_08_DNA_5_FD_75068 | JGI IMG/M metagenome (GOLD analysis project Ga0075464, IMG submission 75068) | Aqueous microbial communities from the Delaware River and Bay under freshwater to marine salinity gradient to study organic matter... | ecosystem: Environmental > Aquatic > Marine > Coastal ...
CCACCCACCACCACAACACCAACACCCCGGCCAACCAACACCAACCAACAGGGACACCACAACAAAAACACGAACAAAACAAGAACACCTATAAAACCAACATAAATAAAATACATTAATCTTAATAATAGTAATGACTCTTATTTACTTATAACTAACAATGACCATTATTAATTGCTAACGCGTTTAATAGAACGCGCGAAACATATCCCAGTAATACCACAATAACAGGGGTCAGGCAATATTGTGCGACATGCCTTTTATTGCTCCGGAAGGTATAAACACCCACGTTTTAATTGCATCGCCTGAAATATTACAATATTAAAAAAGTCTTGTATAATGCTTGACAATGTATGTTTAGGCGCGTATACTTACAAGTAACAAGATAAGTCAGTGAAACAACTTACTTGTTGCAATACAACTAATCAACAAGGAGGGCTATACAATGCCTATAACAATCAAAACTATAACAACAGTATCCGAGGCTTATGTCTTCGGGACTACTAACGGCGCTAAGATCCTATTTATATGAAAGATCTAAGCAACACGGCCTTTTGGTCGATATTAATACTAATGTTTATTGGAGCGATCATATTATGACTACAACTAAATTCAAGGCTAGCGAAGTATATAATTATATGAAAGTAGGCAAGCGGACCAAGACCGACGAAACATACTACTACTTTAACGATGAAACACCAGAAGAGATGCGCGAACAGTGGCAAGAGTTAACCGGCGGTTACGATGATCACAGTTTTGCCGATCTGGACGAGTATTACAGCGTACTGTATACGCTTGTACAACTAATAACCGAGCACGAGCAATACAGCGGTGATAATACTTTCGATGAGAATGAACTATACAACATCGACTGGAGGGACGATTACAACGGCGAGCGCTTAATGTGGGTATATAACAACCTAAACCGGGCCTATATATACGACGAAGTGAAGAACAACGGCGCCGATAGTCTATTCGCTATCCTCGGAGACATGCAAGACTTAAGCCGGGGACAGTTTGCGAACTATATATACAATAATTTTCTGGAGGTTTAACTATGAAAGACTATAAACAATACAACTCAACAGTGAAGACAGTGCAAGAAGTATGCGAGCAAATGGCCGGAGGGTATCACCTATCCGAAAGCGATCTACGAGCGTTACAGCTAGCGATCGAGGACTTACAGAGTATATACGACATCCGGAGCAATCCACGGGACACAATGACCGCTACGGAGCTAATGCAATCAATGAACATTAATATTGTGAGGGTAAAATAATGCGAGCTATACAAGTAAAATATATCGATACGAATAAATATATTGCTAATGTAACCCCGGATGACTTTGTCGACGATCCGACGGACTGGGGATACTTCACAATAGAACAATACGACCGGGACAAGATACACCACGTTAGTGTTGAAGATCATTACACCGAGGAGCGCAAAGTATTGCCTGGACTACAGGCCAAGATCCGGGCCGGGCTTGCGTGGCCGTTAGGATGCTACGAACACGGCGGGATAACTTACAGCTTGCAAGGTGAAGGGATGCAATGCCGGTTCGATAGTACCAACAACATTGGAGTGCTATTTTTGACCGACGCCAAGGGTTTGAGCTACGAGGAGCGCGAGAGAATAGCCCGGGACTGTTTGAAGGAGTATAACGCGTTTTGCAATGGTGAAGTCTATACGGTACAGATCCAGCGCGACACGGGCTATATCGAATCTGATTATTGCGGAGGGATAACCGACGTCGATGAATATATTAAGCAAGAACTACCGGAGGGCGCAGAGTATGAAGTCAATTACAGTTACTAGGCATATAACAACATTGCAAGCGGTAAAACAGGCCGGAGGGTTTACCGCTAGTATCCCGGAGCTTGACACAATGGCCCGGAGGGTACGAGACAACCCGGCCCGAGTGTATGAGATTATGCAAGAATACGGCACGGCCTACGGCGTCGACAGTTACACCCGGGAGACAATATTCCAATACATAGCGGATGAATACCACGCGGGAGACTATGACATCGTATACGATGCTTGGCTAGCCGAGGAGGTGACAGCATGAGCGAAACAATTAAACAGCATGGCGAGTATGTATGCCCAGAATGGAACAATCAAAGCGCGCTACCAGATGAAGAGAATAATTGTAGCCTATGCGGGGCCGAGATGGTTCCGGGCTACCCAGAGCAGGAGGGCAACGACTAAATGAGTATTAAAGAATATTACGAAAGCTTAGGAGTAACACACATCGAGGGCAATTGCCCGGTGTGTGACTGCCCGGAGGTTACACAATGAGCACTTACGAGCTAATGGCCGGCGATCCATACGCGACCGCTAGAGTTAAAACTAATACAAAGAAAGGAGTTAGCACCATGAAGAAGGCGAAAGAGTCAAACATCCCACAAGTGACGAATATAAACGACCTAAACACAAGCAAGATCATCTGGCATATAGTGACTAGGCACAAGTTTTTTATTGCTGTAGCTTATGGCGTATTCATAACAGTTATGTATATTATGCGCGGGCTACCGATTGCACTATCTAACTTACACAGATAAAATAACAAATGAGAGGCTTATATGGTGAAAGCGGAGGAGTTGGAGAAGATTCTGGCGGACATGAGACCCCGCCAGAAAAACTACGAACTAGTTAAAAAAGAAATGGTAAAGCGAGGACGTTGGAAAAACAAGTCACGCGGGAGACCATTCAAAGCGGAGGATCGGCAATAGCGCCGGTCCTTTTGCTATTTAGTAAGCGTAGGATCTGAGTTTTTTTTGGGATGCTTATCACTGAGGCATATACCACCGACTACAATTCCGTCACATTCTTTACAGTCGAGCATCTTTACATCTATCTTACGCTTGGACTTGAACCTACCGAACCTCGAGTCCGGGATCTTACGTCCGGTGGGCTCGATTGATACTATGAATACATCGAGGTGGTGGGACACCTCAAAGGTCATGCCGTTATGTTTAGCGGCTTTTATAATCGGGAAGAGGTTACGCCAGAGGCCGGAGGTGCTAATCATTCTGGTTGTTTCTCGTTAAATATAATTTGCTGGAGCTTGACTTCATCGCCGGACCGGATAGCATCTACCAGATCTGATATATCTTTTTTGTCGGAGGGCTTGTCGGGATCTTCTACTGACTGGTGGTGCATCTCCTTGGATACGGTAACTAACTCAGTAAGCGTAGTTTCTTTATGACGGCGGAGGATCTCAGTATATTCTTTTAGGTCGATGACTTCGTTTAGGTAGTCGGACCGGGCCTTGTCGATGATCTCAGTCTTTTTCTCTTCACTATCGAGCTTCTTGTTTATAATCTTATTAGCTTTTTCTTTGATCGCGCGCTCGTTACTCTCGTGCTTTTCTAGAAAGCGGGCTTTTATAATCTCGAAGTTATCTTTATTCCGGGCCCGCACCTTGGATACCGTGTTCGCATTGACTGGCCGGAAGTCCCGGGCCATAGCCTCTTGCACCTGGATGATCGAGTCACCACGCGCAAGCATAGCAACGATGCGAGTCTCTTCCTCAACAGTCAGCCTACCTCTTTCAACTTCACTCATGTTGTAATAATACCATATTACATAAAACTGTGTATAACCTATTGCATTATATATTGATATGTAGTAGTATTCCTATATAACTAAAGGGAGGTGAAATGAAACAAATACAAGTTAAGTACGAGCGGTCTATCACGCGCGTACCAGTAAGGGTTAGGAGTGGTCTAGCTACTACGCTAGCAGCCGGGGCGGTAACGCTTGGGGCGCTAGTAATGCTAGCGCTCATACTAACTGTAGTGGCCTTCGCGATGTATTACGTCGTGTTGAGTGGGGTTATAGAAACTCCTATGCCGGTAGATTCTGGGCAATCGTATGAGCTAAACGCTCCGACGCTACCAATAGCGCACCAGAACGATGAGGGCAACTGGGTTAGACTAGATCCCCAGCCAGCGGGGTTGAACCAATGAATAAGCTGGAGATCAGCATTAATAGGGCTCAACTTACTGATTTTAGGGTAGGGCTCAACGAAGAGGGTGTGCCTAGCGTGGGTATTACGATCGCACTGATCACCGAGGCAGGCAAAACAATCACCTCTTACAATATTTCTACCGACTCATACAGTAGGGAGTCAAAGTTCGAATTGCCGCATGAAGCAGCCGACCCGATTATGAAGTTAGTAGGGATACTAGAAGCGGTAGCTATACGCCATTGTAAGGAAGGGCAAAAAGTTTTGGCATCCGGGATTGAAGCATGAGTTATAACGACGCACCAAGCGACGAGATCTTCAATGAGATCAAGCAGGCTAGTATAGAAATCTGGAAGACCTATGATGATACTCATGGCTATGCTAGCGAGAAGATTAACCACGTTAATTCAATCACAAATATAAAAGACAACTGGGGCACTATCGTGGGAATGTTCGACTACATTAATCAAGGGAAACTTCTCGATAAATTATCCCCAGAGGCTAAGGTTAAAGTAAGGGAGTGGCTATGATGGATCAATTATCTATGGATGCGTACATAATCAAAGTACTACCTAAGCTAACGAAGCGAGAGGACCAGGTTATGCAAGCGCTCCGGGAGCTAGGGAGTGGTAATGCCTATCAGGTGCAGAATCATTTACAGTGGCACAATATTAATATGGTAGCGCCGAGACTGACTGGGCTACTGAAGAAGGAGATCATAGAGGTGGACCGGATCGAGGTTAACCAATATGGCAACCGAGCACATGTTTATAAATTAAATAAGTACTGGGCATAGGAGGTCAGATGAAGAGCAAGGTGACAACGATCCAGTTTTTCGACGAGGACGTGGGCAAGATCAAAACGCTTGCAGAAGTCTTAGGCGAAGAGATGGGTGGCAAGGTATCGCAGAGGGTGGCAGTGATGATCGCTATAAACAAGCTCCTCAAAGGAGAAGATCAGGATGGGTGAGGCCATAACTGAGGACGGGGTACTGTACGAGCTGTCGAATTGTGAGGTTATGCGCCTAGACGTAGACGATAATCACTACTACTATGGCGGGGAGAAGGACGGTAAGAAGGATTATTTCATGTCTCTAACGCAAGTTTTGGACATCGGAGGGCCGTTTCCTGAGGGTTTACGCCAATATTTACGTGTAACTAGCTTCGAAGAGCAAAAAGACCGCCTGGAGTTCACAGGAACGCGAGGGACTAAGTTACATGAGGCCTTGGACCTGCTAATGCAGAAGAAGGGTCTGGATATGAAAGACTACCCGTCGACGTATGAGAAGGATGCTATTGTAACCTTCATCCGGATGATGAGGTTCTTGGACCCAGGGAAGTATTCTACTGAATTGATTGTAGCTGATCCGGACCTAAGGATCGCGGGGACGCTGGACTTCAAAGGTTTTGTACAGGCTTGGAAGCTGGAGTGTCTACTAAATCCTAATAAATTTTTGGATATAGATAGCGATGGTGACTATATGCTTAAGGAGAAGTGGTTAGATCTACCGGATACTAAGCGAGCGCATATAATCATCGACTGGAAGTTTACCGGTCGCAATGCTTATAGCCACAAGGTGCAAGTGGCCGCTTATAAGACTATGAATAATAAGAGTCGTGCTGGGGCACCGGTGTCTCGAGCGTTTACCTGGAGGTATTCGCCGAAACACAAGCACGGGTTTGATTTTAATGAAAGCTTACTAGACTATCAGTCTTTTAAGAGAATATATAATACGACAATCGAATACCTTGGGGAGTTCCCGGAGCCACCAAAGCTCAAGCGGTATCCTAAGGCAGTACGACTGTACGAAGAAGTAAAGGAGAAGAATAATGGCAAGAGGTAGATATTTTATAGAGATGCGACATCGCGAGTTCTTTGATAGCGCTGAGGATAGAGAGCACTATCTCAAAACTCACTCACCTATTCCGTATGACGACATCACCGGCCTACTAAAAAATGGGTCAGTAACACACGCAGAGAAGGACGACGACGGGGGTGAGCAAGAAATAGTTATATCATTAAAGCGAAGTAACGGAGGAGATAAATAATGGCAGAGAACGACGCACTAAGTAGTTTTGATTTTAGCAAGGTAACTGGTGGTGGCCTATTCGTTAAGTGGGTACCCGGAGAGTCTCAGACACTCAGAGTGTTGACTGTTGATCCGGTGGTTACGAACGAAAGCTACGAGGACCGGAAGACCGGAGATCAGATAGTAAGCACTAAGTTTTCTTTTATTGTCTATAACTGGACCGAAGAGAAGGCCCAGATTCTAAAAGCTACACCTAACATGGCCAAGCAAATTGGCGATCTTCACAATGATGAAGACTTCGGAGCTAACATCCGAAAGATTGACCTAAAGATTACACCTCCTAATAAAGGGGAGATTAAAGCCTACGAGATCCAGGTACTCCCTGCTCCTAAGGAAATGACTAACGAGCAGATCAAAGAGTGCCAAGCCATTGACTTGGACGAGAAGGTTGAGAACGGTGGCCGCATGAGCATGTATGATCCAGCGAAGAAGACGCCGGGCTATAATGCAGCCAAAGCTAAGGCGGCCGAGCTCAGAGGCGAGGATATTGAGGATGATCCTATTAACCTTGACGATATTCCATTCTAATGGCTAAGAAGATTTGCTCCGTGTGTAATAGCACGGAGCACACTACAGGAAAGTGTCCACATAAATAATGTATTTTCAAAAGCACACCTACTACAACACTAAAAAGCAGGGCAAGAATGATTCAAAGTTCGAGGCGGGTAAGGCTCAAGAGCTAGAACTTATGAAAAAGGGCAAGGCTATCAAAGATTACAAGGAGCAGGTAAAAATCCCTCTAGTAGTTAACGATTTTCATATATGCAACTACTACATAGATTTTGTAGTCGAACATAATGATGGAGAGATCGAATATATTGAGACTAAGGGGTACGCTACAGATGTTTGGAAGCTTAAGTGGAAGCTGTTTGAGGCGCTGTACGACGTGCCGGGCAATAAACTAACAATCGAGTTTCAGGGTAAGTCTTGGAAGCCTCAAAGACGTAGGGTTAAGTAGTAGCTAGGATAGAGAGATTGGCGTTCATAAGATTGTAATATCTAGATGTAAGTCCATAAGACTAGGGATAAGCTGACAAATCGAAAGATGAGCGTATGCTCCTGCTCGGCTAAGTCCCTAGTCACTAAGTACATTTAGATAATAGGTAGTGAGTGGACAGTGGCGAGTTGAAGCTATCTGGGATAGTTCACATAGAGGCGAGCCGAGGTTATCAGCTGTACTCGTTAAATAATTGGGCTAAGACAACGTGATAGGCTCGTCACCGCCCATTCATTACTATCAACTAATAACAAAGGAGATAACATGAAAGACACCTCTACTAATCAATCAAGCATAGACCCCGACTCAATAGAGGCGTTTGGTGATTTTGATGAGCTTTACTGGATTTTAGATAGGCTGAGGCGTGGGCATAACCGTGAGATTGATAAAGACTTACTAGAAACCCACCAAGCCATCTCAAATCTTATTACTGAGAGGCTTATAGAGGAGCTAGAAAGCATTAGAAAAGCGGTGGTTATTTCAGAGACTGAAGATGATGAGTTTCCTTATTGGTGCGAAACTTGTCATATGATGTTGCAAGAAAAAGATGACTTATGTGGTTGTGAATATGCAATCCGAGATAGGTTGTCAACACTTAAAGCCACCTTACGTCAGGAGTTGAAATAATGCCTATACTAAACAGGAGAAAATATAATGGGATGTAAGTTTTTTGAAGGTGGGATAATGTGTGGAAACTTCGCAGAAGTACTACCAGAGAAGCCCAAAGACTTTGATTATGAGTCTGACGCTAAGTGGCTAGAACCATACCCAAAAGAAATGGAACGTATTAGAATTGGTAAAACTACCTGCGACTGTAAGCAAATCGAGACACACTATGCACCTTGGTACGGCTATTCTTGGTTTCACGTTAAAGATTGTGCATTGCTGAAACGAGTCAAAGAACGACCGCAACTATTAAACCTACCAGCATTTTATAATGTTGAGTGTATAGGATATTCAGACTAATGACACCTAAGAGTGACGAAAGGATAATGGTATGAGTAACTATACAGATAAGCTAGATGAAATACTGGAGAATGTCTATCACAAACCACCATCAAGCACTAAAGCCAGTATCCTCGCCCTCATCAACAGAGATTACATACTAAAGAGTGAAGTATTGAGTGCGATCGGTGAAGATGAAGAACTGGGCGCAGATTGGCTAAGAGCAAAAGATGGAGCAAATATGAACCAACTCAGAGCAGAGATTAAAACTAAGTTAGGACTAGAGAAATAAGAAAGGAGTTAGAATTGTGAGTAAATTATGGTTAGTCGAAGTAGACCGAGAATTAGAAGATAAGTTTGTTGGACATATCCGTCAAGAAGAAAAACCAACAGTAGAACAAGTAACGAAATGGCTAGATGAAGAACACGCTATTACATATAAACCAGACTACGAACGTATGAAAATTACTGAGGTTACGGAATGACTTTAGATAAACTTATAGGTCACACCATAACCTACACATGGGGTGGTAAACGGTTACAAGGTAAAGTAGTGCGCATTAAAGACGGCGCCTTGGTGGTCTTAGATGTATGAGTGTGGCTTTGCTGCCGTATCGCCAGACAAAAAGACCCACTGTTGGATAAAAGGCAAGTGTATAGTTTGCGGGGTAGTAGAGGTGGTATAATAGGGTAGTTAAAAGAGGACCCGCGGGCATTATCAGAAGCGACCGGCCCGGCTAATGGATAAATTTTTGCGCTACGAGATGCTTAGTTCTGACCCGAAGTTCTAGTATCGGGGATAACTTCTACTTGGCCTCTTAGTATAAAGGGGAGCTGCAGTGTTAGGTGTTCGCTGATTCTGCCAAACTCCCTACGAACCTCTCTGTTGTTATTCAAAACCGCCATATCTCCTACATACCCAGCTATCCCTATGAGCCTGTCATACGGGTTGTGCTCGCTATAATTATCCATAAATTCACCCATGACAGCCATGGCTAAGCCCTGTGGAGGCCGCAGGAGGCCCATATTCTCATGTAAAGCTTCTGGTACATGGTCATTGTGAAAACGCTTTAACATGCGCTCTTTCAGGCCGAAACGATTGATAAACTTACGCTGGTTCTTACCATGAGCTAAGCTCTGGCCAAATACATGGTGCCAGTCAACTTCTTTTTTCTCGTGTAAGCCCCCCTCTATGTCTCTATAGATGGGGAGACTCACGTTAAGTCCTGGACCTATCTATATATGGGAATGGCTCAAACGGTATTAATAATTGATCGGCTACTTCCGCATAACCCTCTATGGCCTCGCCATCCATAGGCTCACCTTCGCATACCCAGCCAGTCACATAGTCATCTAAGGCTACGTCAAGCATTGCAGCCGCACCACGGCGCTCAGGATGCTTAGGATATTCAGACGGGTAGCCACCATTAGGTAGAGAGACCAGTCTACCTAAAAAATGGGCTACATCCGATAGATCGGGCAATACGTGGAACTTCTCGGGCCAACCTTCGCCGCTCATAACTATCCCTTATATGCCGCGTGGCCGTAAGCTATGCCACACCATGCAGCAATCGCCCCAGCTATCACGTCGTTATATTCCACTGCCCCAGTAGTAACGAGGCCACCATAAATGAATAGAGCTGCAAGCCCTAGTAATCTTTTTCGTCCGTTTAGCGCACCTGTGATTGATTTAATGAGTTTCATAGTATCTCCTTAACACTTACAAGTTTTACAATGCTTCTTTGACATTTTCATTGCCATCTTCTTTACAGCCATGGTTATCCTTTCTTAAATTTACCTAAAAAGTTAGTGATCATATCCCGGAGGAGCGTTAGAAAAGCTATTATTGCGTTACGATCTGGCTCTACGACTGTGGTAGGAGGCGCTGGTGGTGGCACTGTTGGAACCGGCACGACTACTGGTGGCGGAGGTGTAGTTGGCTTCTCAATGTTTACATCTTCACAGTCGACTATGTTGATGCCGTTACCGATGCCCTTAGCGAACGAGTATTCAGATATGTAATAGGTTGATCCGAGCTTATGCTTAGCTGTAGCTGATACTAGAATCTCCGTACCCTTAGGGAGTACCTTAACTGCCTTAGCGTCTGAGTACTTAGAGAAATGCAAGTCCCAGAGGTTAGCGTCTTTAGTAGTCCGGACCTTCTTGTCCACGATATTAGTCAGAACATAGTCTACCGTAGGGACAGGAGTTGGGGCCGGGACAGGCTTTGGCGCTGGTGGTGGCGTAACCGGTGGCTTAGGATCATAGGCTCCTGAAGCCCATTTATCTGCTTCTGCTCGAATCTTATTTATGTCTATAGATCCGGGGCAAGCTGTTTGGTACCAGTGATTGTGAGGGTATAAGTTAAGCCTGCGGCCGTAGCGCTGCTCTAGCTGGTTGACGAGCCAACCTGACTTCTTATAGCCTTCAGCGCCTAGTGTTGGCTGGTGTTCTATGGAGATAGTAGTAGCGTTGCCAGATTGCGAGCACCAAGCTACGTTATCCGGGCCGACCATAAGAGTGATTTTATTGTCTGATAATACATAGTTTACCGAGCCGTCTGTTCTCCGGAGAAAGAAGTTAACTATATTGTCATGGTTAGATGCCCCGGTGCCGTCACCCCACCAGTGGATAGTGATGCCCTCTCGGCTGTAACGTCCATAATATGATTGAGCTTCCGCCGGCGTATACCATACTGCTTTTGGAGCTGTTTTTATTTCAATACTATAGCTGTTATCGGCCATAATTACCCCTTAATGAGTCTTAAAATACTCAATTATTAAAAATACTATCACTGGACTAATTATAGCACCGCCTATAAATGTAATAACTGGAGCGATCCGGAGGGTGTTCTTCATTCTCTTCTGCTCCTTCTCTAGGCCGTTAAGCCTATCGTTGACTGCGGTGTCTAATTCTCTAGCTAATTCGCGGTGAGAGACTTTACTCTTTTCGAGGGTTTCTAGTTGATGGGTGAAGCTCCCGAAATTACGGTCGAGTTTTTCGCTAAGACGCGTAATGCCCTCGTCAAATTTCTTATCTAGCTTACTAAGCATCTCGCTATTATTCTTCATCTCAACTTGTAGGCCCTTTATCTTTACGGCGTCTGATTCTTCCACGGTCATGCCTGCTTCATCTTATTTAATTGCTCGGCTACCTGACCGATAGTCTTAGCATAGTAGTCTTCGGTACATAGGTAAACCGTCCGGCCATTAATAAGCCTCTCGTGCTTGGAGTGTTCTCCACAGAATATACACTCCCGGAACTTGATACCGGTATCTAGGTTGGTGTCGTCGACTGAGGTCTTAGTCTTGAACGCTTCCATGACGGCTGCCGGAACGTTGGATGCTTTGATAAATAGGTGGTCTTTACGGTATACAGTGCTGTTGCGTAACCCTTTGCTCTTAGTGTAGATTGCCATTATTGCCCCCTCGTGGCTTCATATATTGATTTAGAGCTGCGGGCTCGTGACTTGACCGATGCCTTCGTCAATTTGATTTTACCCTTAGCGTAAGCATCAAGCAAGGCCTTATCAGATGCGTACTTCCCATACTTGCTCTTCCAGTCTTTAAAGTTTGAGGCATACTGCTTATTGTAGTCGTCGGCTAGCTGTTTAGCCTTAGCTGTGTCGCCAGCTCTAATGGCTTCACTTATGTCGCCGGAGATCTTCTTGCGATCCGGGCCAACCTTAAGCGTCTGGTAGAACTCTTTAACAGCCTGTACCTCTTCTTTAGGGGCGCCATGCTTCTCTAGGTCTGCTACGTACTCCTTCTGTTTCTTAGTAGGCTGGATATCTTTAAGGCCATAGGTACTAACGCCAACACCGAGATAATCAGGGAGCGATTTAACTGCTCCTACAATACCCTCATTCTTTATAGCCGTACCAGTTCCAAGCAGAGAGATAGGAGCGCCAAGCTTAGCTACTTCCCTTAGCCTGTCAACAGCGCTAAACTTATTCCCAGCCTTGTCTTCCCCTTTAAGTTGAGTTGTTATACCGGAAACCAGCGGAGCCTCTTTATTCTGTACCAAATCAGCAAGGAGGCTAAACCTATTTGGCGCGTTAAAGCCTCCTTCATTTAGATCGGTGATTTTGCCGGTGACAGAGCTTTTCTTCTCGTGGACTATGTTCCTCCATGCGAACACAAGGTTCTGCTGGAACCCGCCTAGGATATCGTAACGGGTGTCTCCAACTTTAATCTTCAAGAAGTCTGAACTCCTGGCGTCTGTCTCAACATTAGCCCCACCTATCGCAGCTACGGATAAGACTGCCCCTGCTAGTGAGGCAAAAGCTGCCGCGTTCTTTATTGCTTCTTTTCTGGCCGGGCCCTTAAGATCGTAGTAGAACTTAGGGTTTAGCATATCTAGGCGAGACTTCCATAGACGAGGCGAGAACAATCCCTCTGCTAACGAATCTGCATGTTTCTCGAACCAGCCCCCAGGTTTTCCTGTGCCGCGGCCTGTAAATGTATTGATGTATTTAGAGTAGCTGTCTATCCATTCCTTCGGTACCTTGTTAGGATCATACCCAGCATCTTTGAGTGACTGCATAGCTATGGCAAATTTGCCGTGGCGAAGATCTGTTAGCGTCCCTGTATAAGCTCTATCTGATGCCTTAACGGGCCTCCCCAGTAGAGGGATAGTCTCCGCTAAGTCAGCTCCAGAGAAAGCCTCCTCGGGTTTACCGAAGGCCTTGACGCCTGTTAACGCCAGCCCAGAGGACTCCTCGAGATTAGAGTATTCATAGGCAGCTATCTTAGCCATATCATTATTAAAAGCTTCTTCATTGCCAAAATACTTCAGCTGCTTCTTGAATGAGCTAAACCATAGTTTTGGGTTTAATGCAGCTACGGTTAGCCCCTGCCGACCGGCACCAGAAATATCGTAAGAAGCCTCGGCAGCTCTAAGCCCGCCGGGTACCTGCCTCCACCAAGCTACCTTCTCTTTCGGAGCCGCTTCCTGGATAACTTCTCCAATCTCTTTAATTGCTTTATATCGCTCTGGATCATCATCGGCAAGCTTCTGTACTTTCTGAGCCAGTTCACTGAGCTTACCGGCCGTTTCTGGGGTAAGTTGCGGTAAATCAAGTTTAGCTCGCGCGATCTTGAGGTAGTCTCTGTCGTCCAGGGCTCCAAGGTTACTGAGTTTAGTCATGCGATCCAGGTACGTTGACTGCCCTCTTAGTGGTACATCAGTTGCATAACGTTCCAGTACTTTGGCTTTAGCTGTACCAAGCTGCTGGTTAAGCCTTCCTACGACTTCGTCAGCTAACGACTTAGCCTGTGCCGGTTCGAATCCCTCTTTAGTCAGAGCAGAGGTAATATCCTCAACTGAGCGCTTCTGATCATCCCAGCTTTTGAATATAATGTCGCTGATACGAGTGTCCCCACGCTTCAGCTGTTCTTTGATAGCGGTGTTTATAGTGCTACTTGCAGCCGGGAGCCCCAGTTCTGATTCAAAGAAGGTATCTAGTTTCTTAAGCGCGACGGGGTTATCGGCGAATCTTTCTCTGAGAATAGCCTGAGCCTCCGGGAACGCATCTTGAGCCTCTTTATTGCGGCCAAATACTTCCTGCAGTATATCGGTGGCTGAGCGCTTCTGAGCCTTAGGCAACGGTGCAAGCTGCTCCTCTTTAATCTTTTTAGTAACTTCCGCTACTAACGTGTCAGCCTGCTTTTTCACCTTCGGGTTAATTGCGCGGTCAACTTTATTAGCAATCTTCTGTCCGGTGCTGAGCTCTTCGTTCTCAACGTCTTTAACGATATTTTTAAGCGTATCCTGCACATCAGTTTTGTCTATTTTGACGGCGCCCTCAACATCTCCTTGGATTTCTTTAGCTAAACCTTTAGCTTCACGGTCTAGGCTGCCACCTTTTATAGCGCCCCGGGCTTTAGAAATTTTCTTTTCGGCTAATCTCAATAGGCCAGCTTCTGATAGTTTGTCCCACGAACCGAAGGCGCGGACTGCACGACCGAGGCCGAGGCCATGTTCAGCATACTGCTCAACAATATCTACTGCATCAGATAAAGCCCTAGGAGTCCCCTCTTTCTGGAGTTTGTCTATAACATGCTGAGCCAGCACAATATCTTCATCGGTTACATTCTGTACGGTCTTAGTGTGCTCTAACGCTCCGTTAAAATCTTCTTCTACAAATCTTTTGGCCTGAGCGAACACAGGATCATCACTCTTCTGGGCGTATGTTTTAACGCTGATACCATCATCGATAGCCTTCTTAAGCTCTGGAGTAGTTGTAGGAGAATCCTCTACATTCTTAATGAAGCCAAACTTACGTTGCTTGCCTTCTCCTTCCGTAGAGGGGGCTGGCCTTGGAGCGCTAGGAGGCGGCGCCTGATTGGCATCCTGAGATAGTTGCTTAGCGGCCAGAGCGTTCTGTTCCTCTGGGGTTAAGGGTGCCTCTGGTGCTTGAGCTAACAATGATTGGGTGTCTGGGTTAACAGCGTCGTCATAGTGTGGTTGATAGGTCTCCGGTGCCCGACCACTTTCAAGCTCTTTAAGGGCCTGCTCTTTGTACGCGGCCTGACTAGGTGGTCGTTTAAATTCTTTATAGTACTCAGAATAGAATGGAGTGTGTTCGGTGGTACGACGGTAGCCACCTTCTCCATCTGGAATCATCTCACCGCCCTTTACGGAGTCATCATAGGCTTTTAGCTCTCCGGCGTAAGCGTCTGCTACTTCATGCCCTTGAGGAGGTATGACTCGTTTGGGAGTCTCCGGCTCAGCCAGCATCCTCTTTATAACTACAGGGTCTTTAGTCATAGCTACGGCCGCAACCTTCTTTTGTATCGTAGCTTCCGGAACATTCCCGGTCATATTCTTCTTTATAACATTAGGGTCAGTCTCTTTTGCTAGGTCTTCAGCCACCCCAGGCAACTGGACGTAGCCGCCTTGAGTAATAGCTTCCCGCGCTTGGTTGTGCTTGTTTAATTGGTCTAGGTATGCGTAAACCCTCTTCCCGACATCTTCAGGGGACCCGGAAGTTATATCTATCCCGGCTGTTTTAGCCGCATGTCTAGCCTGACGGTGTAATACGTTCAGATCTTCCCCGCTTAACGGGTAGCTGCCCGTCTTGTGATCTACGAAATCCCTGAGAGTTCCAGCCTCATTTTGATTAATAACATTCTCAGGCCTGAGCCCGGACACTTCTGCAGCCTTGCCTTCTATAGCGGCCTTAGTTGAAGCGTTTATATTCTTGAGTCCTCCATAAACATGAGGGGCGGCCTCTAGCGCTCCACCAACCACTCCGCCGGCAGCTGCTCCTATCAACGCGTTCTTGGGGTCTATCTTACCTGTCCGAGAGTATTCATCAAGAGCAGCTGTTGTGCCTCCTACGGCCGCGTTAACCCCGGCCGTAGCCGCTATTTTAGCGCCAGTACTAGCTGTTTCTCCAACTATTGCGCCAGAGCCAGGAAGCAGAAGATTAGAAGCAAGATCAACAGAGCGAAACCCTGTTTGGGCAAGGGCCCCCTTAACATCCTTCGCCCCCTTAAACTGATCTTTAATCGCGTTCTGTTCAGCCTCTTTGTTCCCAGTGAGCTGGCCAGCTAATTGCTTGGTTGGATTAATAATGTCAGTTTTTAAGAACCACCATGGGGTTGAGACGACGCCTCGACCGACTGCCTGGGCGATATTTCGGTTTGGCATGTCATTGCCTTTGGCGCGCTCGTCATCAGCATACATGCGTTTGCCGCCACGAGCTAAGCGTTTCTGTTGATCGCTTTTGCTGTTTGCGTCGAAGATGTCGGTTAAGAAGCCCCAGCCCATGGGTTACTCCGCTATTCCGGATGTGCCGCCTGGTCCACTAGATACCACCCTGGAGTTAGGGATATACGTCCTGTTGACCGGCTGATTACCGTCCTTATTAAGCCCATAGACAGTTGGATAATGGTTCTGAAAAGTCTTGATTAGCCCGGGTATATCATTCTCAAACTTTTTTAGCTCTGGTACTTCAGCCATTATAGAGTCCCTAGTCTCTTTATCGTTATTTTGGATTGCGCTTAAAAAGTCCTGGAGGTTCTTGTAATCTTCTCTAAAGCCTATGTCTATAGGGTTCTCAGAGTCAGCTAAGATGTTGTCGACAGACTTACCGGTTACACGGGCATAGTCGTGGGCCGATATCTCTTTGCCTGTCGGATCTAGGAAAGTATATCCACCATCTTCTTTAGGGATCTGTGAGTATCTGTTTGGATCAAGCATAGCAGCCTTACGCTTCTCTTCGTAAGCGGCAGCCTCTTCTTGGGCCTTTAGATCCATCTCAGCCTGTTGGCCTACAGCATTAGCCCCAGCGTTAGACTGAGGTAATTGAAAAGAAGATTGAGCTGCTTGAGCAATCTCTGGTGAAGCCCAGGCAGCGTTAGGTGATACTGGCGCCTGAATATTCTGAGCCCCTAAGACTGCAGCGCGTAATTGTGGATCCATCAATAGCCTCCTGCGTATTTAGCTCTTGTTGCTGAAATCGTACCCGGATCACTTAGACCGGCAATGAAGTTATTAAACAGCATCTGACTTTGATTACGCTGTTCATCAGCAATAGAAGCAAGCCTGTTCTGCTCGTTCTTATCTGCGAACTCTTTAACCTTATAGCCGGAACTTTTAATGTCTGAGCCAACGCCGTAATCAGTAATGTACGCATCAAGATCGAACTTGACCTTCTCTTTACCGGTCTTATTGGCTTCGTTGGCCCTAGTCTGAGTCTTAGCTAGGTCTTCGAATGTCCTGGCTTTGAAGGTCTGTTGCTCGGCCTTCTTCTGGTCGAACTGTGCTGTCTGTCTCTTCTCCCCGGTGTTGCGGGCTTCTTGTGAGGTTTCCTTCTGTTGGGTGGCGAGACCACCTGTTTGGCCGGAGGCAGCTAGTTTGCGGGCCTCTTCGATCCTACGGATATTATCCTCTGTACCGGTATCTGTCTGGAACTGATCGGCTGCGGTATTAATTTGATTAGTCTGGTTAGCAACGTCTTCTGTAGTCCTGGCCCGGTCACTTGTAACGTCTTCAGTAGTATACTTAAGCGCCGTGTCGAGACCCTTATTAGCCATCTCTGCTTTCTTGCGTTCTTGATCCTGTTTAATGCGAGCGTTCTCCAAGAAGTCATTAAGGTATTTAGAATAAAGGGGGTTCTGTGAAGCTTCAGCGGCAGCCCTAGCGCGAGCGTTAGCCCCGGCTACATCATAATTAGCGGCCCTTGGAGCTGGAGGTGGAGTCATAAAGCTCTTCAGGAGAGCCGCGTAGTCAGCGTAAGACTTATCTATACTCTTCTGGTTATAATTAACATCTGCGTTACCCACTCCGGTGATGCGAGAGTAGTTGTTTGGGTTAACGGTTTGCTGAGGATTGAACGTCTGGACGAAGTTACCATTATAGTTGGCGCTCTGCAGTCTTGGGCTACTACCCTGGACTACGGTAGTGCCTCCCTGCATGCCCCCATTTTGGACTCCAACCCCGCCGATTCGTTGTGTTGGTTGCGCTACTCCGACAGATGATATTCCCATAGTGTCTTATTATGTCCTCAGTATGTTTAGTTTATCAATAGTCTAGCCTCTGGCATTAGCCCCGGTAATAGCTGCAGATGGGTTAGAAAAAATCAGTCGCTTTACTTGTATGTTCCCGGAGTTAGGCGCCAGAGAGGTATAGTCACTCGCCCCTACGTTGTCTATCAACTTATGGACTATCCGGAACTCTGTCTCGTCAACCTCGTACTTGAGATAGTCATCGATAGCACCGGTAGCATAAAAATAGATTCCCACGTTATAAGCGTTGCTAGTGAACTGGTTAAAGTAAACCAGGGCCTTCGGCTTGTACAGGAGTCCGTGTTTCATCCTAAACAAAACCTCGCTAGCGCTATGAGCCCCGGCAGCGAATACCTGTATGCCCGTTCCCTTAACTAGCTCTATGCCGGTATGCCCCGGGGACCGTCCCATCGCCACCTGTAGTCGAGGCCTGTCTGATCTAAAAGCATCGTGCCCGGTCTCAACCTCTTCATTCTCTTGAGCTGTAACGATACCAAAACTCATATCGCCGTCTCCGCCAGCTCTTTAAAGATAATATACGTGAAGTTGGCTATGAGCGCCGCCTGGACGCCACTAAAGGTTAGGTACTTTCTGTCTGCGGTAGCCCTAACTGGTACAAAATCTGGGTTCAAAGCGCTAACCATAGATTTATCCAGCTTCATATAGGCAGTTAAGTATATAGGAAGGTTCCCCATATTATGGTCTATCTTCGCTACGAACCCGGTGTTAGTATCAGCGGCGATTACTCCAATCTTCTGTATAGCGAGAGATTTACCCTCAGTATTCAGGGTAAAGTTAGAGAGCTCCTGATTACGCATCATGTCTGGATCTTGCTTCTGAGTTACTTTAACCCCGTACTTAGCCTTCTTGCCCGCTTGATATGGGTTAGCTACAACCAGTGGGGCCGTATACTCCTGGGTAGCATCGACATTGTATATACGTATTAAAAGCCTGCAGTCAGAGTACCCGTCAGTCGTTTGGTATAGTCCAAACCTGAATATACTATTCTTGTCTGACACTATGCCCCCGGTTATACTCCAATCCTTAACGCCGGGGCCCCCGGAACCGCTAAACGGAGCAATATACCCCCCTGTAGTTATGTTATAGATCTCAAAAAATGGGACAAAGCCTAAGTTGTGGGTGTATAGAGCAATAGTCGGGCTCGTGAAGTTCACTATGTTGGGGACAGAAATCTCTATCTCTTTATATATCTCAAAATATCTCCAGCGAGTATCCAGTACTTTTTGAGAATCGAGCGCATCATCTACATTGATGCCTTGCTGGGAGATAGTAATTCCATTAGCCATCTAGCTCCCCGAACCTAACAACCTCGTTACCGTTCTCGTCGTATGCAGAGATCCTGCCCTTTACCCCGTCGATAAATATCTTCCCTACACGAAAGCTATCACCCACAGAACCAGTAGACTGCCCGCGATCGTAGGCCTTAGCTGTGCTCACTGGGCCAGTTGAATCAAGATTAACCTGAGAAACACTGTCTATAGACCGGCTTAAGAACTGATCAAACCCTGCATTAGTGTAATCATAACTCATTTATAATATCCTCTTTCATACTGAAGTAACTAGTTAGCCCGTTAACTAGAGGTGCGCTGCCGACATCGTTATGGCTGATCCTATAGTTAATATCCCGGCCCTCTATGAGTTGAGCGGACTGCCCGAAGATAGCCTTCTGGACGTCACTATTGATCTGACATAGAGTCCTGAACGAGCCGCCGTCTATAGAGTACTGCAAGTTAGCACCACGAGCACTCTCTGAGTCAATTAATACGGATAGATAAGACTTAGCCTGGTCTGTACCAAAGTTATTACGGCCTAATTCTATCTCCATAGGTATTGGATCGCCGTTATCCGTGTTGCCAACTTCGTCCCGGAAGACGCGGCCGGTTTCGTCAGTAAAGTATGGCTTAGTAGTCCCGGTCATATCGTGATTCCTCTGGTAGCGGATCTCGCGTTTATGAGTTTCGACCCACCATGAGTTAAGATCGAAGTCATAGCATAGCCTGTAGACCTCTTTAGAAGAAGCGGTTGTAGTGGTTGAAGTTGAGCTCGTAGAGGTACTCTGACTAGTAGAAGTACTGGAGGTGCTAGTGGTACTTATGGATGATGATGTGCTAGAGGTCGAACTAGAACTTGATGACGTACTCTTAGAGGTAGAACTAGTGCTAGCGGACGTACTGGAGGTGCTGGTACTAGAAGTCGAAGTCGAGCTCGTGGAAGAAGAGGTCGAGCTAGTAGAGGTACTCGAAGTGGACGTAGACGTGGTGACATCCTCTAACGAGAGAAGCTCCCCCACAGCGAGCTTGTAAACCTTGTTTACTACCCCGGCCGAAGCATACTTCATGTTCGGCTGTTTAATAGCCCTAATGTAATCATCCACGGCTCGCGAGAGTTGCTTGAGCTGGCCAGTGTTGTCGTTGTAGCCCCAGATGCCGGTAGTATGAAGCCAGATAGTCCAGGAGCCTATGTTCTGGATAGACTCATGCGATACGCAGCCAATACTGTCAGAGACAGTTATGAGGTTAGCCCCGTCCCACTTAAGGAAGGTATTTTTAGTGAACATAAAGAGGCGGTTGTTATTCTTAGCGCAGCCAGTGAACTGAGGGTTAGCTTCTTTACCGGGCGGTACACGCTCCCAGTCGGCTGACTCAGGAGTCTTATAGTCAGTATTCCAGTAACGCGACAGGGTGCCCTTGGTCCCTGTTAGCCACAGCTCATCATTATCTTCGACATTAAAGCCTGTGGCCGTGAATGATATACGGTTATTCTTTTTATCTACGGACACTATGGTGACGGCGCTTTCGATCTTAGCCTCAGTGCCGGCGCGGTAAATATCAAACTGCATACCTGGTTTCAGGTACTTAGCAGAGTCGACACGGAGTTGCTGCAACAAGCCCTTCTGGTCTGTCTGCACGAAGGTTATTGCTCCTAATGGAGGCGAAGACTTATAGAACCTATCTGGGTAGTTAACGCCGTTTACCTGGCAGTTTATGGCATACAGTTCACCGTTATATTCAATAATGTACTTGCTCCGGGGGGCGTTGTATACGTTATGTGACGTTGAGACGGCTAGGGTGCGGTCTATGTTGGTCATCGGCATGAAGACATTGTTATCGGTAGCACCAACAACATACATCTCATTCAGGTCGTTAAGCATTTGGAAGCGAGTATTGGCCGTAGCTGTAAGTAACGTGGTCCAGTAGTCGGCTGTATCTAGTACCCGGAGTTCAGCTAGGGTGCTAGTACTGTTATTGATGCCAACGATCATCTTGTAGTTAGTATTGAACCGGAAGATGTCAAAACCAAGAGAATCGTTACCGTGCTCAACAGTCCTGGCCACCTTTTCGTAGCCATCACGACGTTTAGCTGAGCCTATCTTGAAGTTAAAGACAGCATTTTTACTGGCGCTAACTTCATTACGCTTCCTAAGTAAATGAGATACCCCTGTTTGGATACCTCCAGAAAGGTCTAGCTGAGGGTAACTTCTTTGCTGTGGCACAAGCTACCTCCTATATCCGCGGGTCACGCTGCTTGGCGGACGGAACCCTCTTGGGGTGCCCTTGTCTTTTCGGTCCACACCCTTATATTTGCTCTTCTCTAAAGCATACTGGCCATCGAGCCTATCAGCAATAGCGTTGTAGCTAGATTCTGTGACTCCCCGTTTTCGGTAGTACATAGCCTTCGCGTAAAGCTTATAAATCTTCGGAGTGGGTGTTTGTATCTCATCACCCTCAGAATTGATAGTCGTAAAATATGCCCAGTAGTACAGAGTGAAGGCGTCAGAATCGGTCGTTAAGAATGGAGCACTAAACTTAAACCGATTCACAGCCGTGTCTAATGTCATGGCCTCCGGGACTGCATCTGTCTCTGTCGTAGTGCTTATGGTGTTATCTGTATAAGTGTTACGGAACGCCTCTTCAGTCATCATCGGCACCGTCTTAGTGTAATTAGTCACCGGGGTAGTAGTACTGTCTGTAAAGTTATAATCCATGCGATCAAACTTCCACATGGTCTGATTACCGTCAGAGTCAGTCGGGAAGGCTATATAATTCGTAGCTGCAGTTCTAGTTAGAGTAGTGGTTGTCCTGAGGAAATCATAAGGCTTGGATACGCTAACTAGAAGGTCGTCGTTTACGTCATTAAAGTAGCCCAGCACCTCTGTTCTACTGACATTCATCTCCTGAGGATCGCCAACTTCCCTAAGGATCTCATCTATAATGTTGCCTACTTGTCTTCGAGACCAGCCACCGCCACCAATAACATCTGTATAGTCACTCTCTAGAGTAGAGATGCTATGGTACATAGTCATCTTGTAGAAGTAAGTAGTCAGCCCGGAGGTATCATCGTATAAGGTAGTCAGGTTAGCATTGTCTACATCTAAATCCTGGGTAGAAATTACTGAGTACGCACCGTTCTCAGTAGTCGTCGACCTGTAGTACTTGACCTGATCAAAGCGAAGCTTATATACAGGGTCATCAGCTGAGTGAGAAAACTTCGTAGCGCCTACAACTAGATCAGTCCCATTAGAGTTAACGGAGGAAACCGTAACTATCTCAGTCTTCTCTTGTCCCATCTCTCCGATCATAATGCGATCGTTAGCCGCCAATCGATTATTGTTGCCTACAGATAGCGCCGTTACACCAGCAGAATAAGCATTTAACAGGTAGGCCTTCTCTAAATCATCTGTCGCGGGATTAAAGAGTGTTAGAATCATGGTTTAATTACACCTACAATTAGTTATTTATACAAGAGTCTAGGCTGTGCGCTTCCACATATACACGACAATATAGGGTTGTAAATTATTATGGGCACCCCCTGACCCGGCGGTTCCCGTAGATAGTGCTGCTCTAGCACCAAAACCAGCCCCAGCGGTTGCGTTATTCCAACGAGTAGTACCGTTATTAGTAAAATAATTAGTCCCACTAGTAACTGCCACGTCAGCATATAAAGCCGCATTTTCTGTATGGCTATGGGTAGGCATCTCTGCCGCAGTTAACGTATGAGTTTTAGCCCCGCCGGTTTCTTCGGCAGTGTCGAACTCCGCCTGCCCGGCGTCTATACCTACGGGTACTTTCCCGGCACCGAAAGCTATCCAGGTACCGAACCCTAATAGGGTGGCGGGGTTAGTCGGGTCGCTAGAGTTAGTGTAAATAGACCCTACGGGATACGTTGCATTCAGTACGGTGTCGATAAGCGCAGTAAAATCACCTACCTGGATAGCCCTCCATACAGATTCGCCATCACTGTCGCTAGCTAAAAAAGTGCCTGCCGCGGGAGTGGCTGCACCTATCCCTAGTTTAGTAGCTATTTGTACGATCTCAGCCTGCTCTAGATTATGCTGAGCCGCGTGATTATCTGCCGCCAACGTATGAGTTGAGGTGAAACCTGCGAAAGTTGGGATAGCTCCTGGGAATGCTGCCATTATTTATATATCCTTATGATTCCTCTGTTTGAATATCCCACAGCCTTAACGCCCGGTCCAGCGTCTGGGCCGACGCCCGGAGACTTAATCGCGGGCTTTACGGTCATTCGCTCAGGAGATTTAATAACGCCTGCACCTTTTTTAACGGTGTTCAAGTTTGTTCGGTTTTTGTTCGTAATTATCCCTGTTGAAGCGGGCCCGATCGGAGTTGATTGGCCGCCTGCTAATAGGCTCGTGCTGTCCACGAGTTCAGTAGTGCTATCTACAAGCGCATCGCCATACCCAGCCAGCGGAGAAGTAGATGGCGCAGTTGTGTCCACTCTCCCTATAGGTTTGTCGTCTGTCATCGAAGCCTCCTCTTAATTTGCCCTATCCTAGTGTCCGGAAGTCGTGCCCTTGATCCTCTAGGTGATTGAGGATGGCTATTGGTTCTGTGTCCTGGATAATGAATCACCCCTCGGGGGTGCATGTTTACATCTAGAATGGTCGTGCTAGTAGTAGTCGAAACCGAGGTGGAGCTAGTAGATACGCTGCTTGACGTAGAGCTCATTGATGTCGACGTTGACTGTGATGTCGATGTTGATTGAGAGGTGCTGGACGTTGATGTAGAAGTAGAGTAGCTAGTGGACGTTGACTGTGATGTCGATGTGCTCTGGCTAGTAGAGCTGGTGCTCATAGAGGTGCTAATACTTTGTGACGTCGAGGAGCTCGTAGAGCTTGTACTCGTTGACATCGAGGTGCTCTGAGAGGTACTTGAAGTGGATAGGCTAGTCGACATCGAGGTAGACGAGCTCGTGGAGCTGGTGCTCATACTCGTAGATGCTGAGGTACTAGTGCTTTGAGAGGTACTGGTACTCTGAGAGGTGCTGGACGTAGATAGGCTAGTAGAAACAGAGGTTGATTGGCTGGTAGAGCTCGTACTCGCCGAGGTTGACGTAGATTGAGATGTAGACGAGCTAGTAGAGCTCGTGCTTATAGACGTAGAAGAACTGGTGGAGCTGGTAGATATTGAAGAACTGGTCGATGTAGTTGTTACCGGAGGGGGGTCATTGAACGCATCGTAAATAACTTTAGAGTTATCATTAGATGCGGACGATACGCAAACCAACATAATGTCCACGCTCGTTATGGCGAACGCGTTAGCTTCACTAGCAAAAGCGTTCCAAGTGTTCCCGTCAGAAGACACCTCCCAATACATTGTCCCGGAGGCCTCTCGTATCTTTAGCCATTTATGGGTAGTGGCATTATAGGTCGCGGAAGCAACATAGGTATTTACGCCAGAAAGTTGTCGATTAGCGTATATCGTGCCGTTAATTACTATGAACTGGTACCTGTCGGCTGTCCCAGGGCGTTCAAACCCCGGCCTAGGGTTCACTCCGGTTGCACTCTGTCCACCGACGGCGAGCATCTCCACTATAATATAAGAGGACGTCATGTCGTACTGAGTTGCGGATTTATATCCAGTAACAACCGCACTATCTGGAGGAGTTATTTCTATTTGCCCATTGGCCTCGTCTACATACGCACCGTTAAACTCAGACCACTTGCCGGTGTCAATACTGTTATCATCAAAATTATCTACTAGTGTCTCAGCAAGTGCCATAGTCTATATTATCCACAGAAAATCGACAAGTGTCGATTGACTAAAGGGGGGAGATGGTGCTCTCAGGCATCTTGTATTGGATCTCTGGATGGTCTGGACATACAGCAATCTCTTTATTGTCTGCTAGACAACTCATGCCCTTACCACACTGAGAGCATTTTACGCCCCATATATCGAAACCAGTACCCCACTTCTCGTCGGTATTATTCCAATTAAGTTCAGGTATCTGTAATGAGATGACATTATCTTCGTCCTGCAATGCTTTAAATGTCTTGCTCCAGTGGTGAAATACGTAGGATAATGTCGTGCCTACGCAGCGATACCCCATCATGGTAGCTCGGCAGGAGTAGTCATAGTCCTCGCCAGACCCGGGATAGTAACGCTCATCTAGCATACCTATCTCTAGGAATCTCTGGGTATGGCAAACAGAGGCGTACATCGTCACCCCGTCTATAACCGTGTCAGGCTTGATAGTAAGATACTGGTTAACGTAATGCTCCTCGTTTATAAGGAAGTTCCAGTCTTCGTCAGTGTACTGCTCTTTATATGGGAGGATATAATGGTCTTCCCCAGCCGGGAGGCCAACAGACCAGTCTGGCAGCTTAAATGAAGATGGGTTGACTATAACTGCCGGACGATCAGGGGTAGCCTTTTCAACCTTAGCAAAAGTAGCAATCACCCCGTCCCACCAAGCTGGGTGTATAAACTCAACGTCATCGTTACACATCATAAAATATGGCGTCTGGACCAAACTTATGCCCAGGTTAGTAGCCTGTGCGAACCCCAGGTTGCCCGTATGGTGCACGTCTGAACGTGGCGTCCGGATAACCATGAGGTTCTTATAGGTGTTACGAAGCCTAGTTGAGTCTAGCCCCTCCACGGTCTGATCTATAATATAGACGTAGAATATCGGCTCAGTGTACTCGTATAGAGTCTGCAGGCAGCGATCAATTAGATCGGGGCGTATCACCGGTATTATAACGGTGAGCATCTTGTCCATCAGTCTACCTTGTAGATAGCCGCTGCCATCTTATATTCAAGCAACTTTATGTCTTCGATCTCCTGAACGTCCTGAGATGTGAACCCTAGGCCCGCGAGTACCTCTGGATTAGTAACCCACTGACGGGTTTTTTGGATCTCGTCTAATAGATACACCCGGTCCCCTGAGCTATTGCTGCGAACCACGCGTTTGTCTGCAGGGGCCTCATCTTCTATGGGCTCAGCTGGCTCGGTCTCCGTCTCTACTTCGATCTCTTCGAACGGAGTCATGGCCGGCATACTATTTTCTGGCCACATGTCACTAGCGTCAACTGTGGCCGAACTATCCTTCTGATCAAATATTAAATCTACTAATTTGTGAGCTTCTTCCCTATCCATCTTATCCTCCTATTATATTATTAATTCTCGTCATCATGTACTCTAAATCATAACCATGATCTGTTAAATACTTACGGTAGCTATGCGAATTATACTCCGGGCCAGAATACGCTATACCGTCAACAGCCTCATCAACTGAATCCCACGTTATATCTGGCCATAAATCATCGGCACCATAGAACCTATGTATAACCGGCTTGATCCCTTTGGCCATAGCCTCAGCCGTAGCGTAGCTGAAGGCCTCTTTATGAGACGCGTGTAGCAGGTAGTTCTTATCTTCTAGGAACTCATCGACAGCGTTGTCGCCTTCTATCCACTCGACAAACTCGAAATTCAAGTCGTGATGCTGGATAAACTCTTCAAAATACTTGATCTCCCAGGGGTGATCAGACCAGCGGCCCAGCCAGCTAAACTTATATAAAGGGTTTATAGTATTTAATTTTAGAGCTATCTGTAGGATCAGATCAGTCCCCTTGCTAGTCCACTTCTCGGATACGATTCCTATGTTAAGCCCCGGACCGCGTTCCCTAAATCTATAACGGTCTAGGTTAACGGAGCATGGTATTACATGCGCCGGTTTATTAAGGTTAATGTCGAATATATCCCGTATATGAGGCGCTATAAATATGACTTCATCTACTAGATCCCACTTTGCAGCGTGTTGAGCGCCCTGCCAGACCTCAATATCTATAGGCCGCACAATAACCTTCTTATTAGTGAGGTCCATATCGTGCAGATCCCAAGGGAAGTAGTTACTAGAGTCATCTAGTATAGCGGATCCTGGGTTTGTTGCCGACGCTAAGTTATTGTCGCAAGTGTCGAACCAAATTATGTCAGCCCACTCAGCGTTTTGAGGGTTATAATAACGATCCGTCCGGACCTCATGTCCCTGAGCCAGCCAATAAGCCTCCATATCACCGGTGAACTTACGTAAATAAGGGTCAAATAGAGCTATCTTTGACATAATTCGCCACCTCCAATAACGTATCGTGAGTCCCCATATCCCGCCAATACGTGTCTAGTTCTACGACGTCTAAATCAACACTACTCAAATACCAGTTGTTTATGTCAGTGATCTCTAGCTCGCCACGTTCCGAAGGCTGTAAATATCTCAACTGGTTAAACACCTTGAAGTCATACACATACAGTCCCGTCACTGCCCTCCCCTGGGCCACGTCAGGCTTTTCTACAATAGACATAGTGTCGACACTATAAACCCCGAATCTATTAGCGTCTGGGACAGCTTTTGTATATATGGTTGGTTTATTAGGCATTGCTGGGGGCTTGCCAAAAAAGTTGTCGCCGAGTATAACCGGGAAACACTGCTCTTGCTTAATAAAACCCTCTGCACAAGCTAATGCTTGAGCTACGCCGCCAGCCTCTGGTTGGACTCGATAGGTCAAACGGACTCCGTATTGACTGCCGTCCCGGAGATAGCGAGCGAAGTCCCCTATATGCTCGCCACCAGTGACTATAAGAATCTCATCACACCCCATCTCTATAAGAGTGTATAGCGGGTACTCGATCATCGGCCGGTCGTACACCGGTAACAAGTGTTTATTCGTCAGCTTAGTTAATGGAGCGAGTCTAGTCCCCTGTCCCCCGGCTAAAATTATTCCCCTCATAACACCTCCCCTACTATTGTTAGAAAATCTTTCACGCGTTTATCAACCATTAAGTTTGCTCGCGCATGAGCCCTGCCCCATTCTGCCCGCACGTCTGAGACGCCGGCAAGAGGCCCTAGCCAAGTCTCTATAAGGTCCAAACAGCCCTCAATGGAATGGAAGTACTCTACCCCATCTCCAAACACCTGAGTTGAACCCGGAACATATTTGAATAATACTAGGCCTCCGCAGGCCATAATCTGGGCGTTACGATCAGACCAGTAGCCCGGAGACGAAACATGGTCCATAGAGAAGTTTACCTTCGCCCTGGCTATTAAGGCCGGTAACGCATCATCCATAACAGGCCCCTGAACATTCTTAAACCCAGCGTCAATCCACTGCTGAGGAGTAACGGAGTTGATCTGGAGGTTATACTTCTCGTCGATAGCCTTAAGATATTTAACCCGCTCCTGGCCCGACTCCCACGGCACGTATGAGCCGGTAAACAGCACGTCTATATCTTGCTCTATTTTATTGTGCCAGTCAGGCATTTTGTTTAGAAACATTGGTGCAAAATCCTGGCATAGCCAGCGCCAGTTAGGGTATTTAGCATCCTTAAACGGCTTGCTCAAATATAGATCAGCGCCTTCGATAAGTCTTTCGTGCCACTCTTGGCCATCTTCCTGATAATCAAACGCCCAATACACTATCGGGCATTTTGGAAACACATCATACATACGTTCTTCATAACCATCCCACTGCGCTATTAGAATAAAATCAAAATGACTATCAGTAATGTTATTTAGGTCATAGCTTTCTTCTCTCTGACAACGAGTAACCTCGTGGCCTAGCTCTTCTAGCGCATTAGCGATATGAGCTTCGTCACAAACAGAACCATCCCAACCTAGCCCAAAGTTTCCGATGCTCAATATCTTCATAGCTGTATCTTCGCTATACTTGTTCTTAACTCTGGGGTCTTATATATAGTAAGCTCTAGGTTATGCTCTTCGGCATACTCGTTCACGGCCTGTACTACGCCGGGGCTAGTCTCATCACAGTCATGGAATAATATAGCCCCGCCCTCTTTCACGGACGGCGCATAGTTCTCTATATCCGCCTTACAACCTTCATAGGTATGATTAGCGTCTATGAATAATAGATCCACAACAGCATCTATAGGAGCCACATCTCCCTCTTCTATCTGGATAAACTTAGTCCCGGGTATTCTTGGGTCTTCTAAAATGTCAACGCCCCAAACCTGTACGCTAGGTTTAGCCACTTCGCGGGCCACCCATAACGATCTACCCTTATACACCCCTATTTCTAGATATATGCCATTTTCCGGTATGTCTCTAACTGCCGGCGCTAACACCGCTATATCGTACTGGCTGAACCAACCTTCCGGGGCTCTAGCTTCTAGATCAGTATTCTCCATATTGCCTCTGTTCATATTTAATTTTATCCTTATCCTCAGGGATCATATCCTTGTTATACCAGACATCAGACTTTAACTCGTCCCTGTCAAACCCAAACTTATCTTTAAAATAATCAATATTATTCTGGTAAAAGTCTTGGTGAGTGCCATCGAACGTACCAGACTTGCTACCAAAATGATACACTAGTACGTCTCTAAACCTCTTCGGAGTTACTCCGGCCAGGTTGATACGTGTTTGTAAGTCGGTATCACCGTTAGAACCCCACGGGTCATAAGCGATGTCATAGCCCCCTAATAGGGTCCACAAATCTTTCTTTATGAATACCGGGAAGTTAAACCCATCTTCTTCTATAGGCTGGTCATCGTCTATGGTCGCTGCAACAAAAGCGTCAACTATCTCTTTATCGAAGACGTCTAAATCGTTGCCACCATTTATCTTCAGAAATGGAGGTGCAGAACCGGCGTTGTCTGTAGGTTCAACTAGGTTAGGAGAGAATACTGGGGTATCAAACCTAAGGTAGGTATTCCAACCCGGGGGGAAGTACATGTCGTCATTAACTATAAAGAAGTAATCGGTAGTAGGGTTAGCAGCCTGAGCTCCTATATTAACGGCATTAGATTGACCTTGGTCCCGCGTGTGCAGGCGCATAGATATACCCTCTATCCCGAGAGGTTCCCCAGTTTTAGTCCCGTTAGTTACAACTATAATGTCCCAGTCGGTAGTTGCCCGTAGACTTTCAACGCACTGCTTCAGGTATGGCCTCGTGGTCTCATTAGCTAAACTTGGTATTATTGCTGTAACTTTCATAGTATTGCCTCCGATACAAATAGAAACTCTGTTTCATTTTTAACTTGTTCTAATAACTGCTCCTCAAGTTCATACACCCCGTTACCTACGCAGTTCCAGGTATGAGTATGGACAGAGTTATCGCCAATAATATAGGTCTGTAAATCTTTAGGGCGCCTGTCGTTATTGTAGGCCTGATCTGCTACCCACCAGCCGCTATCATAGAGCCACTCAAACGCCGCGTCAGAGATCTGCCAGCCCGGAGCCTTGAACCCTTTTACGAAACCAGCGTCAAGATACCCTACGCACTTACGCATATTATCGTTAAACTCCTCATAGGTCATCTTCTCGCACTCATAGTTGCTGGTATGGTAAAACCCGTGAAACGCAAGCTCTATCCAGGATTTATTAGCATCACACCAGTTAAGCAACTCTGCCGTCATCTCGCCAGGTATTGCGAATAACGTAGCCTTAAATGCCGGGTTAGCTAGGTGGAGTTTATCTAAGACGTCACGGCAATCGTGAGACTGACACATATCTGAAATGACATGGTTACAACCGAAGTCGTCTGAGTCAAATATCATCATTGCGGAACCCTCGTAGGCTCTTCGCCTCGATCGTGAGCTTGGCGCTCTTCGTAAGTAGCGTAATCATCTGAACCGGTAGGTATCCCGCAGTGCTGACAACGCTGGATGATCAATAGATCGTATCTGTCGTCATTAAGCTCTTCAAACCATTCGAGCTTAATTGGCCCCTTATGTCCCTTTACGCACTCTAACATGCGATCTTCTGCGCTCATTCCATTTCTCCTAATCTTTTTAGCATGTCGTCTGGATACTGTTCACCTAGGATCTTGGCGTTCGGGACTACGCAGTGGCCGCCAATCTTGCCGTTAGGAGGTGTAAGGATATACCTCTGGTATTGGTCGAGCCCCATTGTTCTGTACAGCTGGTTATAATCTCTATCAAAATCATTAATAAGCTCGAATGGCATACCTAGATCTGCAGCTACGCCCTCTTCGTAATCGGTCCACATAAGATTGATCCCATACTTGGAGGTGCTCCGGAGCTTAAGAAACTCAGTGAAGTTGCTATCCATAACTACGTGTGGCCGGATACCCTTACCAGCAAAAAACCCCTCAAAAAAAGCCGCCTCTTCTTTATCGTTAGCGCCAACCCAGCGAGACATCAAGCGCATACTAGTCGCCAGGTCAGGATGTTTGCCCTCTACTGGTGAGTGGACAGCTCCGGGGATCTGCACCGTAGTACCAATAGCGACAGTAGAATAGATAATCGTATGCCTAGGTTTATAAGTATCCACATAACTATTAACTTCATCTACAAATTTATCGTCATACGGGAAGCAAACGTGCAATATGTCTACTCTACGATTTGGTCCAGGTGCTGTATGCCCCTCGTCAATAATATCGATAGTCTTCTCGCCAATAATCTGAGCCACAGCCTTACCGATCTCCCCGTAGCCGGTAATCAGGTGGTTCATTTTGGCTCCTCCTTGTCGATAATGTAATAGTCACGAGGCTTTTTGCCGTCATTGTATTGATGATGGAACCAAGCAATACCAAGGGTATCTAGGAACTCTTCCCATTTACCGCGTGAATACCAAGCGCCCCAGCCATCATTGCCGTCATCGTTGATATGGTCGTCATTCTCAGTTAAATGCCAGAAGGCCACGATAACCCTACGCTTCGCTACCCGCAAAGCTTCCTTTACCGGACCTTCATAGCCATTCACATGTTCTAGGACGTCCTGGAGCAATACTACGTCGTATTGGTCATTATATTGCTTCAGCTTCCTAGCATCACCCAGTTCAAAGGGGCCCGAAGTAGTGCCAGCTTTCTGCATGGCCCGCTGATTAGCTACGCGCACAAAACGCTCAGAATAATCTAGCCCCTTGTATTTCTTTATCGCTGGCCCGTAAGCCATAAAATGATCAAGATTCCAGCCCGGGCCACAGCCCACATCCAGTACAGAGTCACCATCATTAATAAAAGACGCAAGTATCCGTCTGGTCTCTGCATCTGCACCCTCCCCGTAAGTTTCCATATAATTAGCGGCGTGTTCGTCGTCGCCCATAAGATCGTCCCAGTAGTTACCCATTAGATACTCTCCTTGTGGAACATATTAACTAACGCTCCGGCGACAGGAATATCAAATTTACCAATATCATTAACGTACTCTTCGGTCGTGCAATAGCTGGCGTTAGGGTTAAGGTGGACTCTGTTGCCGTCTCCTTGAGCCCAGAAGCCCAGAGATACTAGCGCAGACAGGCGGGTGAGGTTACTCTCCCAGCCGTTCGTAGCCTTAGATTCAGTTAATAACTGCCTAAGCATCCCTACTCGTATGATCGCGCCGGGGATATATGCTATCTGTACAGGGTACGGAGAGCTAGACTTTTTAACCTTACTAGGTATTACGCCGTCAGCGTAGTTATCCCCTAGAGAATATCCGTAGAACTTATTGTGCCACTGGCCTACAGCGGTGGCTGAAGCCATTACAGCGATCTTTCTAAACTGAGAGTTCTTCTTTAGTAGACCCAGTTGAGATGAAAAATACCCAGAGTTAACCAGGCAGTCTGACTCAACTAGACACACAAACGTGTTTTTAATATCAGATATGGCGTCGAACCAGTGATCTGCTACAAGTATTTGAGCATCAGGTATGTTTTTTATCTCACGCCAGATATTTTCGTATGTAAGTTTAACTACGTTCTCTTCGCCATCATTTTTAATTATTACCGTAAGCATCGGTTAACTCCTTCCCACTATATTTAGCTACTTCTTCTAAGTCGTCCCCATTAGTAAGCGCCGGGTGAGATATATCGCTATGTCCCGTAGCCTCTGGAGATAGACTGGCATCATACCCCCAGCGATCGGTTGGATTATCCCCTCTGGTGCCGAACAGATGGAGACACTGAACATTGACAGCGAACGCAGTACGATACCCGGCATCCCGCAATTTGCCGCATATTAGCCGTTCCTCCGCTCCCCGCCCTTCAGCGCCTCTATCCCATCCGCCAACAGATTTAACTGCAGACGTTTTCATAATACGTAAACTACCACCTGGATGAGGGAACTCTACGATGTCATCCCCCGCCTGATCAGCCTCTTCGAATATGTTGCCAGTACCAATCATCACTTGAGTCCTACATGAGATGGCTGCAAACTCCTCGTACTTCTCCATCAGTAAAACCAGTCTTTCGATCCAATCTAAACCCTTTTTAGGAGGTGGTGCTAAGCAGTCATTATCTACACAAATAAAATACTCACCCCTGGTCTCTTTAGCGGCAAGCCACTGCCGAGCATCTTCGAGCCCATGATTACTCTCCATTAGGATCAGTTTGTCTATATACCCCTCTCCCTGGAGCCGTCTTAGCATATCTACCGCATCAGGGCCCGAGCCGTTATCTAGAACCACTAGCCTAAAGTTAGCCCTATCTGTATTCCTGAATATAGTCTTAATAACGATCTCGGTCATCTTGGGCCGGTTCCAGCTAACTACATGAAGATCAACCGGCTGCATATAACTCTCCGAACTCTTCATAAACCTCTTCATGCGAACGCGGGTACTGAACATACAGGAGCACGTCTAGCGGCTTAGATAGATTATCCCTAGTCAACTTATAGAACTGAAGAAAGTCGTCGCCCCATGGGTTCCCTAAGGATAGACCTTGCCTATACACACCATCACTGAAAGCCCCTTCAGGGTTCTCTATATGCGGGTAGTCTGGGTGATCTGGGGTATAACGCATATCAAACCTAGATTGCGCCGCAAACTCAAACGGATTAACTTCATCTGGGATACGGTACTTAGGGTCGCTGGCCCAGAGGGCACGACTGAAAACGAACGATCCGCAAGCTATATGGCCAGATTTGAACCAAACATGCCCCGTGCCCTCTTCATTAATAGCGAACGGATAAACAGAGCGAATGTCGGTATGATGATCCGGGAAGTGAATAATTGAACCAAAGTTGAAGATCTTATACTCTGGGAAGTCTTTGGTGGCCCGGTCGATCTCTCGTAGATAGTGAGTACTGTACTCATCGTCAGAGTCTAGCCAGCATACCCAGTCACCAGTCGCAGCATCCATGCCGGCGTTACGAGCGATAGCTCTGTTCTGATTAACTTGGTGGATAATTTTGATCCGAGAGTCTTTTTCAGCGAACTGATCTAGTATCTTCGGAGTCCAGCCGTCAACACAGCCGTCATCGACGACGATCAGCTCCCAGTCAGTGAATTGCTGGTGCATAATAGACTTGATAGCTCGCTGTACCTGGAGCGCCCGGAAGTGTCTCTGGCTACTAGCGCCCCCTTGCAACGGGTCAAGTTCTGAATAAACTGGTATTATCACGCTAAACTTAGGCACGGTCTTCCCCTATCATTATTAATGGTTCTATGTATTCTCTAAAAATATAGTCCGGGTTCCTCTTGGTCCTAACCCAAGTCTTGGCCTTTAATACGCGGTCATGCTGAAGCCAACCTTTTATCGGCACTGCAAACCGCTCCTTAAAGTAGGCATCTATGTCAGAGTGGTCCGTGTCTATCTTGCCGTCGAAACCATCAAAAGCTATCTCAGCCCCGTCGAACTGCCTATATAAAGCCTTATCACCATAGATTTGTTTGAACGCCGGGAAGTCATGGTTAAGGATACAGAGATTGCCTTTTAACATAGCCTCCTGAGTTGTAAGAGAATAAGTCTCCGAACGACTAGGGCAGATGAAGACATTAGACAAGGTGAATAAATCTAATATAACCTCGTGAGGTACTTCTAGCGCAGCCGCGTCATCAAACTCAGAAAGGAATGTAACGCACTCCCCTATTCCTAGAGACCCCGTAAGCGCCTTACACTCCTCCCTGAGATCAACCTTATCCCCGCCGGTGGACTGAAAGTCGCAGAAAACTAAGTGGACAGACATGCCTATGCCCTTGAGCGCAGCCGCGACTCGTATAATCATTTGAGGGTTCTTGCCGCGGTCAAGGCGCATAGGTGCAACTATAAGTACCTCGCAATCACCGAGCTTCTTCTCGTCATAGAGGCTCCGTACAATCGGGTGCATATTCTCTATAGGATCAGTAGAATGGGGGACCTCGACAACCTCATACTCTTCATAACTAAAGTTATGAGCCACGCGTGGGATGTCGTTAGCGTTCGGATAGCAGATTATGGAGTTAGGGAATTTATCTAATAAAAGCCTCTTGTATTCGGCGCCATACATTTCACGTTCAGATATAAGCGTGTTCGGGCCGGTAGCCGAGTGGACCCAGTGAAGCCAACGGATATTCTGCCACTCTTCAGCTAACTTCCGGGCGGCTAGGTTATGCTTCGTGTAGTCGGGCAGGAATATTAGATCGTGCGTAATTACTACTGAGCCATCGGGGACAGCATCCTGCAACTGTTCATAAATAAGGTTTACGTCCATCCGGAACTCGTCGTTAATCTCTGGGGGGTTCTGATAAGCCACTGGGGATAGGTAAACGGTCTCGATGCCATTAAAAATGGAATCCGCTGGGGGATTCCATCCGTCTGCGACTATTAGTACCGGGGTGTAGCCGTTGCGTTGCATCATCTTTACTTGTTCGCCAACTACGATGATTGGGCTATAACTTCTGAGATATGTAGAGAAGTTAGTAAGTATAAAAATCTTGTTGCCGACACCCATATACAAGGAGAATACCGCTAATGCAATGGTCTGTAAAGCCTAAAGTTTAATTTTCTTTAATCTTATCCCCATGGCTAAAGATAATTTACCCTCTTTTCTGATCTCGTAGTAGGTGAAAAACCTACCCTTAACTGGGACAGAAACAACCTCGTAGATTCTTTTTAACCCAAACCTTTTGATGACTTGATCGCCTATTCTCATAATATTATTTACCCCCTTTACGTTTTTTAATAATACCCTAACCCCTATTTTAACCCTAAGAACTTGGCTACAGTTAATAGTTTTTTAAACACCGCCCCATAACTCCCAGACACTGTATGAGCAGTCAAAGGCTCATCCCATACCCCTGTGATAGATGGCATCGTAGCGATAGCTGGAGCTACAGGCAGACCATCCGCCCAGAGGTCTAATCCTCCGAGGTCTACTTGTACTCCCGCTGGATAGGCGATATTAAAGTCATCAACATAGAAGTATCTGTTTGTAGTGGTAGCGTCAGTACCACCTGTTATTTTCATCTGTACCTGCCCGAATGAAGTAGCGGGCGTAAATGTACAAGCCAATTGCTGCCAGCCTGTACCTGTTGTAGCTACTGATGTAACCGTAGAAGTTTGGTCGTAGGTAACAGTGAGAGTTGGTTTAGTGTGCGAACCAGCATAATAAGCAGCGTTATTTATTTTCACCCAACAAGTAATTGTCATTGTCTTGGCAGTAATATCGCCTGTAGGGATAGTTTGTTCCCAGTGTATAAGGTTTGTTGCCCCGTAAGGGGTAAATCGCATGGCTGAACCACCAGCCGTCCTCACGGTAGTATCGGGCAGACTAGCGTTGGTACGCTGTATATCGCCGTAGGGCATGTAGTAGCGGTCATCACTCGTGGTCAGGTCATAGTTCTGGAAGGCAACGCCAGTTGTGTCTACCCCATTGACGATGGTATACCCAGGCCAGAATATATCTGTTATCGTTCCTATAGTCGTGTCGATGAGGACGATTTGAGCAAGTACACTATAGCCATAGTAAATTTGGAAGATGTAGGTACAGGCAGAGTTCACGCCAATGGAGTTGCCGCTAGCAGTCACCCCAATCATGCCAGCCAAACCAGTGAACACAGCCAACACCTTGTCTATCGTGTTATTGTCCACAGTTACGTTGATGAGCGCACTATCGAGCCTCATAAATGTTGAACAGCCCCAGACGGTGTTGTTCGATATATCCCCGATGGCTATGCCGTTTTCCTCTATAGCACCACCATTAGCATTGTAGATGTAGTTATTAGTTATGTAGATATACTGGTTGCGGTAAAAGCCCCCAATGCCATACGAAGCCCCAAACGATATACAGCTATCGACTTGCCAGCCTCCAACTGGACCATAGGACGTACCAACCATACCAACTCTGAATAGATGAGTTCGTAGTACCTGAATGACACCAGTACCGTGGTAACTGCTTGACTGGAATAAGGTAGATTGGCCGAATGTATTACATACAGAACTGTCAACTATCTGATACCCACCTGACAAGTTGGCAATATCATCCTGCCAGAAAGCTGTACCGTTAGTCACACCAAGCTGGATGTTCTCTAGCTGGACACCCGACATAACAATGCTGCTAGAGCCGTAGAGTTTTACATTGCCAGCAAGGTTAACTTCATACTTGAAGTACACCCCGTAACCGTTCAGCCTAAAGACGTGTCCACCAGCTTTTCTAATTGCCGAGACGATATTTGTGTTCACGTTTATCGCCGTACCGACTATAGTGTCGATAGAGTACGGTGTAGTATCACCTGTTATGCCCGCCAAATCTGCCTTGCAAATGGCGATTGTGTCCCCTGCTGACCAGCCAGTTACGTCAGTTGTTACGATGTCTTGTTGAGCTGTAGCGGCGTCAGAGGCCAGGGTTGTGCTACGGACTGTTGGTATCTCGCCGTACATGAATAGGTGTTGCCGCCCTACTACAATAGCTGCTGTGTCGCCATCATTGAAGCCAGTATTGGTACTCGTACCAGTCGAGGCCGATTTGACGATGATATTTGCTATTTCGGCGTAGGGTATTGGCGAAGCTAGGGTTCCTACCCTAAAACCTGAGTTCGCTCCAAGTACAAAGTAACCATTAATATTGAGTGTATATGAAGCAGCAGGGGCGTTCTCCCATTCAAACATCGCTACATTGGCTGGTGTTGGTGTTGATGAGGTACAGGCCACCGCACAGGTTGAGCGGGTTGCGTCTCCTGTTAGCGCTACCCCTGTGAAATCAGCACTCATATCAATCGTTATCTTGTCTTTGGCAATTGGTACATCACCAGAGGCGTAGCTTACTGCGTTATCACACCAAGTCGCATAAAACGGGTTAGTTGCGTCAGAGGTTTTTAGGTTCCAGTTATACGTTCCAGCTCCTTGCGTAATAGAGAATCTCCACGTACTAGCGGCAGTAGTCACCGCATAGGGTGTGCCGAACGTAAACGGTGTTATCCACGTTGCGTAGTTCGAGACGGCGGCGGAATTGGTTATTGTCGCTGCCGTAACTGTGACGGATGTTCTATCAGTCCATACTGAAGCTACGTTCTCCTGCAGAGTAACAGTGACGGACTTGTCGGCTGTTGCTGAGGCTGCCGTAAGAGCAAGCACCACCCCCTGACAATTACCAGCATTAGCGAAAGTAACTGGGATAGTCCTAGCAACAGTCAGCAACTGCACAGTAGTAGACCACATACCTAAGTTATGAGCTTCAACTCTATAGAACCCACTCGCGGTGGCTAGTGTGGTTGCTCCGTTGGATATTACTACAGACATTATAAACTCTTCTCGTAATCTCTTACGGCTTTATTGACTAGGTTAATTAAGTCAGATTTGTCACCTAAATCTGTAGAAGTAACTAGTTCAGGTATTACGATATTATCGTCTTCATCTGCCATATCCCACTCAACAGTTGATGGTAGGCTAGGGTCATCAAGATTAAAATAAGTTTTGTTAATTGCTTTCATTATGTATAAGTCTCTGTTAATATTTCAGTCCACTTAGCTGTAAATAGCCCACTATTAGCCCAAGTTATTGACATGCCTGATGTTTCGTCTATCTTTTGTATTTGCCATACCGCATCAATCGTAGCGGAGCCAATAGCAGCTTTACCGACGTAAGTGACGTTGGCAGTAGAGGTGTCATCTAATAGAACGTCATACGGTAAATTACCAGAATTAGCGCTACCGCCG
>Ga0075464_10000074_pt1 | contig 38294 bp, 16 predicted proteins | sample DEB19_08_DNA_5_FD_75068 | JGI IMG/M metagenome (GOLD analysis project Ga0075464, IMG submission 75068) | Aqueous microbial communities from the Delaware River and Bay under freshwater to marine salinity gradient to study organic matter... | ecosystem: Environmental > Aquatic > Marine > Coastal ...
GTTCAAACTCTTTTGAACAGGGTGAAATATCACGTGGGTTAGTAATCTGTTTTGTTCGTTACCTGCAGGATCAGTTCCATAATCCGCAAGTAATCCAATTTCATCAAATGTGAAATTAGATTCCAATTGTGTGCTATTATCAAATGCACTTTGACCTGCTGGTTCGCCGTAATCTAATAAACATTCAACTAGAATGTCTGTGTATACCTTGCCCGCAGTGTGTGAAACTGTCATTTTGTTTCTAGTAGGATCAATATTTAACACGCTTGTGTCATCAACGATTTTAGAATACGTTTGATTGTACAAAGCGGCGTTTTGTCCAGTGGTATTTGGAGGCAAATAAGTTATGATACCAGTACTATCTACACTTGAACCACCATTACCGAATGCCATTCTAAATATACTTCCAAATCCTCGGCTGCTTAAAGTATCAGCAATTGCTTCTGAAATGTTCTCATAATGGATTGCATTACATTTATCTACTAATACTTCCCCTGTATTAGGGTCGTATGCTTTAAAGAATCCTTCTATCTTTAGTGTGTGCTGTATTACGGACATTAATCGTCACCTCGTTGTTGAACTACTACTTCTTTTGAGTTTGGATCAAATATCTTAATAGCGGAACTAAAAGTAAACCCACCCTGCTCATTTGGTGCAGGACTAGGTGTTTCTTTTAGTTCTTCTGACCCGTTATTTTCTATCATAATGTATTATTTATCTTTCCGATTAATCAACTTTTTAAGAATTCAGCAGGGAAAGTATCACTAATCTGCAGCGGATCGCCGGTAATTAAGAAGTTTTCGCTATTCCAAGTCTTATCGTAGTAAAACGCTGGTAGTTTGTTTATTGGGGACAAGCTAGATACTGTTAAATTAGCTAGATGAGTTCTATGAACTGCTGTTCCATCTACCCCTCTGGTTAATCTGGATAAAGTATTGGTTTTGTAGTCAATATCAGCAAAGCGAATTTTCTCACCGTTAATCATAACAGTATCACCAAAACGAATAGTTAATGCCAGTAAGTCTCCTTCAGATACATTTGAAGAAAGAACTAACAAGGTTGCACTATCTGACGTAATCAATACAGAGTCGCTTGCTGATAATTCCGAAAGAGTACTAGTATTAAAGATACTAATTTGCTTGATTGAAGTAATAACATAAGCAATATGTACAACTATCTTGTTATTTTCCAATTGAGCAACTGCATCAAGTTTCAATGTAGTTACCAATTTACTAGCATCCTTAACAACCATAGAATTTTGGGTTGTATACAGCGGTTTAGTTAACCAAGTTCGGGTTGTTGTATTTGCGCGATAAACATCACTAACTCCATTCTTGTCAACGATCATGCTATATGTCATTTCTTCCGGGGTAGCTGAAGGCATCATACTTGTTACAACAATAGTTGAACCAAAAGTTACAGGAACCATTATATTTAGATAGTTGCCCGAGTTCATTCTCAAAAATGCAGTATCAACTCTTGCCCCGTTAACAGTAACAAATAATCGGGTAGGATCAGTAATGTCCAGTTCAGGTTGAGTTAATTGAATAGTTGACTCTGCTTTCCAAACAAATCCACCAGAAACATAATTTTCAGTACTTGGCCCAATTACAGGATTTATAAGAGTTTCGTCAAGGAACAAGCTAATTGGATAGAATGTAGTACCTTCAAACTCATACGATGGTTCTAATTTAGCATAGAAGCTATTGTTTTGTAATTGCGAAGCTCCTACCAATCCATCTATAGTTAACTTATCACCTGTAATAAAGCCGGGGTCACTAGCAACAATAATAACTGCAGGGCTTCGCGAAGTATCCATATAGTATATCGGAGTTACTGAAAGAGTAGTTGACATATCAGTGACTAAAAATTGCTCTCTTGTATCATTGAACGTTGTTACATTAATGGTATCACCTGCAGATAATTCTATGGTTACTGTTAATGATTTAGCTGCACTATCAATAGTGTAATCTGTAGTTTCAATTAAGCGAAGTCCGTTTAATTCAACAATTGCGTGTAGACTATTGGTGCCGCCTATAAAGAATTCATTCAAATCAAACACTGTGGGGCCGGTAGAATATGTAAACACTTGTGTTTGCGGAATGCTGTACCCGTATTGTGTAATTACATCGTTTACAATTGTGCTACCCATCAATGCAAAACTTATATAAGTTGTAGCAGGATCAAACGCCTGATTAAATGTAATGTTTGTATTACCTGTACTGTTTGGTAATAATGTATAGTCAGTTAAGTATGTTAGTAACTCACCATTTACATATACAACCGGATTACTTACTGATGCGTTATATTTGTATAAAGTGTCAAAATAACTGAATCCAGTGCGAGCGTTAACTAACATCGGGAATGTGTCTGAACTTCCTCTAACAGTTTGATTACCGCCGCCTATCTCATATAACTCTAAGAAAATTACAGTGTTGCCTTCTAATGAAGAAAGTAAAGTAATAGTTTTACTATACCAATCAACTGAATATGCAACATTTTCCATTAATCTTGTTCCCAAATGAGTAGTTTGATCCATTGCATAAACTGCTATTGTAGTTGGAGTTGTTACAATACCATCAAAGCTAAACATGTTTGTATAATTAGGAACAATTGTAGTTCCAATCATGTTGAATCCGCAGTGTTCGCCGTTAATAGGAGTCCACAGTGAACCCGGAGTAGATTTTATTGTCATTGATATACAGTCATTAACTACACCGGCAACTAATTCTTCCGGACCGTAGCCAAACATAAATGCATCACCTTTAACTGCATAAGCAGTTTCTTCGGATGCAATGTAAGAATTGTCAACCCAAGTTGTTGCATTCTTGCTTTTTAAAATTGTTGCATGCTCACCAACTACAATAAATTCGTCGCCGTAATACGTAACCTTGTTGAGATTTTCTTTTGTTATTGCAACAGTTTGATCCCACACTCTACCATCAAAACTATAAAGAATTGTACCATTGTCACCAATTAATACGTATTGACCTCTTGCATAAATGCCATGAATTAAATTTGAAGTAATAACAGGACCATTTACAGTTGCTTCTACCCAGTTTCTTCCATTCGCTGAATAATAAATAACTCCATTGTTACCGGCAATTACATTCAAATCAGGCGATGCGAAAACTGTATTTAAATTGTCAGCTACAGTAAATGCCACTGGCAACCAAGATACTCCGTCTGAACTTAATAACAATCTAGATACGTTTTCAATAACGGGTGAAGGGGAATCGGCCCCACTAATTACAGACTCACCGTTACCAACTGCAATATATCCAGCAAATCCGTTGTTTGCATAAGCAACTGCGCGTAATACGTTTGATAATCTGCTATCAAAATTAAATGCAACTGTCCATTCAACTGCATTGTTGCTGCTTAAAATATCAGAGCCTGCGCCAATAAATGTTTCATTTACATAAAGCATACTTTGTAAACTGCTATTTGGTGATTGCACTGAGGTTGAATCAAATCCTGCGCTACCAAAGCTGTCAACGTCAAACGGAGTAAACGCACCAACTGAAACCCAATTAATAGCGTCATAGCTTACTAACATTGGAGTATTGATATTTGTTGTTGAAACAACATAGAATGAACCAGAATACGCAAGATCAGTAACACCTAAAACTTGACTACTTAGTTTCTTGAATGTCCAATTTACTCCATCGCCACTAGTAAGTACGACTGAATTTTCAGAGGAGTCACCGACTGCAACATACTTGTATCCATCAAAAATGATACCAGTTAAATTTATATCTTTTGGATAGAATCCGTTGTCTTTCAACACAGTGTCAATCGGAAGTTCTAACTCTGGATTGAAACTATTACCCAAATATGTTGCATTTGGATATTCAAGACCATCCATTAACATCGGTAAGTTTTTACCCGGCATGTTTACATTTGGTTGATAGTAAGAAAATACTCTATCTAATGCATTTATTTGCGGATCATCACTGAAAATCTCAATCCATTTTGCATAATCAAAAACAGTGTCGCTATTTGCTATAGTACAACGATAGATTTTATTATTATAGAGAGTAAATGAATCAGTTGAGAATCTATATGTAGGTCCACTTCCAATAGGCTCTGGCAAGAATGCATAGTCACCTCTTTCAAACACAAACGGATTATTTACCGTGTCAGTTACAGGTAGCTTTAACGCCGGATCTTTGTAAAGTTTGAGTCTAGTGTCGCTTATTGGATAAACATAGTATTGTTGAAAATCGTTAACCGCAACACCTTGCAATGAATAATACAAGATGCTGCCAAATTCTGCGTAGGTTACTGTTATAATTAAATCATTTGCAGGACTTGCGCCGCCTAAGCTGGTGCCTGGTACTATTATTTTTTGACCAATAGAATATATTGAACCACCATCAACAAGTTGGATTGTATAATTCTTTGACATTTTCGTTCCATCAAATCTTGGAGTTTGAACGATAATAATAGCACCTCCTAAACCCAAAGTAGGAGTAAACGTAACTGGTAATTTGTAAAAATATAATTGTCTTCCTTTTACATTACCTGCAGCGATTGAACTAGGAAAATAATTAACATCTACGACTACATTGTTAGATCCAGTTTCAGTGCTAGATGTTAATATTGGTAATACTGATCCTTGCAAACTTGCCCATCGTGTTTCCCACGGAGTTCCGGAATCTGGATCAGGATATTTAACTTTAAGAATTCCACCAAAAGAATCAACTTGAGTAACTGTTGCAGTACAATCAGCTACAGTGAATCTTACTACTCCTGTTTGAGTAAATGCATTAGTAAACAATAAGCTGTCAACTGGAATACTATAATCGCTGATTGAATATAAGGTAAACGTATCACCTGTTTCGCGTTTAATATAAAAATTACTAGTCCCTAGAACACCAGCAGTTGCTAATTGCGGCATTCCAACTACGCCGCTGATATTTACCATAGTTCCGGTTACTAATTCATTTTCTAACTTAGTTGTTACTCTCGCAGGGACTGAATTAGTTACAGTTTGAATTTCATATTCAAGTGTAAAGTCTGTGATTTTATCACCTTCTGCGTATTGAGTACCGGTACCGATGCCTGTAGTTTTAATTACTGGCTCAATAAACCAGTTACCATCCAATAGTAGATTATTTACATTAAAACTTGCACCGGTTCCTATCGCAGGAGAGATTGCAGTTCCTGAGATGTTTGAAAATTCAATAGCTTCCATTAATTTTTCACCTGAACTTGCATCATTGTGCAGTGTGTTTAACACGCTTGAATAGTATTCACCAGAAACCCACTCAGTTACTTTTGGGTAATAGCTAGTTCTGTCAAATTTTAATTTTGTATTAATCTGTCTGACTGCAGCATTTGATGCAATAGGCAACAGTCTTGCAGTTACATTTAATGAATTACCTGTACTCACTGCACCCTGTATCATCACAATTGCATGTGATTTTGCAAGTGCGTCTGTTTTACTTACGTGTAGTGAGATATAATCTTTTTTCAGTGCAGATGAAGAACCTTTAACTGCAGCATAATAATATTTACCGCTAACTAGTCCAAGAATACCAGATCCGTTTGCAGTAAATTTAACTAAATCACCAGTTTTGATTTTACCAAGTTCAGCAGTTATAGTATATTCAATGTAGTTTATGTCAGTATCTGCAAATTCTACTGCAACCGAAGGAGCAACGATTAGCTCAGGTGTAATCGCGTAACCACTACCCGGATTAATTACTGTTACCCCAATTACTTGTCCGGCTAGCATGATTGGTCGCAATTTTGCAACTGTTCTTGGTGCTGGATAGATGGCAGTATCTATATAAGCTGTAATAACAGGTGGGTCAATGTAATCTCTACCTGAGTTAAGTACGATTGCTCCTGGTAGATCCATATAAATTATTGAATTTTCTGCGTGATCTGATACAGGTGAGTCTTGTAATCCTCTTGATAATCCAAACAATATTCCGTTATCACGATCTACGTTTGAATAACCGATTATTTCTTGATCTATTCTAATTGTACCCGATATTGGAAATCCAAATGCATTATTAACTTCAATTTGATTTGAAGTTAAGTACACATAACTCTTGACTCTAGTTATTTCAGAGGCAATGCTACCGGTTAAAGCAAGTCCGTAATTTTCAAACCAAGTTGCGTAATTTATATTAGTGGACCAAATATCATCCAAAGGTAAGAATTGGTCGTCACCTGCTGTACTAACAAATGTTAATTCAGGTGTCGTAAATCTTTCTAGCTTAGCGTTAAACATTGCAGGTAAATCAAAGTCAGTAACATTACTGTTATAAACTTCAGTGCGTGTATATCTTAGGCTGAACTCTTTAATGATAACGTGATATGGTTTAACTTCATTCAAGTAACCTTCTAAGAAAACTTCATCGTCACTTTGATATAAAGTAGTATCAGTTAGTTCACGCATAGTATGTTGAACATTCATGAAACTTGTTTTATTCAGCCAAGGCAAATAGTTTTGTGATTCAGTGCTTTCACCGGTAATGTATTCAAATAACAAAATTAAACTCTTGTTGCGATGTACTAACAAATCGCCGGTAAATACTTCTTCATTCAAGCCACGTATAATGTACATGGTTTCAGTTGAAGGATAATTATCAAACATCATAGTATCAAAGAACTCGCTGCCAAATCCGCGATTAACCAAACTATAATCCCATAGTGAACTCTTGATTTGAATAGTACCTTGTTGAAGGCCAACTCTAATCCATTCACCCGAAGTGTACTTATAGATTTCACGCTTCCCGTCACTGTTGCTGAGTACACCAACAACCATATTCTCAACAGCATTAAGTTTTACTAAGTCATAATATTTTGGAACTTCTAGATCAGTTCTAGTGTTATTACTAAATCCAGCAGCGTACCAATAAACATATTCCCAGTAATCATTAGTATCAAAGTACTCACCCGATGTAGTAAACATGATTGGGGCGCCAGCTCCGGCAGTTGCAGTAACTCCCAAATTCAAGAAGCTTGGATTTTTGATTTCAGTAATTGGATACTGTAACAATACTCTATTTGCATAGTTACAGTAATTTTCTAACGCAGATAATCTATCAATAAAGAAACTTTGATTTGGTCTTTTTAATACACCAGTTCTTAACTGACTTGGCAAATATGGATTAGGTAAAACTTGTCCTTGATTGTCAACTCCTGATAAGCTTTCTAGCATCTTTAGATACAAGTCTTGCGGATCAGTAATTGTGTTAACAGATGTAGGGAATCCAGTTAAGAAATCACCTGCAAAACCATCTCTGATAAGTTGGAATTGATTATGTACTGTATCGTCATTGTTACCTGATTTAAATCCAACGTGAACACTAGTTGTAGTTGAATTGATAAATTCGTTACAGTTATATAAACCAAACACATTCGGACTGAACGGTGCAAAGAAACTTATTCCCGAACCTTGAGGATTAGAAATATAAGACGCGATAACTGAATCAGTAAGAGTCTTTTCTTTTTTGTCAACGATAGTGTCAGTATTTCTTACCCAATAATAATAACGGGTAACAACAGCTCCGGTATTATCTAAATCAAATGCAGTTGTGTAAGCATCCAAGTCGTATGGAGTGCCGGTACCTGCATAGTTCATTGGCATTACATCACTTTCAATCCATGTATAGATTGCAACAGTGCTGCCAGGGAATACGTTTGCCCAATATTCACTATTATAAACTACGTCATTTTGATGATAATCAACAAATCGTGTATAGGTTGTGTCAAACCATAGTTTGCCAACGAAATTCTCAGCCCATACAATCTTGTTATTTCTTATTTCAGTGTTATATCCTGCTGGATCAATATTTGAGATAAAGTCTAAGTTCTCTCTGACTACACCAAACAATTTACCTTGTAGCGGATCAATATAATCTAACGAATCTAATTTTTCGTTAGTTGTGTTATCAAATAGCTGAATTGACTGTAGTTTATTAATATCAACTACTTGTTCAGAGGTACGATATATTGACCAGTTGGGTTGATTTTCAGCATTTTGATATGCCGTTACACTACCATTAACTGTACCTGAATAGTAAGTTGGTGAGCCAACTACAACGGTGTAATCACTGAACGCCAATGTCTCACCGTAATATGGTCTTGGTCCAATTTGTGATATAGTATCATTAATTGTTTGAGCTAGTACAAACTTTCCAGTATTTGTTAAGCTTTCATTATATGCTGGTAAATAGTCAAACATATAAACTGCGCCAGCGTTGTCAAAATTGTCAACCCAAACAGTAAAATTATTATCAAATATAGTATCATTGGTATATACTTCGTCGTCAGTAAAATCAAATGAAGTTGAAGTATATCTGATTCCAACTGGGGCGCTAACTACAAAAGAGTTATGCTCGTTATATTTTACAGTGTAACCAAATTGAGTAGCATTTTGTTGATTTATATCATGTAAAATCTGTGTCAATTTATATTCAACAATACCCAAATCTACTAAAACAGTTTTATCAAATACATTGATACTTAACTTATCATTAATGGGACTTAAATCTAAGTTAATCAATTGAATTATTAGTTTTGAATCAGTTGTTGCGCTAGCTTTTACATTAGTTACGTTTGCATTGTTAATTGCAGTTACAGCACCATTGACAGTACCTGCAGGTAAAGTTACTGCATATCCGTTAATCAAGATGGTTGCTGCAGCAGTTAAGTTTACTGCAGTTTCACCAATAATGATTCCGTATTTTTTACCACCATTGGTATAACGATACACACTTCCTTCAATATTAGATTCGCTAATATCAAAAGGTGCACCTACAATAAATTCGTTTGCGCTTGTGTTATTATCTATTGAGTTACCAAACTTAATTCCTACTCTTGGAGTAGCAGATTCAGTATAACCGCTTAATGTTTGAGTATTAATAAAGTCACTTGAGCTAACTTTGACAATATCCCCTGCATTAACCTGAACTTTTATACTAAGTTTTACAATATCAGTTAATGTAAACTGTGAACTTTGTAGTTCAACTCCGTTTAGTGTAACTGTTAACGTTGTTGCTGGTTGCCATGCTAATGTAAACACGGTTGATTGCCCCACCAAAGTGTTATAGCTATGCTCAAATATTTGGCAAGTTCTATCAAACATATAAACAAAACCAGTGTTGGTGTAAGTTGAACTAAAGTCTTTTTCTGGTGTACCGACAAATAGTTTGCTACCATCATAATTAGTTGACAATGAATAACCAAACTTATCATTTGATGCAAGATTTGAAACTGTTAACGTTTTGGTGAGCACAAATTCAAAAGTTGCAGTATAAACAGCAGTACCGGAGGTTACATCAGTCGCGATTGCACTGTCCAAATATATCGTAGTACGATCAGTTGAACTTTCATATTTTGAAGTAACAACCAAATATGTTTTACCAGTGAGCATATTGCTGAAACTTACATTTGTGCCCGGGGTAAATGTTGCTGCATTCTCTCCTGCGATAACAAAACTATTATCGCCTGCTGCTATATTAACATCAGTATAAAGTTCTGTTGCAACAAGTGTAGGGTTATAATTACGTGAATAAACTAACACTTCATTACTTGCAGTTGCTGAAACAAACATCCATTTTGAATCACCGGACAATGTGATAGCGTTACCTACGAGCTTGGACGCAAATGTAATCTCTTGCTGAAGCGCAACTGTTTGTATTTTACTAGTTGATACAAGCGAGTATACACGAATGATACTTGCAACCGCAATATTGTTACTGTCTCTACCATTCTGAGGTTGAGTAATAACTAATGTGCTATTTGATTTTGCCATTGCTGCGCCGAAGCCTGCTGACTTAACAAATGTATTGTCTAATGCAAATCTATTATTAAAGTGCGAGTATTGATAAACAACTCCTGCTTCGGCATCACCGACAAAATACCCTTGTCTTTTATCGTAAACCATTGAGCTACCAAATGTCAATGTGCTTTCAGGTTTAGTTAATCCATCTAAATGTTTGTAGTTTATACTCTTTCTATAAACTGCCCAATCTCCGTTAACTCCATTATCAACCCATACTTTATTCTTGACAAATTCGCTGTCTAATAAAGCCAATGACTCAATATCTTTTGGTGTTGCAACACGTTGACTTTCAAACTTTGCTACAATTCCAGTTCCATTTGTTGTTTGAATACTAGCTGGCAGCGATAGACTGATTACAACGGAATTATTTCCGTTAACATTCAATACCTCGTATAATCCATCAACTGTTGACCCAAAGTTTAAAATCATAATCAAGTCATCACTGACTAATCCATGCGGATTATCAAATAGCACAGTAACAGTACTATTAAGATTATTGTTTACCCGCACAGCTTGAACTGGACTCTTTGAGAAAGTTACCGGAACCGGAGTATAAACATTCCAAGTACCTTTATGATCTGCTACCCAAACATATTCATTCTTATATAGTTCTGATATTGGAGCAGAAGTATCATTCAATCCCATGAATGTAAATGCATTCATTGCTACATCATTGAAATTCACATAGCCTGCTGTTGGCAATTGAATCAATTCGCTGTTACTGCGTACTGGTAGAATATCAGTATTTGCAATCGGTTGATTATAATTTGTTAATGAGTATAACGGAACAACTTGCATTAAGCCTGCAGGTGTTGAATCATCAACAATTCCAACGATGTTTGGATTTCCGCGCAATTGTTTTTCGTCTAGTTTGAATTCAATAAAGTTTTGATTTAACACACCACCATACTGACCTGTTCTAATTGCCCAATTTTCGTATGCAGTAAATTGTAGTGCTCCGGTAGATAGAGTAATTCCTTCAACTGAAGTTAAACTATTCTTGCTTCCCTTTTCTGCAATAAATGATTTGTAAAAACCAACTTGCGAGATTTCACTTATATTAGCGGATGCTAAATAATTTCTTGGTCTGTAACCAATTAAAGAGAAACTTAAAATATCAGAATCTGAATCTAAATTAGATAAAGTTGAGTCATAAAATAATGAAGCTTCGTATGCTCTGCTACTTGCATTTGGTAGTAGCCCCTTTTGTATTTTTTCATAAGGGGTCTTAACCCAATACTGTTGTTGGAAAGAGTCACTAGGTTGAATAATTGAATTAGCTAACCAATAGTCATTCTTGAACTTTACGATAATTCCTTTAGTGTACTTTGTGTTAACCGCCCACTCTTGTATGTTATCTTGATTTAGTATAAAGCCCTGTGTGTCAAGGGTACCAGTCCATTCGGCGGTTTTTCTGCCCTTTACCATCATTCTATTTTGACGTAATCCGGTGCTTGGATCAAATAACAGATCATTGAATATTGTAGTGTTATCAAAAACAATCGCATGCTCTATGTTACTTAAGTTAACAGTAAAATAAGAAATCGCGTCACCGTCATTTAATGGTGCAGCAGTAAAGATTGTACCATCACGATTGATAGCCATGTCTTTTAACTGAATCGGGATTAGATCCTGATTTAGTATATAGTTTTGATTTTGAATTGTAAGTGGTTGAACAATGCTACTTTCTTTGTCAATAACTAATTGTTTAGCAATCGGGTTTACATTTATAACTGCGCCGACTTCCCATCCAGATTGAATCCAGTAAAGTACTTCAGAAATAATCTGATTCCAATCAATTACAATATTGTTTTCTATGTTCTCAAACTTTATACCTTGTTCGGTCAAATATCTTCCGTAGTTTGCAATAAACTCAGCTAATGCTTGCGCAGAATTAAACTCAGTTCCATAAGGAACAATGATTTCAGTTTTAGTAAAGTTCTTGCTTACAAATACTGTTAGATCGGATACGGTTATGTTTCTATAGTTTCCGTTTATCAGTGGACTAAATGTTGTAAAATATATTTTGTTTTGGCTATTACCATAAACTTTAAATCCATTTTCAGTTTTTTGTACAATTACTCCACTATACTGAATATTGCTGAACGGTTGATTCTCGTGCAATAATACTGAATAGCTTTCGTTTGGAACCATTAATGATTTTGTATTATTAGTAGAGGTTGATGTTCTATCTGAATATGAACGTTCCACATAAAAGTTTAATAAATCTTTGTCACTAAAGCCAGCTAATCGGTATGTTAATCTAACATCCAAATTGCTTAATAAAGAGTTTAACTTGTCTGTCCCAGTTGCACCGGTGCTTTGAACATAATCAACGATCCAATTTAAATAACTGTGTTGGGCTTTGCCACTACCATAGTCAACACTGCTCACAGTTGACAATCTATATCGGTCATTAACCAAATACTGGTTGAACTCAGCATTGAATTTATATGTGTCTAAGTTTTGACCAAGAGCAAAGAATTTTGCAGGTTTGCATAACGCAAGTATCTTTACTAAATCAAATGCCCATGTACTACTTTTTAGATAGCTATACTCTGCTGGTCCACAGTCTCCCACTTTCCAATCTCTACTAAAGCTTACTGAATCATAGCTACCGACTACTGCATTCATTGGTCCAGCAAGTTTACCTTCACTGTCAACTGGTAATACATTTAATAATCCAGGTCTTGCTTTATGCGGTAATATTCTTGAATCACCACCGTTGTAGTCAAAGCCAAGTTCCATATCATTCCACAGCAACAAGTTGTCGCTTGTATACGGAGCTTCACCGTATCTAGTTTCCCACCAAAGTGGCTTGCTTACATATCCTATCATTTCCCAAGGGGTTGAATCAGGTGTAACAGTGTCATAGTACCATCTGTAAATACCTTTCCAGTTACCTTGTTTAAAATTAGTAGTATCTAATTTGCTTGCTGTTTGATTGTAATTCCATGTGTACTGATTATCTGTCAAATAATATTGCGGTTTGTATTCTACTCTGTTTTTTCCTACCCAGTTCAAAAAGAATATTGAGTAAAGACCCATAATATCAGAGTACGAATATGAAGTTGTTCTAAACTGTCCAGGGAATACATCATCAGCAAGAACAGGGAGTGCAGCATCTACTTTTATATTGTTATAGATTCTTAATTCAAATTCAAACAACGCACGATCTCTAAAATCTTCCAAGAAGCCTTCGTTATAGCTACCGTATAGTTTAGTAAGAGAACCGTCATGGCCTTTAATAAAGTAAGTAGGTGACAGATAATTAGTTTCAAGTACAATTTCAGGAACTGCTGCTGGCAAGAAACCTAACTTTGTAGGTGTATTTGGAACAAAGCTTCCGTAAGTTTGATTATATTCATTGATTACAATATGATCACCTAACTGCAAACTTGCAAATATAGTTACTTTTGGATCAGTACTGCTAACAATATAATCCTTACCTCTTACAAGTTGAATTGTACGTGTAACACCCTGAACTGTGCGAATCAAATAAACTAAGACGCTATCATAGTTTGCTGAAGTAAAGTCATAAATCTTACTCAACGAATAAAAAACATTGCTTGCTGCTGAATTATATCTATAGGTGTTGCTTGTTTGAGCACTTCTATTTGGTAGCATATCTGACCAAAAGAATGAATTACTTTCGCTCTTATACGCAGCAATTTGATTCAATGCATCATCTAAGATGCTTGCGTTTGATTGCAACACATCATAGCTAGTTTTGTTAATGGTATCTAGCAACAAAGTTTTAAACTTAACATACTCGTCACCGCTATAGGTAAGTGAATCAATTAAGTTATAATTTTTATTACGCAAGAAGGCACCCATCAATGGCAGTGGTGCGCTACTTTGAATAATTTTATTACCAAACGGAACAAGATTACCCAAGTCTCTAAAATTATTAGGGCCGAAAATTGTTCCTTGAATTTGGTTACTATTAACACAAATACTTTGATAGTGACCTCTTACATCACCTAAATTCAAAGTGCTAATCTGTGTATTGAACGGATTGTTTGCTAAGTTACTAGGTATAGTATAATAAGCACCACTTGTGCTTGCAACATCACTGTAAATCAATATTTGAATTTGAGTATCTGTTGTGGGATTGGTGTTCAACGTTATAGTAGTTGCAGAATCAGTAACCACAGCGATATACTGTGACTGAGCAAGTACAGTTGAATTTACGATGACTCTAATTGGTTGCCAATTAGTTGAGCCGCTTGCCTTTGCAGGAACATCGCACAAGAATTCAGCATTGTTTAATGACGCTGGATTGTACGAAAAGTCAAATGCTTGATACTGAAAGCTTTCTCCTGCAGCAGTTTGCCAACCTAATTGTCTAGAGAAGTCTGTTCTGTTATTGAAAAGATGCGGGTATCCAATGCTAACTTTTTCAGTAACTGACTGGTTGTTTACTACGTAATTAAATGTGTTAGCGTTAAGTGAAACAGAAAATCCAATATCACCGATATTATTTACAGTGTTATACTTTAACGGAAATCCCAATACTATATCATCGGAACCTGTTCCAATTGCATATTCAAATAGTGTACAACCAAGAAAGTCACTACTTTGATAGTAATCAGTATCGCTTAAACTTAATCCGTTTTGATCAAAAATATCAAATAAAGGTGGCTGATTTACATTTATTTTTTGCTGTGCTTCTTTCCAATTTGACCCGTCAAAGTAAAAGCTTTTCCCTTTGTTCTGATCACCTTCAAAAATAACAACTTGATCATCAAATGTAACATCCCCGTTAACTGTTTTGGCTAACGAAATTACCGGAGCGGATGAACCTGTAATTGACACAAAATTTACTGAATATATTTTGTTACGAACCGATAGATTTTTATCGTTTGCAAAAATTATAGTGCTACCTTCAGTTAATTGAAACTGTGATCCATCAGGGAAATATGAGGTCGTGCCGGATACTTGATTAAATGCATCAGTTGATGTAGTATCAATAAATGACACTTTACCTTTGCCAACAGTGCCAGAATCAAATAATTTTATGTTTGGGTAGAATTCAATAATAGGACGTTTTGCTCTGCTTGCATCACTATTCAACACAGCAAGGACTGATGCAGTAGAATTATGCTTGACTACTTCAGTAAGAACTCCAACGTGGAACCAACGATTGCTTCGTGACCATGCATTTTTACTGTTTGCATTTCTGCTAACGGTAATATAATCTTTAAGAACAGGAACATTTACAGTTGATCCAAAGTTTGAAGTATCGTATGGATCGATATCGTATGCACTATAAACTTGTTGTGTAAATTTTTCAGGGACTACATAATCTAAAACTGAGTGCAATGTTATACTAGAGCCAACACCTTCAACATAGTATTGTCCTGTTTGATAACTAGCAGGGAAAATGTTTCCAGAAAATGTAACTTTCAAGCCATTAGTAAATGTAACCCCATTTGGACTTACATATGTTTTCTTGCCTAGCACTTCTGAATCAAGATCAATAAAATTATTTGTTTGACCTTCTATTAATTTAATAATACCAAACTTACTTGGATTTGTTCCATCCTGATAATACAATGTACTGATCGGTGCCGTTACTGTAGGAATTATAGAAATAACACCATATGGATTTTTTACAAAATCAGTTGTGCTAAACAAAGTTCCATACGAAACGGTAATCTTTTCATTAGTTGGGATTGATCCTATTTCTGAAAGAATTATTACTGGATCACCTGGGTTTGTGCCGTCATTATAAACAATACGATAGAATTTAGTTGTTACATCAGTTTGATCAACCTCATCAAAACTTACTATAGTGTTGATGTCACCGTCAAATAATTCATCATCATATAGTCTAGTTATGTTTCCAACTGTTGCCGACGGGAAACCATAAAACATCAAAGACTTATTGTTAAGAATTGTAATGCCATCAATGTTTTGAACTTCACTTAATCTTTTTCCGTGAATTTTATCAAACGGTACAGTTGCAACCAAGTCTACTCTATTATTGCCCGGATATACATCTGAGTTTTGCGCATCAACTGCCGGTACTTGGAATGTAATTGTTTCATTGTTTTGCGCGCCATTTGCAGTAACACCAAATATAGAACGAGTGCTTATGTTAGGGCGGTTTGGATCAGTTCCTGTAATACCAGGAATAGTTTGAATCCAAAAATTTCCAAATTGTTTTGTGCTGAACGTATATTTGCCACCGCGTAATAAGGTAAGAGTTGGGTTTAATCCTTCTACTACTTCATTGTCTGCAGTGAAAGTAAATGCGTTAGTAATATCTTGACTCACATTATAATCTACAAGGTAGTCAAGAATACTAGGTCTTACTTCAACTGGATCAGGTCCGTTTGGTAACCAATAATACTGATTAAAGTTGATGAGTTTATCTAAATCAGTAAAACTGTCCCATGAATAAAATTGATTTGAGAACAGGCTAGAATTTTTAGCAACAGGACCACCCTCTAGTTTTAGAGAGTCTAGCATTTCAGGATAAGTTATAAAATCACTTGCAGTACTAGTTTGTTCTTTAGTGAAAACAACCGCAGGCTCTAATTGATAATTTGTTCTGGCTTTTGTTGGCTCTGTGATATAACTATCATTTGAATTAATCCCGTATTCAAATTGGCGACCAATATAACCCTGCATGCGAGTTATATTTGGTTGCTGCACTAATTGATCTAATGTAGCAGTTAAAAATTGCTGATTAGGGGTGGTTCTGAATATATCAGGAAGAAATTCAAGTGTTCTAACTTTTGTTACCATTATTTGTCCAATTATGATTGTAATTCATTTGCGGTTAGCGCAGAGATAACCACGATATCTGTTGCTTGTGCACCATTTACAAAAATTTCAAAAGGCGCGCATCTTATTTCATATAGATCACCAAACGTCAGTGAAGGGTCATTTGGTACTAAAACTACCGAATTAATTATATCACCTATTTTACTGTGTAAGTAAGCACTTAACTCACTAAAGTAAAAGGTATCACCAAAGTCCCAATTACGAATACTAAAGTATATATTCATATTGGAAAGTACAGCAGAACGAATTTCACTATCACTAGCTGTTGTGACCGATGATTTAATAACTTTTAACGTAGCTCTTAACTTTGGTTCAGCTTTGTTACCAAATAAAGGTTTAAATTTCACACTATTAAAAATTACACTATCACTTAACATTTTATAGTCGTTGATTTTACTGTACGACTGACTTAACTCATCCATTGTTGGCATGTTAGGTTCAGACAATGCACTAGTTGTGTCATTCAACCAATTTTGATATTGCGTATAATATGCTTGGGTGACCAAATATAAATCAATAATATTTGTTGTTGCTGGATCTATTCTAGAAGTATTGTTGCTGTTGTGCTTGTATTGAAAGAACAATCCCTGACGACCAGTAAGAGCAACATAATTAGTACGCTCAATTAAATTCAAAATATTTTGTGCAGTTGAGTCAATAACCGTTTGGTAAAATTTATTTTCCATAAATGCATAAAATACTTGGCCAATTGGGTATTCGTATTTTACAACCTCAACTTGATTTTGAGTTTCATATGCACCTACAATAGTAGATGAAGTAACTAATTCATTCTTCATTAACTTGTTAGCGTCGGTTACCTTTTTCAAAAATACAAAATGTGTTGTATTAGTTGACCCTTGCGAGAATCCGGTGATTTCAGTAAAGAAATCAGGGTTACCAATAAGAAGATTATTCTTTGGATCAATGCTACTGATTTCTATTGAGTAATCATCGGGGTAGCCATCAGCTTCAACAGTTTTGCCCACAACTGATAGTACAGCATTTGCTCCCAAACTTGCGCTGCTGTTAGGCGACGAGTTAGTTTTCAGCACAGTAACTGAATCGTATGCAGTTGTTCCGCTAGCAGGATCAAATATTATTTTGTCATTATCAAATATAAATCTTGTGTCTTTAACACTTCCAAAGTAATATGTAATAGCTTTATTAGTTATCAAATATCTACCATTACCTAAACTTTGAAAGTTAATTAAGTAGTTGGATTCAGAATACTCTCCAACGAACCAACGCTGTGCATTAACTGGCACACTGTTTACATAATTTAATGTGAAACTTTGATCTAAATTAAAACGATCAATCATATTCTGAACAACTACTCTTGGTAGTACATTATCAAATGCAGGAATAATAGTATCAACTATTGCACCAGTTGGGATAAATTTACTTAAACTTACTGGACCTAATCCATTTGCCAAGTTTCCTAATCCACCGTTATATCCATCTTCAACTACATTAATTACATTAGTCCATAAGTAAGTAACGTCATTTGGTGTTGGTGACCCCGAAACTAATCTGTTATCTTTAAAATAGAATCCGCTTGGTGCAATAAACTTAATAAGTGCACCTGCAGTTACATACTTCATAGTACTTGAATTAAAAATACCAATTGGAATAGAAACTGATTGACTTTCAAAGAAACCGGTTACATTAGTTGCATCGTAAGAAGTTTGTTTCCAACTAGTTGAATTATTATTTTGTAAAGGAAAATATCTAGGAAAAGTTGCAGTATAATGTTGCAATAAGTTTCTACTTGATGCAATAGATAAAATCTGATTAGTAAATAACTTTATCGCTGTACCTGTACCAGCGATTCCACTGAACGAATAAAACTGATCCTCAGTTGAAAGATATAATGCACCGTCTTCTGCAAAACTGTTAGTACTTGAATATTTTCCAGTAGGGTCTAATAAGTCAAAATTTCTTGAGACTCCAATAGAACTACGGTTAACAGATTTACTTTTTATAATAGAACTATAAAGTGTATACGGGAAGTTATTATAATCTTCACCATTTACCATACGATTCTGTGAGTAATACTTAACTGGTGCTTTTAGTTTGATATCTGCAATTGACTCACGTGTTTGAGCATTATTAACCGGCTGCATTAGCTCAACGGTAATAGTTAATGTCTCAGGTCTGTTTACTCTGCTGATATAAGTGAATGTTAAGGTTGTTCCTTGAATCTCAACAGGGTCAATTGAATACTGTAGTGCATTGCTTGATCTGACTAAACTTCTAAACGAACCTAATGGAATTTCACTGAATATACCGTCACCAAACATATAACTTACTTGATCGTTAAATTTAGATTTAACAGTAAAAATTGTTTTGTTTGAATCTTCTGTTCTCAACTCTGCATTGGAAAATAGATTATCAACTTGCTTCCATTCAGTTAATTCTTGTGTGATTGGGTTTATTTTATATAACCAAGTATCAGTTTCATTGATTCCTTGAATGTCGCCAATATCAATTATTTGATTTGAAATCTGTTGGGTCAATGAGAAATCATATGTTAATAACGACCCTTGTTTAAAGTACATAAAGAATCCGTTATTTGCACTGCCAAATCCAAGTTTGTCATTTCTATATAATATATTGAATTTGCCGGTTGCTTTAGGTGGTACTTCGTAGATATAATCTTGATTTAAACTGGTTGCACTAATACCCTCAAAGTTCATTGAAACCCCACCAATCGTTGCACTGAATGGAATGGTAGGAGTTACTGTTGACGGAATCTGCATTGAATACTCATCAGTTTTGATATTTAAAATAGTATTAGAATTACCGGGTCTACCAATACGCTGTGAGTTCACCAAAGTTGCATTCATTATTGCATTAAATTGCTCTTGCCAATTAGTGTTTGCAGGATCATTCCAAATAATAGGAATACCTGATAAATTTAACCCATTGATATCAGCTACGTTTTCAGTAGTTGATATACTGGTTATTTTAAGAAAGCCCTGAGCAGTACTATTACGTTTTGGATTATAGTTTACTAGGTTCGCAAGCTTAATAACACTGTCGCGTCTTTCGGCGGTGTCAATAAAGTTTTCACGAGTGTTTAAGTCATCACGGAATGCGACGGCTTGTCCCATGAATGCGATTACGTCTAAAAGCGCAACATATTCCGAACTTTCAATGTAGTCATTAAATGTTTCCGGATAGAATGTGCGTAAGTAGTCTATGAAACTTTTACGTAATGTTTCATAGTCATAGCTTTGGAAATCGGCTTGACTGAACGTTTTGTATATCGTTTTCCAGTCGTTAACACCGAAGATTGTTGATTGTCTTGAACTTGTGGCCATAAGTTTTTCTCTTTATTATATTTATCAATTGCCAAAAGCATGGTTTTAAAGAACGATTATTGTGCGGATGCTGTTCCCGTAGCACGATCAAAGTTAATCTTAAGCTGCTGGACTTGATTTTGCGGGGAAATTGCTATCTCCATTTCAATTAGAATTCCATTGTCACTAGGATAAGTTGTAACGGTGTTGATAATAATCCTAGGATCAGCATGAGCTACACGCTTTAACTCATTTTCAATTTGGATCTGAATTTCAGGGATATTTGGTTCAAATATAAAAGACCAAATTGTTGAACCATAGCTAGGATTTCCAACTTTTTGGCCTTGCGGAATATTGATCGCGTTTAAGAAATCAATGATCACTAACTGATTATCGTACAATGAGAATTTCTTTGAGGGCACAATTGGTTTGTTTATTGACCCAACACCGCCGTCAATCCCTGCAGGTAAATTTAAAGTTCTAGCTTGATTTGCGTTAAGTGTACTAAATCCGGTATATGTTGGCATTTTTATTTCCTATGTAATTAAAGTGATGCAAGTATTTGATTTGAAACTGCAGTTTTTTCTGCTTGTAGTTCTGCTATACGTTGTACACATTCTTTATACTGCACGTCGGCTGATTCAACTTGGTAGCTATCAAGACCATACTTACGTTTAGCATCGCTCAAGTCTTTAGATAGTGTCCATCTTGCATCTTGTTTTGCTTCCAGTTCTGCTTTGATTGCGTCATACTTTTGTTGCAATTCAGGTGAAGGTGGTTTAAAGTTAAAATTACCAGTAGTTGGCATTGGGATTCTTGAATCCCCGAACAATGATTTGGTTTGACTATTAATATCAGACCTGTCAATTGTATTTGTAGCTACTGTTGGCATTTTTATAGTCTGTGGTCCACCTGAACCTATTGATTGAATCGCGCTACTCAATCCTGCAATTTGAGACTTATTAAGTCCAGGCAAAGCAGTTGCACTTAATCCGTTACCTAATTCTCCCAATGAAGCAGGTGATGCAGAGACAAGCGAACCACTAATATTACTCACTGTAGATTTTATTGATGAGCCGATACTTGTTCCGCCGGCAGAATCAGCAGCAGAAGCCGCAGAAGGAGCACTAGAGTTGGTGACAAGTTTACTGATCGCACCAATTCCTCCGGCCAAGGCTGCTATAGTAAATGCATCTTCAACTCCGGCTGCACCCGCAATCAGAGACGCTGTTCCTACAGCCGTAGCTATATCAGCAACACTAAAATTAGTTTTAACTTCAGCTTTTGCTTCTGTTTTTGTACTGTCTGCATCTAGCTTAGCTTGATTCTGTGCATTTAATGTTGTTAGATTTTGTGGAACATTTGATTTTAATTTTGTAAATCCGTTCTTAATTGCACTAAAAGCTGAAGAAGCAGCACCTTTAACCGAATCGGCAACAGATGAAGCCGTATTTTTTATTGACGCTGCAATTGAACCTGCAGGGTTTGTTGTTTTGTCTGCCATATTTGCAGCAAAATTACCTGAACTAATTGCGTCGCCTATTTTACTACCTGCCATAGAAGCGGCGATGCCTGCATTGCTAGCAAGTTGTGCAGATGGTGATGAACTATTCTTAATAAATGATGAAACTTCACTGACCCCCACAACTGCGGTTGCAGTTACCAGCCCACCGATCTGTGTTGGACTTTCGTTTCCTGATATCAAGCCGCTTGATTTAAGAGCGAGCAAGCCTTGCTGCATAAGCCCAACTTGATTATTAGTTTGAGCATTTACATTTTTTGTATAGTCAGCAACACTGCTAACTCCATCTTTTCCAGTAAACAAATTTGAAGGTAATGCTTGGTCAATTGTTTTTCCTTGCGAAATCATTGCCGCAACCAAAGTAGCAGAACCGGGTTTAATTGTTCCTGCTGCTTCCATTTGTTCAGGGGTATGAGCAAGCTTTCCTAATATTGCCTTCTTTGTACCCGCTAAATCAGTAACAACTCCCGATCCAGCAGCAACTGCAGAACTAGTTACGGGGTCACTTGCTGCATTAGTAGCAGTTTGAGCAACCAACGTTGCAGTTGTATTTTTATCTATAGTGTTACTAACTGCACTGTTTACCGGAACAGACGCAGCAACATTGGTTTGTACTGGGTTTTTTGGAGCTGATGCTACTGCAGCGTTTGCTTGTTGTACAGAAGAAGAAGCATCCGAAGGAAAAGCCGCAGTTGCACTTTCATTGATTTTAACGTCAACCCCTAAATTTGCATAAACCCAGGGAGAGTGTGCCGGAGCACGTGAAGTTATGCTTGTCAACATAGCCGGAGCAGGTATCCATCCCTTTGCTTTATCAAGTAAAGTATCAGTATGTGCAGTTATAGGAATAGGGGCGATATCTTTTGGAATCAACGATGATGCCCCTGTGTTTAGCTTTATGTTAGGGCCACCGTTAATATAAGTAGTTGCTTTGCTTAAGAATGATGAGTCTCCCGTTGAAGCCAAACTCATTCCTTTGTCAACTTTAACCTTATAATTTGATTTAGTATGCTGACTAAAATTTTCACCTGTTCTTAAGTTAGTGTCTTTGTCACTGTTAATATTAATTTGTTCCGCAAATACATTTAACGATTTTTTAGCATTTAAGTTTATATTGTTGTCGGCGTGAAAATTAATATCACCTTTTGTTCTTACATTAAAACTGTTAGTCGCATAGATATCAACTGTTCCTTCTTTACCTAACTCAACATAACTTTGACCGTTTGCGTGTGTTATGAATAACGTACCGCCGTCATCACTCATTGTAATTTGATGACCACCACTAGTTCGCAATCTAATTAATTGATCTGCCCCATACTTGTCACCGTCATCCATAACAAAGCTATGTCCGCCGCGTCTTGAAATAATTTTGGCTTGTTGATTAGTAGCCTGATCAATTTTGACCGTAAATTCTGCTTCATTTTCACCTGTTACACCGCTGTAAATTGGTCTTCCCGGAGTTGAGAGACCAAACACATTTGAAGGTGACTCACGTGATGCTGAACTTGTTATTGGACCTCTGATAGAATCTCTAAGTAAACCCTGTTGCCAAAACTGTGTTGCGATAATTTTATGCACTGGTCTAGCTGAATCATTGAACTTTGGATCGTCATAAAGTTTGGCATTTTTGTCATTCATTTCTACCGTAGGCAATCTAGTTGCACCACCAAAACTATCACTCTCCGTATCGGATCCAGTAAGAATGTTAGTGGATGCTCCAATAGCAGGAACCATGTGAGTTAAGCCTGGTGTTGGTATGCATCCAATATAGTATCCAAAGTCTTTTTTGCCATACAAGAAAACACAAATAACTTCTGTTCCAATATCAGGACTGCTGGCCCAAAAGCCATACGAGTGTGGGTTGTTAATATATGTTCCGTATCCAGTCATTGGATCCGATGACAAGTTCCCTGCGGTACCGTAAAAAGGAGACAGGTAAGACACTGTGACCCAAGATTCACTATCGTTAGGATCATGTGATCCAAAATCGTCAATGTAAACTCGTAATCTGCCTGTGCGTATTGTGTCTACGTTATCTTTTACTACTCCCCTAGCTGCATACGGAAAGGAAATTGCGCCGCCGGGATTAGGCTTAAACTGTTCTGTAGTGCCCGTAGTTTTAATTATATTATCGCTCATTGATTAACCTTATACTGTTTGGGGTGGTTCTCTCCCGCCCTCATTTTGAACTCTATTGATTGCAGCGAGTACGCTACGATTAGCTTGATCCATTGGAGTGGGAGCAATTGTTTTCAAGATATCAGAATTCGTTGTTGCAACTGCGTCTGTTGCAAAGTTACTGATAGGAGTAACTGCACTAAATCCAACTGTTTGTGCTTTTGGTACCCCTGCCAAAAATGCGTTATTTGCAACTCCGGTAGAAACTACTCTTTGTTTTGATTGATCATTCTCAGAAAATTCTCGTCCGGTAACGGTATTAGTTACCTCATCCGGCGGTGCTGGCCAAAGAGCTAAATCTAGTTCTTGTGTAAACTTACCTTTACTAAAAGTACTCACTACGCTCAACACCATGTAAACAATTCCGCTAATTTTATCTTTAATAGTTTTTGGATATTGATAAAACTCAATATTTTTATTAATCTTTAATAAGCCAGTCTGCGTGTCGTAGTCAACCCCTTCGTAAAAATTAATCTCTATGAAAATCTGACCAATTAATGGGTTGATTGAATAATCTGGTCCATATACTGCTTCTTTTGGCGCAGTTACATTCCCTGCAACACCAATTCGGGTCATCAAGTAATCAGGATCACCCATTATTAACAGTTTGTTCTTAACACTGTCTGCTAAACTATACAAACTTGTTTTTACGCTACCAACAGGGTCGCCTGCTTTACCTAATTGGGATTCATTACCTGTAATTTTGCTGCCTGGTACGACAGGCACATCAGTTCCCGATCTACTTGGCATTGCCGATCCATCACTACCGCCCGGAATAAAATATAAATTGTTATAAGTTGTTTCAAAGCTTAACACCTCAGTGTTTTGCCCTGTAAAATAATATTCATATTTTTTATACGCACCGCTATATTTTGTTTTCTTGTCCACATTCACAAAAGTTGATCTAACAAATGGAATTTGATAGGGCTTTATTTCGTATATAAGTCTATATGAATAATCATTCCTAATCGTGTCATATCCCAATGGGATAGCAACTGGGTTAATCATAAACCATTGCAGATATTTTTCTGTTTGCGGTTTAGATTTAGTAACCAATTCTTCATTATAAATATATTCCATAGCACCCAAAATATATTCACTTTGACAAATTATATTGTCAATTAGTTTGATTAATGATTGTCCTGAATTTACAGTGACGGATCTTGTATTAGGATCATATTTTGTATTATTGAGGCTTTCCTTTGCGCTTGTACCGTCGCTACCATTAACTCCATACATTGCAGATTTGTTCTTGTTTTTAAGTTCAGCCGTAACTAATTTTTTGTTTCCTATTTCAGGATCAATATAAATTTCATAAACGTTTGCAACACCTGCTTGTTTTGAGTTAACTAAATCTTGTTCTTTTTTGTTTAGAATATCTAGAATACCAGTGATTGAATTATTGCTTGACCCTTGGGACTGACCAAGCAACACATCGGCAACTGTAGTACCAATTAATTGATATGTACTTTGAAATTGTGAACGCTTAACTCCAAACGCTTCTTGGATCGCAACCGGTTGCATCTTGATACTGTAAACTGTTGTCTTACCATCAAGTTTAAAACTAAAGTCAGTGATATTCAATGGAAAATATCTTGGAAAATTTCCACCAGCTGCTGCGGTATGATTTCCTGTTAGCGGTCTACCAAGTTCTTCTGAAACAGTATCGTATAACAGATATTCCCCCTCATCATCGTATCCAAAGAATTTAAATCCCAAAACGAAAAAATGCTTAAGCGGATTAAAGTTTTTGTCAGCGTTTGGCAGTTTACTAGCAGCATCAATTTTTGCTGCTGCAGCTTTTAACTGGCTAGTAAAACTAAAACCATATGGCTCGTATATTTTAAATTCAAATCCCATACTGTTAACCGGACCGTCAGTTGCCTTTGTATTTGAAGAAGTTTTAAAGACAAGATCATCAATAAAATAATCACGATCAGGAAATAACCTAGGGGTCACAGCATTTGGGGAAGTTCCACCTGATTCAGCAACTACATAAAATCCCTCGTTTGCAATTTGAGTTGCTCCGTCATTTACAAATTTAATATATGCTTCAGGTGAAACCATAAACAAAGTTAGATGATATGTATAGCTACTAAAACTTGATAAGGGGTTATTTGGTCTGAATCCAATCGCAGACACAAAGCTTGTTTTGGTTTTAGGTGCAGTGGGTGCTACCGTTGATGAAGTTTCTACAGATTTTCTATCATCATTACTTGCATTTTCACCTGTGTTTGATACTTTTGTATTTGCGTTGGGGGCAGTTGGGTCGGCGTTAATCGGGGCTGCAACCACAGGAGCTACAGGTGCTGCCGTTTCTGATATTCCACCGGCAGCAGCCTTAATTACAGCATTTTTTGCATCATCAACTTGAAGGTTCAGTTGTTTTTTTTCTTCTATTAAGGTAAGGACAGTTACGTCATCCACCCCTGATCCAATGGCATTGTCAATGGCAAGCTGTTTAGCTGCAGCTTGGCCGTTTAAACTGTCTCGTTGTTGTTGTAATGCTGTAAATTCTGCTCGTGAAATCATTAATAGTCGTGCCAATCAAATGTAATATATGCGGAATTAGATACCGTATGTTTGTGTTAAGGTTGAACTTGTTGGTAGGTAAATTTCAGTACCCACTACAAAATCAAACATTGGATCTTTAAGTGTGTTGGGATTGCGCTGAGCAAATACCCACCATAACTTGCTATCGTTGTACAAGTCAAATGCCAGCATATCAGGTCTTAAATGATAAGTGGGGGTGATTGCCCAATATATGTCATCTGGATTTTTCTCCAAAGGACGATTTATCATTATATCTAAAAATTGATTACTTACTATTCCTGTAGTATAGTAAGGACTACTAGTTCCATATGACATTACCAAATACCTCCGCTTCTGCGTGTTGAGCCACGGCTGAGTGCACCAGTGGCATATTGTTTAAGACCAAATTCAGTTGCTGCTGCCAGTCGTGAAATCATTGGCAAGCATGTAATAGTGATTGTTAATTTTGTAGGCACATAAGTTGCTTCGTCAACTCCGGATGGAGTAAATTGCGGAAGACCATGCTGAGCACCCGGTTTTAACCCAGACCCGCCTAAACGAAGCAATGAAGAAAACCAGTTTGGTGATGCAGCCTTTGGATTCTTGTCCTCATCTGATCGGGCATTTTGCCCACTCATTCTTACAGAAGAACCGGCACGAATGTAATCTACATCATTTGGTAGAGTATAATTAAAAGACTGAATTACTAAAGGATGACTATCAAACTGATACTGCCCGTAGCCGCTCAAGTAGCACAGCGGTGGCGGTAATCCTCTTGGTGGATTCTCATCAAGTCCATAAAACATTTTAGTTGCTGTTTTAAAAAAATGTATCACCGCTAGTAGATAATTTGCTTCAGCCGTATCTTGCGCAGTAAAATCAGCAGTTATTGTAATCTCGCCTACATTACTATTTCTATACTGATACATTTTATAGTTAGTATGAGTTAGATCAGTACCCTCGTAGTTTGCATTATATGACGTTGCAATGATTGGTGTATACGGGAAAACAATTCCACCTGTTGCTGCTAACGGGGCAAGAATGTCACCGGGTTTAAGATCAGGATCTTTGTAAAAATAGTTAGCACCCGGTGCTAAACTTAATTTTAAGCGCCAATCTTTTTGTGCTTTGAACTGTGAATCTTGTCTTTTTGGACCCTGAGTTTGTGCTCCTAAAACGTCCGGTGCAGAGTTTTCTGTTCCTTCAGGCATAGTAACTTCAACTCGCATTCCCGGATATACTTGACTATCGGCTCCGGTTCCATCCGGCAAAAATTCTATATATTCTGGAATCCTATAGCCCGTGTCTCCTGCTGCAACATATGGTTCTGTTGTTTCAGGTTGCTCACTTACTACACCGGGAGCAGGATTTTCAAGATTAGATTCCGCTAATGTTTGTTGATTATAAGCAACTTGGAATGGTTGCTCTACTGGGGCCCCGGTAGTGTCAGACACCATTGGTGTTCCGGCTGTGCTTGTGCCGCCATCAGACCCGCCCTGTGATACTTCAACTGCTTGTGCAGGTGGCAAACTTGCCGGTGTGTTGATTACAGTGCTAGTTGTTTGTGTAGCTTCTGCATACGAAGGGGAACCTTTAGGTGAGATTGCACTAAGTGTTTCCGGAGGTAATCCTGCAGCAGTTATCTTTGCTTGCGCTTCATCTTTGCTTATTTGTTGTCTGGTGTTAAGATCAGTAAAGGTTCCGTCTGCATTTCCGATTACTCTGGCTTTGTATTTACCGTCAGAAAGTAAATCCTGCTGAGTTTTAACTTGGTCCTGCGCTGCAACCATAGCAGGTGGGTTAAACTCAACTTGCTTAGTTACTCCATCTGCATTGGTTTTCTCAACTGTCACCGGTTTTCCGGTTGCAACGCTGCTTGCCATTTTATTAAGTTGATCCTGCGAGTCTGCTCCAAATCTAACCGTTTTTCCATTGGCATTGGTGGCAACATAAAGCCCGGTTGACTCTTGGTATGTTACATTTGACGGTAAATTAAGTGGCATTGTGAGTATTCCTTTTAGTATTTATCGTATAAAAAATACCCTTTTTTTACCAGTAAGGTTGCTTTTGTTGAAACGAACCTGTTATACTTTGTACAACTAAATAGAAATAACTATGACACCTACCCCATACAAAAAACCAATAAATTACTTAAACAACAAAGATATTCTCAAAGAGATTCATTCAAGCAAAAATACATTTTGCTCATTTTTAGACCCAGCTGACCATAGATACGATTTTATCGTTGATATGCCACAAGCTAGCATTCCTGAAAGTCTAGATCATGCATTACTTGAGGAAACTGTACAAACTGCAAAAGAAACTAGAGCAACTAGACTATCAATTGAAACCGGTTCTCCCGTTACAGCAGACCAAATTTCAACAACTGATTTAGTTTTTAGAGTAATGACGTGGGATCATATCCCTGTTGCGCCAAAACAGCCCCGTAAGATTGATAAGAAAAAGACTGCAAAAGATATTTTTGACTTTGACAATCCAGCAGATGAATTGTTCAGCGACTTAGAAGATCCTACTACTAAAGCAGAAGTTGACGACATGGTTCACGTTAAAGTAAACTTTCCACCGTTCCAACACTATAGACTAGATGACACTAACACATTCCGTTGCATAGGAAAAAGTCATTGGTTAGGCGATATTGAAACCGGCGAGTTTAATAAAGATCAAGGCAATATCACTAACAAGTTAGCCAAAATGTACATCATGCTATGTGAAAAATACGCAATGAAGTTCAACTGGCGCGGTTACACCTACAACGATGAAATGCGTAATAGTGCGATTCTACAATTAACTTACGTTGGACTACGATTCAACGAAGCCAAAAGTGCTAACCCATTTGCTTATTATACTGCGGCTATCACTAACTCATTCTGTAGAGTACTCAATACCGAAAAACGAAATCAAAATATTCGCGATGATATTCTTGAGATAAACGGATTAAACCCAAGTTGGAGTCGTCAAGGTTCACGTGGGTCAACAAGCTACGAAGAATAGTACCAAACCTCTTGAATTCGTCTTGCTAGATGTGTTAAACTTAGCATATGGCAAATCTATTTAAAAAAGCAGCAACTTTTACGGACATTCATTTTGGTCTTAAGTCAAACAGTTTACAGCACAATCAAGATTGTGAAAACTTTGTAGATTGGTTCATCAGTCAAGCTAAGGAACAAGGGTGTGAGACTTGTTTCTTTCTTGGCGACTATAATCACCATCGTGCAAGTATCAATATCCAAACAATGCAGTTTGGGCTTCGTGCATTGGAGAAACTTAGTGCAAACTTTGATCAAGTATATTTTATTCCGGGCAATCACGATTTATATTATCGTGATCGCAGGGATATCCATTCCGTTGAGTGGGCTAAACATATTCCCAACGTAACAATCGTAAATGACTGGTTCAATCAAGGAGATGTTGTTATCGCACCGTGGCTAGTTGGTGATGATTACAAACGACTTGAAAAGCTTGGCGGCAAGTATATGTTTGGGCATTTTGAATTGCCAAACTTCTATATGAATGCAATGGTTCAAATGCCTGATCACGGTGAAATACAAGAAAAACATTTACTTGGCTTTGAAAAAGTATTCAGCGGGCACTTTCATAAGCGTCAAGCCCGCGGTAACGTTTGGTACACCGGCAATGCATTTCCTCACAACTATGCTGATGCAGGCGATGATGCTAGAGGCATGATGGTACTGACTTGGGGCGAAGAGCCGCAGTTTATTAGCTGGCCCGATCAACCTAAATTTCGTGTGTACAAGTTGAGTAATATTCTAGAGAATCCAGCCAAATTACTATTACCTGACAGTCATATTCGTGTACACTTAGACATTGACATATCTTACGAAGAAGCAAACTTCATTCGTGAAAAATTCATTCCAGAACATAAACTCAGAGAAATGGCTCTAATACCAATGAAGCTAGATCAAGTTTCACAAGACTTGTCGCCCGGCGAACTAAAATTTGAAAGTGTAGATCAGATCATTATGGATCAGATTGGTGCAATTGAAAGCGAATTTTACGATCAAAAGATATTGTTAGATATTTACAGGAATCTATGATAGGAGATTTTCAAACTTCACCTAAGTGGACACATAAGCCAGTACAAATAGATAATCTAACTAATATTCAAGATGAACTAAAACTAGCTTTGTACACAATAGTTCCCGCATTTGATTCAATGCCTCCGGCATTTACATTTGTATGGCGAAAAGATATAGAACCGCTAGTTCCTATTTATTGTGAGTTCTTGAAATCAATAGACCTATTTGACAAATGGAATTATTCTGCATTTATATCTACTAATGCTAACATATCGTTTCCTATTCATGTAGATAGTACTGAATGGGAAACTAGGTGTTATGGTTTAAATATTCCAGTACTCAATTGTGAAGGTACTTACACTATTTTCTATGATGCAGAAATTAAAGATTCGTTGATTGCAGATGAAGCTGACCCAACTAATTCGTACAGAATAATTAAAGAAAATACTATTCCAACTATAATAGGAAAACTTGAATCTTCACAGCCCGCTTGGGTAAATATCAGTGTACCGCATGCGCCGTTCAGTACACACAGCAAACCCAGAGCAATTTTTTCATCTAGATTTACCCCAGAACTTCACGAATTACTGTACAAATGATTATACTAAAAAATATTACCCTGAAAAATTTCCTTTCAATTGGCGCAGTAACCCAAGCAGTTGATTTTGACAGAAAAGACCTCACACTAATTTTAGGAGAGAATTTAGACTTAGGTGGTGACGGTGCCCGCAATGGTACAGGCAAGACCAGTTTGATTCAAGGGCTTAGTTATGTTTTGTTTGGTGTCCCAATCAATAGTATCCGCAAAGATAATCTAGTCAATCGTACAAATGGTAAAGCCATGCTGGTTACGCTTGATTTCAGCGTTAACGGAATTGAATACAAGATCGTGCGCGGTCGTAAACCTAACGTACTTAAGTTTTATATTGATAATACTGAACAGATTATCAAAGATGATGCTCAGGGTGATAGCAGAGAAACACAGATGGCTATTGAACGTGTGTTAAACATGAGCAGCGATATGTTTAAGCACATAATCGCATTGAATACGTATAGCGAACCGTTTCTTGCACTTAGAGCCAATGACCAGCGTAATATCATTGAGCAATTGCTTGGTATCACTTTGTTAAGTGAGAAAGCTGACGGTATCAAAGAGTTAATCCGCACTACCAAAGAGCAAGTACAGCAAGAAGAATACAGAGTAAAAGCAGTTGAAGAAGCCAACAAACGTATCACTGAACAGATTGATAGTTTAAAGCGCAGACAAAAACTGTGGGTTCAAAAGAAACAAGAAGATGATACCAAGCTGTTAAATCAATGGTATGAGTTACGTCAGCTTGATATTGCTATTGAATTGCAAACGCACAAAGACTTAACTTCATACAATCAGTTAGTCAGAGACAGAGCCGACGTTAAAAAAATGTTAACTCGTGCTGAAACAGATTATGAAAAAGAAAGTAAGGTTGTTACCAAGCTTGAAAAAGAAATTGAACTGCTTAAGAAACATGAATGTTATGCCTGCGGTCAATCAATTCATGACACTAGGCACGAAGAAGTTTTAGATTCAAAAGTAAAATCACTGCAAGAAGCAGCTTTGCAGTGTGTAACTACTAGTGGCGAAATACAAACTCTAACACAAGCATTGAATGAACTAGGTATTCCGGGTCCTATCCCAAGTTGTTTTTATGATACTGAACAACAAGCATTTGACCATGCCAGTAAGATGGCTAGTTTAGAACAACAAATTAAAAATAGAGCGGATGATGTTGATCCATACTCAGAACAAATTACTGAAATGGAAAGTCATGCCCTTCAAGAAACTAACTTTGAAGTAATCAATCAACTTACTAGAACAATGGATCATCAAAAGTTCTTGTTGGATTTGCTGACTAGCAAAGATAGTTTTGTTCGTAAGAAAATCATTGATCAAAATCTGTCATACTTGAATGCACGATTGACTCATTATCTTGACAAGATTGGGTTACCTCATCAAGTTATATTCTTAAATGACTTGTCAGTACAAATTACTGAACTTGGCAGAGACTTAGACTTTGATAATCTATCAAGAGGTGAGCGCAATCGGTTGATTTTAGGCTTGAGTTTTGCGTTCCGTGATGTTTGGGAAAGCTTATACACACCTATCAATACTCTATTCATTGACGAGTTAATTGACTCAGGACTTGATTCAATGGGGGTTGAAAATAGTATTGCAATCCTAAAAGATATGAGCCGCCGTAGAGAAAAATCTATTTGGCTTGTTAGTCATAGAGAAGAACTTGCAGGACGAGTACCTAGCGTACTTAAAGTAGTAAAAGAAAACGGTTTCACATCGTACAACACAGCAGTAGATATAGAATAAATTTAAAGTAGTTTTACAATGATAAGTAGAAACATGTCATCTCCAAGCAAGAACAAAGGATCAGGGTTTGAAAGAGAAATTGCAAAATTTCTCAGCGAAACCTATAACGAAAGCTTTATTAGAGCACCCGGATCAGGTGCTTATGTGGGCGGTAAAAATCAAAGTCGCACACAGTTCTTGCATGAGGGACAAATCCGAAGCTTTAAAGGGGATATCGTCCCCGGACAAAGTTTTTCAAAAATGAACATAGAATGCAAGTTCTATGCAGATTTCCCGTTTCACTTGTTATTGTCAGGCGAAAGTAAGATAATAGATGCTTGGATTGAGCAACTATTAGATGTAGCTGAAACAGACGACCTAAACTTATTATTCATGAAGTTTAATAGAAAAGGTCGTTATGTTGCAGTGCAATGCAAATTGACCTGGATCACTGATAATTTTTTCTTCTATGGAAGTAAAAAGCACGGTGACTGGTACATCATGGAATTTGATTCATTTTTTAAGAACAACCAACACCTAGTTAAAACATATTCAGGCTCCCCAGACACCACGTCAAATAATATTATCACTATTAATACAAACACTTAAACAACCAGCAGTAGAAACACACAATTAGTTTGGTCGGGGATGCTCGACCCTCCTTGAGTCAGCCGAGGTAAGGCTCGTTGCCGACGGATTCTGGAGAAAGCCTGAGCGATACTTTATTGTATCGGCGTTAATAACTCAGGGAATACCGACAGGGCAATCGAGCAATGAGCGAACCCTGAATGAGTCTATATAATACTTTGTCTTGAAAAATATAGAACATGCGTTGCTGAAAGAGTAGGAACATTCCAATTCTGCCTTTCAACTACAGTCCCAGCAAACTTTACAGAGCAACCGGTAGCAGATAATAGGAACACACTAGCGTGTATAATACCTAATTATTTGGGGAACAGACAACAAAGGCGGACGGGCAGGGCAAGTCTAAATTTTGGTAGTGCTAATTTAGCACTACCATGGCTTCTAAGCGGCAATGTAGTTAAACTTCAACAACATATAATTAAATAAAGTCCTTAGAAGTATGAGCAATGCGAATACTTCTTAAGGAAGATGACTGAAGGTCATCTAGTAATGATAAGCTTACCCGTTGAATATTATTGAGATATTAAAGATTAGAAGAATGGCATTTGTGTTTTCTTAGTAGTTTCTAAGTTCTCTTCGATGATCTCATTTGCTGACGTTATCTCGTCCGGGCTCATGTTTAATACATCTACGTAACTTATACCACCGCGCATATACCAAGCTATTCTTTGTGCGTTCTTTTTGATAGCTTTGGTGTCTCTCTCCATGCCTTCAACCAGCTTCGTTATACCCGGAGAGTCCAGGTATAGAAGCCTTAGCCGAAAAAATCGCTTACATTCAATGTAAACACTTGATCGTATTCATGAGTGCAGCTTGCACATGTGATATGCAATGGCTTTGTTTGAGTTGATTCTCTTAGTGAGACACTGCGATTTTTGATTGTTTCAAACACCCGCTTGTCTGTATTTTGTAAGAAATCAAGAATGTATTCTTTTTCAGTTACACGAGTTTCCGGAGTCTCAATATATTCTACGGTGCTTGCTAACACTTGAATAGTTGAGATTGAAATGACTTTTAGAACTTCAGAAATTTTAGCATCTTTTTCAGTTCCGTTTTCCATTGCGTTTAAGTTCATCATTAGCTTTTGAATTTCAAACTGTTTGATTGAATTGTCAGTGACTTCTTTGTAGTTTAATGCTCTGAATTTGATCTTTAAGTCATTTAATTCAGTTACATTTACATAGTCACCAGGTACGAAATTGTTCAGTATGATACTAAGATTGACACCATATTTACCTTCTTCTTCGCACTTTGGGCATGTGGTTTCAATCTCCATTTCACCACCGTTAGTTGCCATTCTGATTGCAACTAAGATTGCATCTAAGTCAGTACTGCTTATTGCCCATGGGTTCTTGATTGCAGGAATACAGCTTTTGATAATATCAGCAACTGCGCTGCCGTTGTACAAGCTATCTGGTGTTTTGCTAGTAATCTCATCAATTGCTGTCATTGGAAAAACAGGAAGCTCACCGGTTTCTGGCATTACCAGTACGGATTGATCGTATCCCACACCTTTGCTAGGTAATTTTAGATAGACGCCGGGTCTGCGAAAATATTGTTTTAATGGGTTATGTTCAATGGTCATGCAAATTTCTCCTAATTATGGGTTTTAAAAACGCTAAATATATTACAACATATTTAGTTGCCAAAAACACATGCCTACAAATTCATCATTTGATGCTAATGAAATGACCGAACAGCAAATCCGTGATCTTGCCGAAAGACTTACGGAATCAGCTGGCGCCATACGCGGTGGCAGTTCAAGATTGGGCGGGGCATTAGGAGATTTAGCAAACAGTCAAACTGACTCTGCGAACAGATTATATGAAGTCAGTCGTGGCCTTGTTGGGATGGGTCAAGGCTCTATCCAGTTTATCAAAGCAGCAGCGGACGGTAGTTCCAAACTAGACAAGTATGGCGCTGGTATTGAAACTGCATTTGATGGATTAGGCGATGTGGTTTCTGCGTTCGGCCCAGTTGGAATGGTTATTGGTGCCTTAATTAAAGCTGTTGGTACGGTAGCTAAAACTGTAGCTGAACGTGATCAAATTTATCTTGATGCATATGATTCATTAGCTGAATTTAACGGTGCAACTGGGTTTACTGCGGATGAGTTTAGAACCCGCGCACTTAGCTTGTTACTAGGTGATAAATCACTTGATAAATTGATCAAGCCAATGACAGGGCTTGGTACAGATATTATGGCTTTGGGTGCTACTGCAGGTGATGCCCAAAAGAAATTTATAGATATTGCTGATATATCAGTAGAGACTAGAGCGCAATATAGCCGATTGGGTATTAATCAAGAACAATTAGCTGAAATGCAAGCTGATTATGTTAAAACAATGGCAAGATCAGGGGCATTGCGTTCAGTAGGTGACAAGAACTTACAAAAAGAATCATTAAAATATGCTGACAGTTTGATTGCGCAAGCTGCTCTGTCTGGTATGTCAATTGCTCAGCAAAAAGATGCTAACGAAGCAGCTCTTAATGATTATAGATTTCAAGCTACACTAAGAGAAGCTTACAATAACAAGCAAGATGACGTTGCAAAACGTATGGTTTCTGTTGAAAAGCGGTTTGCTGGACTATTTGGAGATCCAAAATTAAGTGAAGGTATCAGAGAATTTCTTTCTGATGGCGTTGGCAATGTAACTGAAGGCGGCAGGGCATTACGTGCGATATCCGGTGATGCTATAGGTGAATGGACTCGGCAGTACAAAGCTGGACAACTTGGTGAAGATGAATACCTATCACTTATAAGAGATCAGTATAAAAAATTCATTGATCTAAATGGCGGTACACTTAAAGCTAATGAAGAACTTCAACGCACCTACGGAATAAGCGCACAAACACTCGCTGCATTAGGAAAAGCATTAGGTGAAGGTACCAAAGATCAAACTAAACAAGATATTGAAGATAGAAAAAACTTAAAAACTGATAAACTTCTTGAAGCTCGTAATGCTAATTTAGATGCGTCCTCTGCAACACAAAAAGCATTTGACGCCTTCATTAATTTAATAAGCGGACCTATCAACACTGTATTTGTTGCTGTGCTGCATGGATTACAAGCATTAGCTGAGGGTTTTGTTAGTGTATTGGCTAGACTAGGAATAATTCCAGAAGAAATGGAATTTGCATTTAAGTCAAGAGATGAACTAGATAAACTTACAAAAAATTATACAGAAAAAATAGCTACCCTGTCAAAAGAACTTTCAGCTAATCCAATGGCTGGGTATATGATTACTGAAGGACCAGATGCAGGGACTACTTATGGTGCTGCTGATGAAAAACGAATAGATGATTTAAAACGTCGGCTAGAAATGGTTGAACGCCTATCAAAATTAAAAGCTGGTATGAGTGGAGGAACGGCACCGGTGGCACCTACAGCAGCACCACCAGCTGCAACTTCGGGGACTAGACAAGCAGCACCTAGTACCGCTTCAACTTTTGGAAAACCTACAAACACACCTGCTCCTAATGCTCAACAGTATGCAAAAGGCGGAATCACCGGCGGATCAACTTCAGGTCACGTTGGTTTGATGCATGGGATGGAAGCAGTTGTTCCCCTACCAGACGGCAAATCTATTCCAGTTAATATTAACATTCCTCAATTAACTGAAAAGTTGATTAATCCTTTATTGGATACCGGTAATTTAGCTAGCCTAATTGAACGATACACTAATGCTCTTACTCAAGCAAAACCAACAGTTACACAAGCTGCTATCATGCAAGAAGCAACAACTAACTTTAGTTTTACTAAATCAATTTCTGACAGTTTAGACACTCTTTTAGATGGAATGAAAAAGAATACTGATTTACAAAGTGAATTATTACACTATGTTAAGAGATAACTATGGCAACTAACGACGACATATCAAATTCGGGTGAAAACATAGGTAATGCCCTTAATGATGCAGCAGCGGCTGCATCAAGATCAAAAGCTAATTCCAAAGCGTTGCAAGATGCACTGCGCGACTTAAAAGGTGTAGTAAAATCTACTGGTTCAGCATTTTTAGATTCAAGTGAAGATTTTAAAAAGTTTAATCAATCAGTTGATAGTGCAAACAGGTTTATTTCAAGGGGTTCTTCTAAACTATTTGGTAAGGGCGGCGCTAGTGCAGGGATTAGTGCAGTTTCAAGTGGGATATCTTCTCTAATAAAATCTCTATTAAATTACAATGATTCTCAGCTTTCATTGTACGATAGGGTTTCAAAATTAGGAATTTCTACAGGTTCATCAGCCGATCAGATTCATAGTCTTATTCAATCTTCCGGGTACTGGGATACTAGATTTGAGGGTTTTGTAGGATCAGTAGAGCGACTTGGAACTGGATTAATTAATTTAGGACCGACTACAAGTGCAGGCGCAGCACAACTTGCCAAAATTCTAAATGTTACTGAGTTTGAAGATTCTTTTATTAAACTGGGTTATAGCATTGAAGGATTATCAAAAGTCCAAACAGACTATATAAAAATGCAAGAGTCTACTGGAATTGTTTTAAACAAAAATGCTGATGTTGTTAAGCGTGACAGTTTAGCATATGCTGAGTCATTGAAAGTTTTATCAGGAATAACAGGTGAAAGTGTAGATAAATTATCACAGACTATGGCTGCACAACTTGCGGATGTTAAATTTGCTCTCAGAATACGAGAGTTAGAAATGTCCGGAGATAAAGAAGGTGCAGCAAGATTAAAAGAAACTGCAGCAATTGTTGATACATTATATGGTCCGGCAGAGGCGAGTGCAGTAAGAGACTTGCTAGCAAATGGATTTGCCACCACAAAAGAAGGTGAAGGCTTACTAGTAAAATCTCGCAGTGAAGCTTTGATGTGGGCCCAGCAAGTAAATCAAGGAACAATGACACCAACTGAATTTGCTCAGCGAATTGCTAAAGCAAATATCTCAATGGATCAGCAATTTGGTAAAAGTTTAAATCAGTCAAATGAGTTTCAAAATCAATTGAATATGACTGCTAGAGGAATGGGATCGTCTAACCAAATAGTAAATGCTTCATCGGAGAAAGCAGTAAAAGATATCATTGTTGCCCAACGTGATAGTCAAAAAGAAAATAACGCCTTAAAAAATATTCAAATTGCACAGATCAAAGCAGAA
>Ga0075464_10000076_pt1 | contig 37844 bp, 60 predicted proteins | sample DEB19_08_DNA_5_FD_75068 | JGI IMG/M metagenome (GOLD analysis project Ga0075464, IMG submission 75068) | Aqueous microbial communities from the Delaware River and Bay under freshwater to marine salinity gradient to study organic matter... | ecosystem: Environmental > Aquatic > Marine > Coastal ...
ACAAACGCCGGTTCCATCTTCAAGTGAGGGGTAGAAAAACCAAACTTCCGAAAACAACGAATTTGCCCATGCCCAGCACTTATATGAGTTCGTCGTATCCAAATCTTGGAACACCACATCCCACACCGAACATGGCAAAATCGACGGCCCACCACCGCCCATCACATAGAAGTTCTGCAACGACATCCAATAGACAGTTCCACGCAGGATGCACCGGGCATGCTTGGCGATCAGGCCACACCCCGTCCCCACTTCGTTGACGCCAAACACCAGCGGCTGACCCGTGTACTGCATGGTCCAAACCGCTAAGTCGGTCCAGATCAGCCCTTGGTTTGGCGCTTGCATCGCTCCAATAATTGCCGATCCGCGGGGAAGCCGGACAGATCCGACTTGGTTCGTCGTGTCAATCGACCAATTCGTGTAATCATCTTGGTCCGACCAGCGAATCAGAAGCGGATCTTGATAGACCCCAAGGCTGCCAGTGCTCGATTGTGTCGTGGTCCCGTAGGCGACAAGGATGCGCGCCGGCATCGCGACGAACATGCCGGTCGAGAACAATGGAGCGTTTTCCGTCGCGACAAGCTGCGCATTCGAAAACCCACCGTTCGGGTCCCATGCATAAATGCCGCCATTTTCTGGCGACGCGATGAGGGTTTGACCCCAATTATCAATTGACCAGTCGCGCGATGTGATCGCCGTTCCGGTCTGCTGCGCTGGTACAGATCCAGACCCGTACCCGCCCGAGCCATAGGCCCCAAGCCCATATCCAGAACCAGACGGCGCCGGCCCAAGATTGATGTAGTAAAGGATCTCAGCAAGCCCGCCATTCATCGACACAGTCGCTGCCGACGTGGCCGCGTTGTTCACGGTGATTGTGACGGAGTTGGCCGTTGGCACCGTGATGACTGGGTATGACCCACCCACTACAATACCGCCGACCGTTGTATCCAGCGGGAAGTTGACGGAACCCCCAACGACGAGCGTATGCGCGGTTATGTTAACTGTGACCGTCGACGAACCGGACGTCGTTGTAAACGACACGAGCGTCCCAACGTTCGAAACCGTCGTAGCCGCGTTTGTTGGCGCCGTGATTTGATACGATGTGGCGCCTGTGACCAGCGAGATCGCATAGGCCCCTGCCAGGGTCAGCCCACCAACTGTCAGAGGCGTATTAAAGTAAATCGAGTCAAACGTCGTGACGTTGGAAATGTTTGGATCAACGATGGTAACGATTGGGCTTCCTGCGGTCGTCGAGAAATTTGGCGTGAAATCTGACGTAAAAATTTGCGGCGTGATGGTTTCCGATCCACCCCCGGTTATGACCGAAAGAGACCGTGCCGCCCCAACGGCCAAATGATTGGTTGCGTTGATATCCTGCCATGCGTGCATGTTCTGAATGGCAGAGCCGATCGAGAACCCGTAAAACTTAATCCATCCCCCGAGCTTTTGAACAAGCCCATCTTTCCAGCGAATCAGATTGGATGCCGAGTAGCCGCCTTCGTTCAGTGTTGGGGTGTAATCTGCGTTGATCCCAGGGCGAAGGCGAACGCTGTTGAGAGGCATCCGTTACCCTCTCTGCGGTTGGGCTGTTGGCTCAAGACGCTTCGACGTCCACGAGGCTCCTGCGAATTTTTTGCGCGCTTCTTCGCCGTCGGCAGATGCTTTGAGCAATTGATATTGCGACTCCCAAGACGCAGCCATCTTTGGATCGTCCGCCTGCGCCCCGAAGTTTTTCTGATACCCCGCAGCAAAGATCATCGACGCAGCGAGGAACAAATCGGGCAAATACGATGTCAAGAACGTCGTCTGGTTAGAACTGGACAACGGCGCCGGACGGATCGTTCCAATGACCTCGACACCAAGCGCGCTACCGGGCGGAGGGCCGACAGCCATCGTCTGATCGGTGATCATGGCGAAATAGCGTGGCACGGTCGATACTGAGGCAGCGGTTTCCGACGGCCACGATGCGTCGAGATAATCCAAACTCGCTGGATCAAGTTGAGCGACGCGAACACCAGCGCTCAATAGGTTCACGCCCGACACAACGACAAAACGACCATTGGTCGTTGGAAGGGTGAAGTTGCGGCTGTTGGCTGTAAGAACGCCGGACGTATCGCGCACAACTGTACTGATCAGATCCAGTTCGCGATAGATTCTTTGCTCGGCGTAATCAATAATAGACGGCAACACCGTTACGTAATCAGGATCGGTCGCAGACCCAGCCATCATCGAAACCAACGTGTTTCCGTAAGTAGCGTAGGTCAAAGACATGGGTGAGATTGCTTCCTGTTATGACCAATAGGCGTCGGACGCGAAGTCGGATGGGATCGGAGCCATGGCCAACAGCGCGAAACTCTTCATCCACAACGGCGACCGGAACGCTGTTGCGCCCATCGTGATTTTTGCCCAGTCGATCGGCGTGATCAAAACCGGACCCGTATTCGTATCAATCGGAAATTCCACACCTGAAAAGCCAAGCGTCATCATGGCATTTACAGACTTGTCGACGTCGTCCCACCCCTTCATATCGGCCTGCGTTGTGCCAAACCGGTGGACCCCCCGAGCATCTTGAAAATCGTAATCAAACCCAAGGGCCATGCGGCGTTCGCGCTCGGCAATCACATGATCTTGAGACACCAAACGGGTCACAACAACCCGCTCACCATCGAATTCGACTTTGGATGATCCACCAAACGATAGATAGCGAGGAACCAGCCGCCATACATCACCCACCATGCCGATCGCCGGACTATGAACATGATCTCCATTGGGCAGCACAATACTTGACGGTGAGCCTTCACATTGCCGTTCGGTATCGCCCCAGCACATCACTTCGTTGCCATTCAAATCGACCAAGGAATACCCAATCTGATCCATCGTTACATTCCCAGCATTGGATTGTTGAACCCGCGCGCTGCAACCAACGGCGTGTACGTAATGATAATAAGACCTTGGCTACCGTTCGTGCCGGATACACCGCCACCCGCGCCACCCGCGCCACCCGCGCCATAAGCACCCGCCGATCCAGCCCCCGTGTTGGAGTTGCTTGTGTCAAGCGACGTTCCACCACCACCGGACCCGCAACCATGAGTGGCGTCAAATTCCGTTCCACTTTGACCGTTGCCGCTTGGTCCTGCACCTGTACCCGCACCAGCGCCGCCCGTTAGAGCGCCGTTGTTGGATGTGCCGCCCGTGTCCGAGTTGGCCCCGGTTGTGTTGCCACCCCAGCCAGCGGGACCACCCGCCCCACCACCGCCGCCACCACGCCGCGAGTTCGGGTTGGTCGAGTTGCCGCCAAGGTTTTTTGTCGTTCCAACGCCGCCCGTATTGCCTGACTGCTCACCCCCAACGCCACCGGTCCCGTTACCGCCGCCCGTGCCGCCCTTGGCTCCACATGACGATGCCGCCAAGTTGGCGCCGTTGAACCACGTATCCCCGCCTGTTGTCCCATCGGCCCCAGCGGAACTTGTGCCCGCGGCCCCGACCGAATAACTCGCACTTCCGCCGGGCGTGAGCGTCAAGTTTGAAATCTTTGAATAGGCACCGCCGCCGCCGCCGCGCCGTGATGTTGGACCGGCCGTACCACCGCCACCACCGCCGCCACCGCCGATCGTTTCGATCGTATTGACAGAGCTGTTCCAATCGCTCGGAACGGTCCATGTCCCAGCGCCCGTGGTTGCCAAGAAAACAGTCGTCATTGCAGTGCCTTGATCAAATAGGTGGAGACACTATTGATGCGGCGAATGGAGATTATGAACTTGTTCGTGTTGGTCGTCGTCAACGCATCGCCCGTACTCGACGAGACCGTGAAACCGGAAAACGTAATCGCACCCGCGCTCGCCCCGTTGGTGATCAGAATATCTATGGCGCTATCGGAGGCAGGCGCCGCCAGCGTGTGCGCCCCGTTGTTGGTGTAATACTGATAGTTTCCGTTTGCCGCATCTGGCGTGGTCGTGCCGCTCGACACCGTGCCGATGTTGTTCGGCGTGACATAGTAACCCTTGGTAATTGTCGCATTGTTGCCGGTCGTCAAAATGTTGCTAGATACAGCCGGGAACGTGAAGGTCTGACTATCCGTGCCTGCCAACGTCAGGATATTGTTGACCGTTAACGCTTTGCCGACTGCGATGTTCGGCAGATCCTCCGCAGCCGACGTGATAAAAACTTGAGCGCTGCCTGATAGGTTGATCGCCGTGTTTGAATTGGTCGACTTCAGAACAGTTCTCGTCAGTGTCGTGCCGGCCGCCGTATATGTGCCTCGTCCGATTTCTGAGGCATTCGTATCGGCAATCGCATACGTGACCACATCACCGTCGGCCACGCCCGCACCCGAAAATGAGAGGAACGTGACACCGCCAGACGTCGCCGCCGCCCCGAGCGTAATCGTCCCCGTCCCCGTCGTCGCCGTTGTCATGCGCGCGAGATTTGCTAGAACCTTTGCCATCGTATATAATGGACCCTACTGTTGATTTTCTAAGAGAACAACATGGCTAAATGCATCATTGATGGGTGTATTGGACTATCGCGGACCCAAGGGTTGTGTAATCGACACGCATTAAGGCGTCGAAGATACGGAACACCTTACGGCGGAGGCCCAGCGTATGGCATCAGAAACCAAATTTGTTCTCAGCCTGAATGCAAAGCCAAGGCAAAAGCTCACGGTTTATGCAACGCGCATTACAAACGTTTGCTATCTCATGGAGATGCCAACGTTTTAAAGAAGCGCATGAGCCCTCGCGGAGCGCCTTTGTCCTATTTACTGGAACATATGAACGATCAGTGTTGCTACCCGTGGCCATTTGCGCGAGGCAAAAACGGGTACGCGTATGTTGTAGTTGATGGAAAGATAAAATTAGCACACAGGCATGTTTGCGAAGTGGCACACGGCCCATCAACGCCAGAAAAGCCACACGCTTTACATAAGTGCGGTCAAGGGAACGCTGCATGCTTTAGTGCCTCATGCCTTTACTGGGGAACGCCTGCCGACAACGGGCGTGACACCATCCAGCACAATATCATTCGAAAAAATCGGCGACATCTTATTGAATGATGTAGCCGCGGTGACGTGGGTGCGGAACCGGGATATACGAACGCAAAATTGTAATGACTGTCGAACAACTCACGCGCACGGTTGTTGTGATGGATTTGATCACCGATACGGCACCAACGCATGGCGCAACGACAGTCTTGGACATCGACCGCCGCACGGTCACGGCGCCAGCGCACGACGCGGCCACGATCTTTTGAACGCTACGGCGCAAGGCCGTCGATGACGCGCACGTGGCAGAAATCAAAACAAGAAACGCACGCTGCGCTGTGACGGTCGCCGACGACGCACATGAAGCCAAAACAATTTTAGCCACCGACTTCAAAACCGTCGTCGATGACGCACACGATGCTGTCACATTGCGCGTAGCCGACTTGATCACCGACGTTGACGTGACCGACGCAACCGATACCGTCTTTGCGTTGAGAACAAACGTCGTTCCCTGCCCAAGAGCGGCTTGGCCAAGCGCGTTGAACCCCATCATGGCGTGATCATTCCTCGCCCGTCGTCATCAGGTGAACGCGACTTTGACGGTGAACGCGATAGCGTCGCCCGTCGACAGGTTGATCACAGAGAAGTCCCCATAAATTCCCATGTTCCCGCCAGTTGGCGGAGATCCAGACCCCGCCGCATCGAAAACCCCGACCTCAGTAATGGCGCGAGTGCCGGCCGCGGTAATCGTGCCAACGACCTGATACGTGTCGTTCGTCTGTGTCGTCGTGACTTGGCTTGCCGTACCTGTCGCACGCGCTTCCGTCGTGGTCGTCGTCGTCACCACGTTGGCAGAGGCAGCCGCACCCGTGCCGGTTCCCCATTGCAGATATTTCGGCAGGGACGTATAGGCCACCCATGCTGACGTGATGTTGGCAAGTCCATTGTTCTGCACTCGGCTTACCATGTCTTATACCCCCTGATCCATGCCAACGCGCGCCATGCGAAGCGTTTGAATGGGTTGCTGCTATAGTAGGCGATCACACCAAGATTTTCCCGCTTTCCGTTCGCGCGGATAATCACGGCCTCAATCGTAGCCTGTCTGACAGGCTGCGAAATTGCTAATGTTCCCATTGCTATCCCTTATGTCACCGTTCGAGACGCTTTCAGCGCGATGGTGATTCGCGTGAAACTTGAATTGCTATTGATCACGAAGGCCAGCACATCGTTTTCGGAGAACGTTGTGGTCCAGAGCGCCAACGTCGTATCCTGATATTTCGTGCCAGATGTTATCGTCGGATAATTGCCGCCCACGATGCTATTTGATGCCGTCGGGGCTGTGATGCCGCCATCAAACTCGCTATACGTGCACTTCCAAATATCGGCCACAACGGACCCCGTTGTGTCCCCGAGCAGCGCGACACTGGTAAATATCCCGGCAAATGGAACTTTCAGGTAGCCCTTGCTTCCAGCGGTAATTGCAAGCCCGCCATCATCAATCACGTACTCAATCGCCGCAGGAAGCTCGTTGGCAAACTGATTGGCGATCTGTTGGACTTGCACCCGCTTTGACACGTAGACCGCAGGCAAGCCAACGTCCGCCACGTTCTGCGCGACTTCAAGATATGGCGTGCCGTCGATGGCCACAGCCACCGGCAAAGACGTTATGGGGACGTTTGCCATCAGTATGCATTCTCATCATCTGTGCTGGTTCGAACGCGGGGAGAATCGTCTTCGGTGACACGCTCTTGGCCGCCTTCCGTCACGCGGTAGTCTGTTTCATCCAACGAGTAGGCTTCAGGACGCGCATTGTAGACGGGAGGTGGATCGGCGGGGAGCGTGATGGTGCGAAGCTGTTCGGTCGGGGCATCCAGGCATTTACCGCAAACGAGCAAGCGCAGATTGATCATCGTGGGGCCTGCCCACTGCATTTGCCATGTCAGGTCGACCAAGTTCCTAAGCCCACCGCACCTGTCACAGCATGCGAAACTTTGAGGCCACAGAGTATCAACGCGCGCTTTCCCATGCGGGCGCCAACTCATCGGAAATACCCGCTCGTTGCCGGTGAAATGTAGAACGGAACCTGCTCGACATCTTTGCCCGATGCCTTTTCCCATGCCTTATCGGCATCCATCCCGCGCTTGTCTTCAAACGAAGGTGCGTAGATCCGAGCCAACCGATGCGAGAGGCCAGCCGTGAAAGCATCATAAAACCGATAGGGAATCTCAACACCGGTTCCGTTCGGCATCGACGCGTCTTGGACTTGCCGGACGCCGCGGATCTTAAGCGTATAGGTTGCCGCACCATCGGGCACCGGCCACATCGTAATTTGCGGCGTGATCTGCCGGTCGAACCAATAAGAAGTGGGTGGACCTTGTGTGGTTTTGTTGGGCTGCGAGAAGTATTCGACCGTGCTCATGGCACCAAGTGGACGATCATAGGCCGATCCACCCGAGGATTGAGCCACGTAGGCAACCTGAATAGCCACAAATTCAGATGGCAGCGTGTAAGTTGCCGTTCCCTGGACGAGCGCAACCGAGATCAATTCCGACAGCCACAGGTTTGGTTGATCCGATGACCATGCACATAGCAGCAAGTTGGATTCGACTTCGGCATCTTTCATGTGCTCGGCAACGATTTGCGGGCCTCGAATGCCGATCCGGCCATAGGCTTGCTTCACAAGCAGCGAGAGAGCGGGCGAAAAAGAATAGGTGCCGGATGTGGACATGAAATTACCCCTTACGGCGTTGGATAGCGAATAATCACGATACCTGATCCGCCAGCACCAGACGGGACATTACCAGCGCCTATATTATCACGGCACCCGCCGCCCCCGCCGCCTGTATTGACCGTTCCAGCCGTTGCCGCGTTCTGACTGATTGACCCCGCGCCGCCGCCGCCCGTGCCGCCAACCCCCGCGCCGGTAAACCCGCCGCCGCCACCGCCGCCACCATAGACAACAGACGACCCACTATAAGCATTTGATACCCCTGGACCGCCATTGCCGCCAGTCGTAACCGCAGCGACGCCCACGCCACCAGCGCCACCGCCCCCGCCGCCATTAGCAAGTGAGTTGTTTGTTCCACTCCCCCCCGCCGAACCTTGGCCTGCCGTTCCGCTTGCACCCGCGACCCCGCTACTAGGTGTCGACCCGCCCCCGCCCCCGGACCCACCCGTTGTCGGCGCCAAGTTGTCAAACGCCCCGCCACCGCCACCGCCGACCGCCGTCGTTAATCCAAGCCCACTGACAGAACTATCTTGGCCTCGATTTCCAACGACGCCAAACCCGACGACTGATGCCCCACCGTTCCCAACCGTAACGGTGTAGGCGCCAGAGGAAAGCGCAACTGAAGGTGTGGCCACAACGCCGCCGCCACCACCACCGCCGCCCACCAGAGACCCGCCAGCGCCGCCGCCAGCAACCGTGAGAACATCCCCAAGAACAGACCCAGACGAGACGACAAATGAACCGCTGGTTGTGAATGTGTGGATCGTAAATCCACCCGATTGCGTGATGGTGCCGCCCGACGCGCTGAACGCCGAGACTTGAAGCGTTGCCGTTCCAATTTTGGGTTGGAATTGCAAACCAGACCCAAACCTCAATCCCGTCGATATGGTCAACCCTGACATAGCGACCCCTTAGTATCGGATGTTGCCGGATTGGATGACCGTGTATGTCAACGTGCCGGTTCCAGAGTTCAGAACGATACGCGTGAGTTGGGGTTGATACGCATAGTTGCCCTGGACCGTCCCCGTTGCGGCAACGAGCGCCGAGTCAGGATGGTTGACCCACGCAACGCTTGAAAGACCAACGCGATTGGGATCATCCAACGTTTGCTGGACGGTATAGTTGACGGTTCCGCTCACCGTCACTTGCAGCGCCGTCGGCGAAAGACCCATTTGATCCAGGCCGATCGGCCGAGATCCTGCGACGCCATTGGTCCCAACCGTGACAGTCGATGCCGCAGCGGCAGAGGCTTTGATGCCAGCAACTGTCGCATAATCAAGCAGCGAGGCAACCGCTGCCGTGTTCCCGCCCGTTAGGACTTCCGAGATCGGCGCGTTGTTCCAATCCGTGCCAGTGATCGTCCACGTGATGCCACTATCGTTGCCTGCCGACGTGATCAGCACGCGGCGCGGCTTGTCCAGCGTCGCGACATACCCGTTGGTTCCGGCCGACACGTTGCCGGCCGCTGCGCCCGACGATGTGATGGAGAAAATACGACGGAACAATTTCGTGGTCGACACCGTGGAAGCGTTGGCACCCGTGACCGTTTCAGTTTCGGAACTTTCGCCGTCGACGCCGATCCCCGCCACAGCGAACGTGATGCCCGAGTCGTTGCCAACGCTTGTGATCGTGACACGCGCCGCAGGGTCAAGATACGCCGCCCGTGGCGTCGTCAATCCGTTGATGTTCGTAGATCCTGCGACCGCAAGCGATCCATTGAGAGTGAGCGTCGTCGCGCTGCCGACGGCTTGAGCCGTCGCAATGTTCGTCGCTGAAAATCCAGACCCAAGCGTCCCGTTGAGCGTCAAATTAAACGCCCCGCCCATCTTCTGAGACGTGGCAATGTTATTGGCACTAGCCGAAGCGAGTGGGCCGACCGTGACGACGATTGGATTCATTCGAGTGCCCACCCTATGGCGTTTGAAAAAGAAAAAGGCGGGACCGTGAAGGCCCCGCCTGATTTAGTCTGCCGATGTTTTAGATCAGCACTTACCCGCCGAGGTAAACGGCGAGGTCGACGACTTGTCCGACATCGGCGACTTATCCGATCCAGACCCGCCAACCCGGCCACCCGACTTGCGGCACGGACGATCCATGCGCGACTTTGCAGCCTCGCCGTCGACCGGACCACCCGCAGCGCGCTTTTTCGCTTCGGCCTTGACCTTGGGGTTGCCACCGGCATCCATTTCAGGACCGTCTTCTTTGTCGTTGCCCACGTTCGGGATCACCGAACCGGGCTCAGCTTTCTTCTTCGCCATACGTGCCGCCATAGCGTGCATCCTTTTACGAGTTGAGGTTAAACCTGCGTCACGCCATACGGGCCAGTGAACGTCGACGAGTTGGTCGTATTGATCATCACAGCCGGGGACGGAATGATGAACACTTGGATACGCTTCGTCCCGTCAGACGCAGACTGCAACGCATAGGTGCCGCGAACGTCACCCGTCGTCGTTGTCGCCGGGCTGGTCGTTACAGCACCGGTGAATCCCGTCGATGCAATAATGACCGTGTTGTTGTACGTGATGCCCGTGTACGCGAAGAAATCAGCGCGGATAGGAAAGCCGATGATGTCGGCCGTCCCAACCTTCACTGTTCCCGCCGCAGCACCGCTCGGCGTGATCGACTGAATGTACTTGAACGCTTTCTTGCCCGTTGCGATACCAGCGTTTGCCCCGGTGATGGTTTCGGTCATGCGGTATCCGTAAAGATCGTAACCTACGACCAAGAACGTGATGCCGCTGTCGTTGCCGCCCGACGTGATACGCACAGCCCGAGAAATCGCCTTGGTCGGATCGTAAATGTTGATCGTACCAGCCGTCCCGGATGCGAGCGCACCAAACGCACCGTCAATGGCCAGAAGACCAGTGACTTGAGCATTCGACGTTGGCGAGTAGACAGACACGCCAACCGTGATCCCCGCCGCCGTTGTCGAAACAAGCGTTAGGGCCGCAGCGGCCGGGGATTGGCTGGCTGCAATGTTGTTGTCCGCGATAGCCGATGGCACTTGGTCGATAGCGCAGTAGCTACCGCCCAAGAAACCATAGCACTTGACCTGTTCGCCAGCGCCTTCAAGATAGGTGAATGGCGTGCGGAAGTCCAAGAGCCCGAGCCCAGCATCGAACATGCTGGGACCAGATTGCGGATTGGAACCGGGAGCCGTCCCGGTTGGATTTTCTCGAACGGCCAAAATCGGCCCAGTGAGAGCACTGATCGTCATGAATTGCCCTCCTAGGGTTACGAGCTGGGAATCGCGCCGTAGAGAGCGCGCGGGTCGTTGTAGAAGAACCCAAAGCGCTCGTAGCCTTTGACGAGCAGGTTGTCGGTGACGAAGTCGACCTGCATGTCGGTTTCGTAGGGAACGCGTTCGAGGTGAATGAACCCGTCGATCGACGTCTTGAGATACCAAGCGCGCTGGTTCGTGAGGTAATCCCAAGCGATGAACTTGGTGATACCGCCCGATAGCGACTGGATCGCATTAACGTCGTTGTTCGCCGTGCCAGGACGCAGTTCGCTCTTGAGCAGGCGGATAGCCACCTTTTCAAGCTGCAACGGAACGACGAGGGTTTCAGCACGGGCATAGATCTTCAACCCGGCTTCGTCGACGAAGTTCTGACGAACAGCCGTCATGCCATCCAACAGTGACCCTTCGTTAAGGTCGAGGTCGACAGAAGGACGATTGCCCCAGACGCCACCATCGTAGGGATGCGAGGTTGAGAGCAGAGCCACGCCGTCGCCACCAAGGTTGGTATCGTAGGTCGTCGCGTTGTTGAAGATCGCGGCGGCCTGACGTTCCTTGAACTGGTTGAACGCCTTCGAAAGACCCAGAGCCGTCGGCTTGAACTGAGTCTTGTAGATGTTGTCGTCGATCGCCTTGCGGGTGATCGCGTAACCGCGGCCAACTTCCAGCGGTTCCATGCTCCACTTGAAGCGTTCGCCAGAGTTGTTGTCGAACGAGGTGGCGCCGCCTTCCGTCTTCAGATCGGGGAGGGACTGGTAGCGAACGCTAACCGTCTTTTCGATCTGGAGATTGGACTTGTGCTTTTTAAACACCTGTCCGTAGAAATTGGGGAGATCCTTATACTCTCCCGTAACGTCCATGAGTCCCGGCAACAGGAGGTCACGGATTTGACCGAGTGCAATAGCCATGTGGTTAGTCTCCTACCTGTTGTTAGATGCCGGTCACGCCGTTGACGTTGGCCTTCACGAGAACGATATTGTTGACAGCGGTATTGTCGGTGCCATTCACGCCAGAAGGCAGGATGTCCGAGCCGAGACCAACAATGACGAAAGGCAACGTTGCCGTAGCGCCGAGCGTGGCAAAGTCGACGGTGGCGCCAGATCGACCGCTAAGTGTATTGCCGGTGCCGAGTGCAACGTCGATGTTCTGCCCGATATCGGCGAAAGCGATCTGGGTCGAACCAGAGACCTGGACCTTAAAGGCAGGAGCCGGCGAAAGCAGGCAAGGCGCGAGGTAAACGGTGACATCACCGGAGGCATCAGCACCCGGCCAGAAGTTGTTGTTCACAACCTGACCCTGAGAGACGCTGAAGTATTTGCAGGAGACGAAGATCCCTGCGAGCTGCGACACAGCCGTCGATGCCGTCCACTGAGCCACATAGCCCGTCGACAGACGCTTGACCGGATCGCCGTTGAAGATCTTCGTGGTGTTGTTGGATGCAACTTTCGCGACGATCATGCCGTAGGTTGGCGGAGCGCCGTCAGCACCGCTGTAGTTATCGAACCCAAAGGGCGCGAGGGTATTAGCCATGTGGCTTTCCTTCTATTTGGAGAGGATGGCTGCCCCGAACGCGTGCCGGATCGCCGTGAGATATTCGCCGACCGCGCGTCGGCGAAATGGAAACGGCAATCAGGCCGGGTTGCCCCAGCCTGATTGCAAATTGAGTAATCTTATCAACCTTATGAATTTTCCGATAAGGTTGATAAGGTTGGTTTATTCGTCCAGCGAGTAAGACCGCGACGGACGCAGCGACGAATCGGTGACTTCAGGCGCACCGCGACGGGTAAACTGAACCTTGCGGGCATTGTCGGCACGATCGTCGAACCCGCCCGGCAGATTCAGCGGAGCTTCCTTGCCCTTGAGTTCCTGTCTGGCAATCGACCGCTCATAGTCCTGAGACGCCTTCACGAACTGTTCGGGACATTCCATGAGAACAAGCCCGTCCAATTCGCACGACCGATCAGGATGACGATCGGCCGGCACCTTGCGCCAACCGTTGCGCTCAAGCGCAAGGATGTTTGCCTTGTCTTCTTGGCCATAGACACTGGCACGCTTCCATTCGTAGATCATGCCTTGCGGCCAAAGATGCCGGGGAATGTCGTAGGGCGACGCATTCGACGTGACGACATCACGCGTCAGGATTTCACCCGTCAGAGGATGACGCACTTCCAGCATGCCCGAACGCTTACGGGCAACAGGAGCGGCATCGCCTTCGTCGTCTTCATCGGCCACGGGACGAGCCTCACGAACGGCTTCACGGGCAGGCGCACGAGCCGGGGTGCGGCCAGCTTTCACCCGAGCGGCAGGAACTTCAGTTGTTTCGGTCATGGGTGATTACCTTTGCATATTTGCTGTGAAGACCGGACCAGCGCCCGTCTTTTCATTGGACTTGATGCGAACGAGTTGCTTGGCGTAGGCCGTCGGCGACATGCCAAGATCAATCGCAAATTGCTTCTGTTCAGCCGTCAGGCGGACTTGATACTTGCCGTCCTCTTGCCGCGTCACGACGTTCGTATCCCGGCTGACCGGTGCCGCGACTTTCTTGGCCGGTTGAGCTGCGACCGGCTTTGGTTTGGCCGTATCAACGACGACTTCATCTTCACCCACGTTCGATTCCTCATGAGTTGGATCGTCGTTTTCGTCGTCCGTTTCTGCTTCGGTCTTGGCGTCGTAGCCCATCGTCTTGTCGAGGAACGCGAAATACTCGTCGGTTCCCGGTTTGATCTTCTGTTCCACCGCTTCGTCGTGTGCCCACAGCACCTTTTTGTTGAGGCGCGGCGTGTTCACGGCTTCAGGATGAGCACGAAGCCATTCCTGTTCACGAGGGCCGAACTGCGACACGTACTTTTCAAACGGGTCGGCGACTTCTGTCGGCTTGGCTTCTGCAGCAGACTTGGCTTTGTCGCGGGTTTCGCGCTGGCGTTCGGCAAGAGCCTGCTTACCTTCGTTCAGATCACGCAGGGCAATCGACGTATCGGTCATTGCCTGCATGGCAGCGGTTGCCGCTTCGTAATCGCCAGATTCAAGCGCCGCCTTGTGTGCGGCCTTTGCTTGTTCAGCGTCGGCTTTGGCCTTGGCAAGAGCGCCGTCGACCAATGCCGCTTGATTGTCGACGATGTGAACATCCGCATGGGCGAGTCGCGCGTTGTTCGTGACGACCGTGTTTTCAAGCGCCAGCCGCTTGCTGCGTTCTTCGGCCGCTTTGGCTTCAGCCGCCCGGAGACGTTCGCGCAACGATGCGCTTTCGTCGACCTTGGCAGGCTTTTCGGTGCGTTCGGCACGGGGTTTGGCTTCCCGCTTGACCGGAAGCGGTTCACGCATCGAGGATTCGATGGCCGACGTCATGGCTTCGGCATCGTCTGCCGATAGCTCAACTACAAAATCTTCATCCATCGCGCTCACCACATCACAGAAGGATCAGCGACGATGCCGCGGATCTGGTTGGCACGAACGATCCGGCAGGAAACGCCTTTCAAGCCGACTTCCCACGCATCCGAGAACCGAAGCACGGCCCACTGGCCGACTTCCGGTTTCTTGCCTTCAAATGCGTATTCTTGCGAGCGATTGTACTTGAATGCCGTTGGACCCATCTTGAGGATCAGCCCGCATTTGCCCTGGAAGCGGTTTTCCTCCTGGGACTTGCCAGGAATGATGATGGAGCCGATCTTGGCCGGGGGCACGTAAGTTGCCACCAGCAAATCGTCTTCAAACAGGTCGTAGTTGTCGATCGTGTCTTGACCAATTGCGTCCAGCAGGGCCGCTTTTGGATCAACCGAATTTGCGATGATTTCACGCTTGATAGCGAGAGACGTCATAGAAACCTCGTTTTTCATAGGTTATATCCCCACATCCGGCGCGGATGAGAGGTACACACGATCACGAAATTTGAATTGGTTTGGACTTAGCCGGACTCGTCGAGAGCCTTCCGAATATCCTCAGTCCAGCCCATTACATCCCGTAACGCCTGCACATACCCACACTGAGACCGATAGCTAGCGAGGTCTGAACAGGCCCCGCTAGCGATCTCGTCGACGCGGGCTTGTTCCTGCTCAATCAACTGCTTCATCAGGAGCTTTTGAAACCGCAGATCAAGCGCGTGCATTACTTCTTGTCGATCTTTTCAAGCCGACCTTCACCCGAACCGGCGCCCGCCGTCATCCGACCACCCGAGGCCCGAGCCGCAACCCGTCCGCCCTTGGCGTGCATCATCGGGGGACCACCTGCCATCGGCGGAGCGCCAGGGGGTGCCATCATCGGAGGCTTGGGAGGTGCAGGGGGTGGCATCGGAGGACCAGCCATTGGCATCGGGACTGGCATCGGTGCCGACTTCTCGCCATCATGGGGAGCGATAACCACGTTGACGACGGTCTTACCGCCTTTTCCCTTCGATTTCCCGTTCACCTGACCGCCAGACGCCCGAGCAGGGCGATCCATCCGGGACTTAGCCGCTTCGCCGTCTACGGCCCCGCCAGATGCTCGCATCGGCATCATGGAACCTTCGTCTCCGTCCATATCCGACGGCTTGGAGCCGACAACGGCGCCGGGAGAGACGTTGCTGCCATACTTCGCAATCTTCGCCGCACGCATCTTCGCGGCTTGAGCCTTCATGTCTTTCATCGTCAATGCACTCCAGGGCCAGGGGGAAGACCAGTTTGCGGCTGGCCTAGGGGAATTCCAAGGGTATCGGACACAATGCCCTGGCTGGTCGGATGCACCGCGAGGTTTCCAGCCAGCTTGAGCTTTTCAATTAGGAGCTTCGATTCACGATCCGCCGCCTTGTCTTTCGACGTCGTGATGATCTTCATCTTTTCGGTTTCAGTCTTGGCCGCGATGATCGCCATGTTCGGATCGATCGGAGTTTCAGCCGGTGCCTGCGGAGGCGCGAAGAACTGTGCCGGGTTGTCAAAGCCCATCATCTCAAGCGCCGCGGTATCGACGGCCTTAGCATCGTACAGTTGCGGGTTTGCACCCTGCAACGTCTTAAGGCCCTGGAGCTTCATGAGACGATGCATGTGGGATGGAGTGTTGGGATCGGCGCATGGAACCAAGTCATGATCTTCAAGCGCTTGGCGAAGTTTGGCTTCGTCCCACTGCCCCGTCAGCTTCTTGTTGTAACGCCACAGCGATTCAGGATCTTCGGAGAACAGGTCTTTGAAGAGGCGCAGTTCTTCTGACTGCGATTGATGCAGACCCTTGTGAACCGAGCCTTCGACTTTGGTTGCCTGTTCGATCAGGGCAAGCGTGGTCCCGACCGGCGCGTTCTGCTTACCTTCGCCTACGCCGACTTCAGCCGTTCCACCCACGCGTTGACCAACTTCCCGGAGCGAGGCCACGAGCTGTTGCATTGCAGGGCCAGCCTCCTTGTAAGGAAGCGCCATGATCTGATCTTGCAGCTTTTGTTGCGAGTTGCCTTGGAACGCCGCGCCGCCACCGGCAGGAACGCGGAAGTTGTTCGTCATCTGCTTACCGCCAGCGGTTTGCAAATAGATGAAGCCGGGAAAGTTCGCGAGCATCCCAGCGTCCAGCATCTCACGAATACCAGCCGTGATCGCCGTTGCCATGTTGCCGAGGATGTGGAGCAGGCCAATCCCGTAAAACCCAAAGCCTTCGATGTAGCCGTACTTTACGAAGACCTTTTTCGCGACCGGGAATTCATCGTCTTCTTCAGACCAATTGCGCGTGATCTCAAGCACCTGCATCGATGACTTTTCGATCGTCACGCGGTAGGGGAGCGGCAAGCCTGTCGGATCGCCTTTCTTGTCCGAGTGCTCAAGCCCTTCGATGTCGAGTTCGCAATAGCACTCGTAAATCTCATAGTCGTTGTCTTCTGGCCGATCTGCATTCTCGCGAACGCCGGTCACGTCGCTCATCTTCTGGTCGACGACGCTTTTAGTTGGCGTTGGGGTGTGAAGGTCGATATTGCGGTACACCCCGAGGATTTGCATGCGCTTGAGCACGCTCTTGCGCATGCGCAGTTGATGCGTGACGCGCGAGGCCGATGCGAGGTCAATCGCGTTGTTCGAGACGATCAGATCCTTAGCGTCGATGGCAACCGAGACCGGGCGGTTCTTGATCGGGTCGTGGTAGACTTTCTTGAACCCAGAGCCGCCGAACCCGGTCATCAACAGCATGCGCTTCGTGTCGGGATAGTAGCTGCTTTCCGTCGTGGTCAGATACGCGTTCATGTCCCGTTCAAGCGTCTCTGCTAGTTTGTCAGCATCGGTCGATTCACCACCATCGTTGCGCACCTTGACGGGACCGGCAGCAGGCAGGAGTTCAGCCGATGCGTTCGCCATGAAACGAATGCAGGCTTCCAACAAAATAGGATCGCGGACCTTTGACATGACGAGCCCGCCGCCGTCGGCCGAAACATCGGACGAAGGGCGTTCGAGCTTGAGCCCAAGCAGATCAATCCCCCGAGCGCGATCTTCAAGCCATTGAGACCGGCTTTCATCGTCCGATTGGATCGCCTGAATCAACTCCATCCCTATGCGGGAGAGTTCCATCGGATCAATCTTGTCGACGAGGTTGGAGCCGAAGTTGCCGTCTTCTTTCGCTTGGAACCGTTGCGGGTTGAAGTCGATGACCACGCCGCCGTCATCCGTCTCGATTTCAAGCGTGCCTTCGTCTGTGATCTTCGACGCCGTGATTTCGTTATCGTTGTCGGTTTCACGTGGATCAATCACGATCACGTCTGAGGTGGGAGGCTTCTTGAACGGGAGCATTTGCGCCATTACAGCCGACCCTTTGCGTAATAGTAATCAGTCATCACGTCACGCAATTCAAACCAGAACCACAAATGAAGGCGATGATTGACGATCGCATCGCGGGGCACCGCGCGTCCAAGCATGCACCGGGCTTTCCAGCGGCGAAGTGAATCGCGCTTGCGCATCTGGTCAACCTGCTGCTGGATATTCGACAAGGATATTTGCCGTCATGCCGTCGACCGTCACCCTGAACGCATCGAAGTCAGCCGAGCTAGAAACTGCATCGACAAACTGCTTAAGCGATATGCCGCTTTCTTCCATCCAGTGCGTCGTGATGGCGAACCCAAGATTTGGACCAGCCGCCCGCAAATCTTTCAGATTTTGAACCAAGCCATCAAGAGTCGGAGTCATGTCAGCCTCTTCGTTGTATCGCCAGACTTCAGCCACTTCTTAAACTGCTCAACCGTCATCTGCATCACGCCGCCGATACGAGCATGACCCTTGCCGTCCGAGAACGCTTTTTCGTAAGTGTCGATGGCCGATGCTGCGTTATCAAATCCCAGCATGGCCTTGTGCTCATCAAAGCGTTGCGACTTGTGATCAACTTGATCAACCACAAACACAAGGTGCGAGAGCGGGTGCGGACCCATGTAGATGTCAACGTGGTCGCCATCGGCGCCAGTTGACCGCTTGATGTAGCCGTAGTGCGCGGGCATCTGGACCTTCCAAGGTTTGCCCTTTGGATCAACCCCAGACCGCGCGGACCCCTTGGGGTTTTCGAGCGTGATGTCTAATCCTCTCCAGACCAGATGCCCTTTCGTGTAGTTGCCTGCGAGCTTCGCGGCATCTGAAGGATTACGATCAACGTCACCGGCCGCCATGTCGATATGCTGCCGAGCAATTTTGAGAGCGCGCGTCACAACGTCAGGACCGCTCATCTCAACACCCCGAGTATTTCGAACGATCCCGCACGATCTCCCGCCGCCACGCTGGCGTCTCATCCGCCCGCATCGCTAGCGCCTCTTCGATTAGGATAACGGCTTGCTCTTGAACTGGACGATCTGTCGAGGCTTTGATCTTTTCGACGATTGGAGCAGGGATCTCGAAAAGTTCATTGCTCATGCTGCGGCCACGTCTGACAATGCAGCCATAAGACGTTCGCTAGCTATTTTCGAAATGCTAGGCCCTATTTCTTCATTCTTTGCTAGCAGAAAAACATGCCCATTTTTGAAAAGATCAAGGCGACCATTAACCCAATCAATTACAAATTTAGCCTCTTTATTTGTCTCGTGCGTCCACTGTAATACCCCAGGCATCAACATATCACGAATCATACCAAGATTTAACTTCTGCGTGTCAACATCTTCAGCGTCCATCACTACACCTCGCAAGATGCGATCAATCCGTCACAACTCGGAGTGCAGGCTTTTCCGCTTTCGCTGCATCAAGTTCTTGCCGCCAACGCTTCGACTCTTCTTCGTTCAAAGAGCGCCTGCCGAGCCGTAGATCGTTTACCAGCGTGAACAACCATTTGAACGTGTAGTCAGGCAGCGTCGGAATAGCTTCAAGAACGATAGCGTCGAATTCAGCGTTTACTTCTGGTGGCGATGGATCAGCGAACAACAGCGACTTGAGTTTCGCGTTATCTTCGCCACTTAGAAATTCGCTTGTGCGCCGCCGCCAATTCGACTTGTCGTTGATGAAACGTGGGTCAACATCCATCATTAAACCTCATAAAGTGGATCGAGCCTCGTCGTGCCGTAATGGGCTTACGGTTACGCCGCAATCTTCATGGTAGAATTTAACCGCCCAACAACGAGAGCCGTGATTTCATCGTCAGACATCCCCAAAATCTCATGAGATGCCGCCAAAAGAGTAGATTCAGGCTCTTTTTTTTCATCCCGCTTATAGTTTTTGACAAGTGTCAAAGTTCCGTTCACATAATCAACGTTGAGATCAACTTCATGGCAGTTGTGAGCAAGGCGAGCGCAGACTACTGGAATGATTTTTTCTTTTGCATCAATCAGCTTTGAAATCATCGACTGTCTCCATCAATCAGATTGCGAATCATACTTCATACAGCGGGTCTAGTCGTGTCGTTCCGTGCTGCGCTTGGATGGCGCGAACTTGGTCTCTTTCGTCCCGGCGAATGGCAAACCCGACTTGACGCAAGTGCTTGAGCGCTTGCGTCGTCGAGTCCGTCAAATCCTTGAAGCGACCATTCGGGAACATCGCGGTTTCGTCAATGACGAGCTGTGCCCAATCACGAGGAATCAACTCACTTTCCCGATCTTTCGGGTTTCGGTGGCTGACCGGAACCCCAACCATACCGTCTGCGAACAAGTGGATCTGCGCAACGGCACGCGCGTACTTGTCGCCGCCTTTTGGATCGATGAGTTCAACGCCCCAGCCTTCGTTAGCGTACAGCCGACGCATCTCGTTGCCAACGTCGATCCCCGAGGCTTTCGCTTCGATCAGGAGCATATCGACGTGGTGACGTTTGCACTCATGCGCCACCCACTCAACTAGGCCCCACTCTTTCTTGGCGCGGGCTTTGTAATCTAGTTCGTGTTCGCCGGGCTCCCGCTCGACATCGGCGCCGTGGATCTCCAAATGCTTGCGCCAAGCGCCGAGCATCATGATCTTTGGGTTGTCCCGCTCATCAACGTAAGCGCCCCACACCGTGAAGCCTGAAGGATCGTTGCGTTCGTTCTTCGTGTAAGCAGAGTCCAACGAAGCAACCACATACTCCATCGGCGGAGGTGGAGCCCCGATCGGCACATGGATATACTGCCACCAGTCGCGTTTAAACAACCCGCCACCACGAGGCTCAGGCGTTTGTTGATACTGACCAGCCCACATGAAGGCGTTGCGCCGGAAGCGCTGTAGAACGTTCTCCCCGTAGCGCTCAGGCCATGCCAGCTCGCCAATCTCTGTTCGAGGATCTTCCCAAATGATCTTGCGACCATTTTTGTCTCGCCCGAGGCACGTTTGGCAAACGCGGCCGTCAAATTCCATCGGAATTAAAAGGTGTACATAGTCGTCTTCGTTTTCGATGACGTGGCCAGACACATCACAGTTATGGGCAGTTATGAGGCCACATACAAAATCGTGACACGGAGTTTCAAGGTCATAAACCTTACCTGCGTATGTTGATCTCTCGATGTTAGATATGCGAACAAAAAGCTGTTTTCCATCAGCAGACAATCTATTCGCCTTGTATCGCGGACGAACACCAGGCTCATCACACAACCAAGGGGCAGACCAGAAGTCGAACCTAAGTTCATAGGCTTGGTTCGTTGATAATTTAACCTCACGCCCCTGTTGTGGGCCACTTGCAATTACGCAAATCCCACCTTTGCCAGTTTGCCCTTTTAAGACGCCAGCAACAATGCCCATGCGCAGCATAGCTCTCTGAAGGCTTGAGAGCAGAGCAAGTGATACAGACCCAATACGAGCTGTGTTACCAATAGTAGACCCGTCACCGCGCCAGTATCCTATAACAAGCTCACGTAAAAATTCTGGGTCCAGCCTAACTGCCCAATCAGGCAAGCACTTATTGAGCGCCCCCGTCCCGAAATTGTTCAAAAATTTCGCAACTTGGTATGACGTGATGAAAACGTTGGCTGTGCTAAATTTACTGAAACTTAAATGAACAGGTATTCCATAGTCTGCGAACAAGTCTCTGATGTCTTGAACATAATCAAGTTCATCCTTGTGAAACGTAAGCACGATGCGACTAAGGCGTGTTCGACCTTCACCGATGCACCCCTCAGCCAACCAGTAACCCACGAAACGCCAGAACCTAGGATCAGCAAGTATTGCCTCGTCGATTGACCGGCATTTCTTTTTGGCAATCCCAAATGCTACCAAATATTGGTCAACCTGCTGGCGGTACTTCAAGCCAACAATTTCGGCTATCTCGCGGCTGCTATGGCCAGCATCCACAAGCGGCTGAAAAATCTCTTTCGAAAGATGAGTTCGGGTTCCTGTTGTTGTCCCCCTGAAAGTCGCAGGGACATCCTCGTCTTCCTTCGGCCATATAGCTTGCAACTCAGCAGTCGTTGTCTGACGCTGATCAACTGAAATTATAAGCTGATGGCTTCTCGTTAACTTTCCAGCCTCCACCCATCCATCCGATGTCAAAATAGGATGGTTTGACGTGACACGCAAAGGCTCGCAATAACCAGATGCTCGAATACTTATTGTCTCTCCTACGTAGTCGCGGCTTGCGACAGCAACGACCTTTTGAATTCCTTGGCTGGTGACAACTGGATCACCTGCCCGAATTTCATCTGCTCTAATGATTGACATGTCGGACAGAATACCAGAGTCCGGCAATAAACACTCATTAACTCTTTGCATAATAACAATAATCGCAGACTTTTGAAGGTCGTTTAGACGGTTCGACATTGCCTCATCAAACCATCTTACAGTCTTAACGCGAATAACGTCGCTTTCCCCATCCGCAAGGTTGTGGGGGTCGTCACATAGGACGCGATCAGCGCGCTCGCCCGTACCTACTCCGCCCACGGATGAAGCAAACTTCCACCCAGTTTTATCGTTCGACACCTTGACGACACCAACGCCCGTCGTCTTGAACTTGTCGCCCCAAAGCTCTTGGAACTTCTTCGACTGGATGATGTCTCTGAATTTGCCGTTGTCACGTTCCGTCAGATGAGAGCCATACGAAAACGCGATGTACCGCATAGAAGTGAGACCCATCGGCCCCCACTCCCAAGCAGGAAAAAAAACGTTACAGATCAACGATTTACTGAAGCCCGGCGGAACGTTGATCAGAAGGCGCGTTATGTCTCCACGAGTGACAGCTTCAAGGTGAGCGCAAATCGCCCTAATCGCCCACCCATCAACGAACTTCGTCTTAGGCTCTAAGATTGGCCAGAAGTATTTGACGAACTCGTAAAGCCCACCGGGAGCCTGTTGTTTTGCCCGGTTCTTACGGCGCAACAACTCTTTCTTGATCTCAATGCGTTTTAATAAAAGCTCGCGGCGCTTAGCCTTGAGAGACGACACGTTAGTTCACCGTTTCGTTGCCGTCGTGCACAACAGCGTCTTCGATTTCGCCAGCAAGTTGCTCGTCGAGATCCAACAACTCGTCTTCGGACATATCCGAGAAGTCGCCGGGACCACCGTGCTCAATCTTCTGGATGAACATGCCGATGTGCTTGCCCATGTCGACCAGCGCGCCCTTTTTATCCATCAACTTGAACTTGATGCGCTTGACCGGTTTAGCGTCGTCGCCCTCGCCTTCCATGTATGTTTCGGTCGTTACCTCTTGGATGCACGCCGCTTTGTCACGATCCAGCTTCGACAGATCAACGTGGGCATCGCCGTTATCGGCGATCGTGACGTAATCCATCATGTTCGCAAAGCCAATTTTAGCCAGCTCCGCTAAAATCCGTTCCTTGGTTATCGCAAGCTTTTCAACGGCTTTCGTGGTCGCGCGGTTTTCAATCTCGTCAATTTTAGTCAAAAGCTCAGTCACACGTGCTTGAATGTGCTGTTTTCTCGCTAATCCGGCTGCATTTGACCGATGCTCGTTATAACCTGCAATCGTGTAAGCCTTATTCGACGGCACGCCGCGAGCAATAGCACGAGCGAATGCCTCATGCTTGGCGTTCTTGAGAGGACCAGCCATGGGCTTAGCTCTGCAATTTCTGAGTAAGTAGCTGCTCTGCCTTGGATCTTGCGGCTTCAATTACCGATTCTTGTCGGGTTAAACCCCGTGTTTTGCCATCAAGCAAAGCCTTACCAAATTGGTCATCGTTAAATACTACAGTCCGTAGTGACCCGTTGCCATAAAAAGATACTGACTGCTTGATCCAATCAACTTTGACCTCGTCGTCGACTTTCAAAAAGTCGCGATAAGCAACGGCTGCGGAAATAATATCTTCGCATGGGATATCTGCTGCACCGTTCCGGGTTGCCAACCGCAACGCATCAACAGAGGCACTCACGTTCTCAGGGTCAATGAATTCGAAATACGCCGCCGCCCGAGCCACAGCATTGCTTGACGATGCGCCCCCAACGCTGGCCAACTTCAGGCATTCAAACTTTTGATCTCTGGCATTCATGGCAGCGTGCCCTTGTGTTTGCCGACCAGCGCGGCCAGCGAATTTATCTAACTCTCTTCGACGGGATACTGTCGGCACTTAGCCCGTGTCCTGCCCACATATGGGAGAACTTCAAAGCCTCGTGCGCCACGCTCATCAACAGTGCGACGCTGCCAGGGATTGGCGTTTCGTCGTTCATCCAGCGCCAGACTGTCTTGCGATCTACGTCCAGCCGTTCAGCTAGAACTTCTTGCGTCAACCCCAGTTCGTCCATGACGACACCAAGGCTACCAGACGACATTGAGTTGCTGAATTCAGGAAAAAGAGACATTTTGAACATGAAACCCTCGCATAAGTGGAACTTCATGGGACATAATGCCCGAGTTCCGCGCTGGTTTCAATCTACTTGAGCGCCTTTGGCTGTTGATACTTCCCCTTGAGATGAGCGTGATGGTACTTGCCGGCCGATTCAGCACTCAGCAACCCGTCGACAACCTTTTGAGGTACGCCGTCGTAGCTGTATGCCTTGCCGGACTTGAAATGCAGGACGAGCAGCATCTTTGCGGGATCGTAGGTTGCCGTGTCGATCACGGAGGACTTGAGCTTATGCAGCATGTGCGATCGCCTTGGAGATCGACAGCCGCATGTAAACGCCGACAGCGACCCAGTTCTTATCCATCACGCAGCGACGACCAGTCCACGGGCATTTGTCTGGTCCATCGTCACGGAATTCGATAATGTTCTCGAATGGGATGACGTTGATTTCAGGGCGCACTCGCCACTGAATCGTGCCGCGAAATGGCTTGTCGGCCAAATACTGGTTCAGCTTAAACAGAGCCTCGCGACACACGATTGATTCAATCTGCCTCACGTCGTCAGGACGTGCGATCCCTTTGGCGCAGAACTCATCGTAGAACGTTCCTTCCACGTCAACGGGGCCAATTGCGCCGTCAATCTGATGAAACGGGAGTTTGCCGACCCATTCATGCAGTTGGTCGAACGTGAGTATCGTTTCTGGGGTGAGGTCCTTAGTCATTGTCGTATACCATCCTAATTTGACATAGGCCGCTTGCAAAATCTACCATCCCATCGCACATGATGTTACCATCCGATTGAGTTCTTGAGCCGGTAAAGTAGCTCGCAAATGATGAGCGCGCCGACACCGGTCACGATTAAAGTTGGGAGGTCCATTTGGTGTGGTACTCCGCTAGAATTCTGTCGATTCGCCGTTCGCGTTCGATCTCAGCACGGCCACGAGCGTCGTGTTCGATCCGTTTGGCGTTGTCTTTGTCTTGGAGACGCTGGACGAGAGCACTGAGAGTTTCAGCCATAGCAAGTCCTCCAAATGAACTAGGGCCAGCCCTTACAAGCCAGCCCTTGTCCTATTTCAGCCGTGTTGGAGCGTTATAAACTTGGATCAGCGGGGCGAATGCGGTGCTCTAGGTCGTCAATTTGGCAGATCGCATCCAGCAAAACGGCGCCCGAGCCGGTTCCGTTGGCGTCGATCTCAGTTGCCAGTTCGAGAAGGAGCATTTTGAGGATTGTGCTGTCCATCAATGTAATCCTGTGTTGCTGGGGGTCGTTACGCGACAGCCTTGACGTTCCGCAGTTTCGTGCGAGCAACGTGATCTTGCCAGTCTTGTGGCTGTTGAGCGAGCCATGCCGCTTCTTCAGCTTCCCGGCGCTTGTCGACTTCCACTGTCGGGCACTGCATAAGAACGAGGCCCATCCGATCAATCGCGTTTGTGGCTTCTGTGTGCGGTAATTCAGGATGAATGGCAGGCGCGACAAACGTCCAGCCGTTATTCAGCCGATCTTGAAGGTTTTCAATGTCGGGAACGCCAAGAAGTGACGTGCGAACCCAGTTGTAGGTAATGCCGTCAGGAACCTTGACGTCGAAAGTCGCAATCTTGCCGATGACTTGCGTTTCGGCAATGACTGTAGGCAGTGCAGCGATAACCGAGACGCCAAACAGACCTTGGAGAAAGCCGCGGCGAGAGAATTGAACTGTCATGCTTTGCGAATCCACTCGGAGCAGACGGACAGATCTTGCGTGATAATCTGGACGAGCGAATGTAATCCAGATTGAGAATCAGCCGCTTTATGGGCACATAGACCACGGCCTGGATAGATTTCGCTTGCATGCCAAGAGTTGCAGTTACCGCACTTCATGTTGCGGTCGTCGAGTTTAGCCTTCAGAAATGCGCGATCGTCTTCAACGCCCATGGTTTATTCCACCATGGGCTCGTCAGCTTCAACCAATTTCGGCTTGCCACCGCGCTTCTTAGGAGCCGGTGCCACTTCGGTCTCGTCGCTGGCAGGGGGTGCCACTTCGCCAGGAACAAACTCTGTCAGAGCCTTGTGAGCAACGATGAAGTTGAAAGCCGTTTCCTGCCACCCACTGGCATCCGATCCAGCTTCGTGCCAGTGAGCGTCAGCCAGGGCTTGAGCCACTGCCGCGACTTCGGCCGCAACGCCGAGACGTTCGTATTTGGTCATGGGCTCATCCTGATCGTTAGCTGCAAGGCGAATTTTACGGGCAGACGCATAGAACGCGCACACGAGCGCTTCGTTCACAGCGTCGGGCGAAAACATCATGGGGTAATTTGATCATAAAAATACCGCCAGGAAGCGTTTGCTTTGGCGGTTTGTTCCGGTGATTTACTTAGTGCCACCGTACAGAAACCATGCCTGATTTGCATGGACGTGGCAAGCGGGAAAAGTTTGAGCGCATGGACGTGGCCGTGTTTATTGGGTTTTGATGGCCACCCACCGCTCCGGGTAATACAGCGAGCGCCCGACGGATCGAACAGCGCCCTTTGCCCTCAGAACGTACAGACAGTCCCGAACGGCATGGTAGCCTTTCCACCCGATCACGTCTGCAATCTTACGGTAGTTCTGGGGCTCAGCCGCCATGTCCCCGCCGAACTGGTCGCGAACGATGGTGTAGACTTGCTGCTGGCGATGCGAGATTGGAACGTCCTCAATTCGCATCATGGTCGATCACCGCAATCCGTAATGGTTAGCTAGACGGTCCAAGCTCATCATCACGAGGACCGCGCCGGCCGCCGCCGCCTGCTTAGGGCACTTGCACCCAAGGTACGCTTTCCCAGCGTCAAGAAGCGTCGGGGTCTTTTCTTCGGCAACAAGGTAATCTTCGCAGATCAGCTTAAGCATCCATTGCAGCGCGCGGCCGGGGCGAGGCGCATTCGTCACCGGATCTTGATAGACCCCGATCGCGTGGCAAGCCCTGATCCATTTGGTGTGATGATCAGCGCGGCGTTCGTCTGGTCCCATAACCTCGAACTGATCGCCGTTCTTGTCTGTGTAGTATTTGACTTGCTGTTGGCTGATCGGGGTGCCGCCCTTGCCGCTCTGCTCGCCGTAGCGAGCCGTCAAGCCGCCTTGGCGATGGCCCATCACAAAGTCTTTGTAAAACCGTTGTGCACTTTCGAGGAAATCTTGCGCGTCGTCCTTGTCGATTTGGCCGCGGCGGATCATGGCCTCAACAATCGGAATTGAACGCCAGGCTTCCGCGCTCTTGTCGCGACCGGTAACGTTTGCAACCTTGAACGTTTCAAATTCACCACGGCCAGCCGCACGTTCTGCCGTTGGCGCGTTGGTTTCCGGTTCCTCGTTTGAGTTGCCGTCACCATCCATCAAGCCGAGTGGATCGGCAGCCCGTGCCAACTTGAACCGGGCAAGTTCAGCCCGTTCAATTCCAGAGCACAGCGCTTCAATGGCATCGGCAAAGGCAACGCGCAATTCAGGCTCTAGTTCGCCGGTTGCGGCAAGGCCAATTTCATCACGGTCGAAAGCGGCGATCATCTCGGATTTTGTCGGGGGACGCGCGAGAGCAAAAAAGTCCGCGTAGTCGCCGTCGGCATGAGCAGTGAAATGCTCAGCGCTTTCTGGTCGTTCCAGCAATGTAACGTCATCGTTCATCGCCAACCCCTGTTTTCAAAACACAAAAATCCGCCCCTTGGCAACATCGCGGTCCTTTTGGACTATTCGCGGGTGCGCAATACACGGATCAACTTGTGAATGATTGCCACGATACTAGCGGCACAAAGGTTACACTATTTGATTTGCAGTTGATTCGCAAGAAAATTTGTCAAGAAAAATCTTGCGTTCGTTCAGAATTATTTTTGGAATGGCTGGAATGTCATAGGGTTAGGCAATTTTCTTGTTGTATGGCCTCAAATGAAGGACATGCCGACCGTCTATTTTCACTCCATATACCGTCGTAGTCCATCCGCGCTACGATATGATCAATGACCACAAGCCCCATCTCGTGCATTACCGACCGACGATAAGCGTCCGAGACGGATACAAGTGTTCGCAAATGGTCGTCTCGTGCTTTTATGGCAGCGTAAAAACCTGTTGCCGGGGCGCTACAGTCGCGAGAGTTGGGCATATCAGACAACACTCCACATCCGGCCCAGAACAAAAATGCCGAGCGTCTCCACCCACATCGGCTTCGTGTCCAACCAATACGCCTCGTTCTTTTCTGCGCGTTCGTCGCGTGGACGCCACGGACGTTCCATATGCGCGCGGCCCCGTTCGGCGATAAGCGGATGGGCCAAACCTAAGTCCGTAACGCGGGATAAATTCGCTGTGTGAATAATATCCGATTCCTCGCCCGATTGCATCGCCAAAGCCAACGCAGTGAGTTGATCCAAGGCTGGCGTTTTTTCATGGTAGACGCACAAACTGGCCAGCCGCTTTCGAGTTCTCAAATCAACCGCCGTCACCGACAGACCGGCATGGCCGAGACTCGCGCATGACCCAACGCGCGCCACTTCCAACGCCAACGTCTCCCCGTCAAGCATCACCGAACGGCCTGCAACGAAATCCGAGAGCATTCCGTGCGGCAAGATGCTTTTTGCACAGATCGTGGCGCGATTGATGATGCGACGGCGCTTGCGTGTGGCTGCCCGGTCCAACTTTTGGCCGCATGTCGCAAAGGCATGGATCGCCCGTTCGTTATGCCGTCGAAATCCTTCATGCTGAGCTTCGATGGCCATCGTGATCTCGTTTGCCGCGGCGCGAACGTCTGCAATCTCAATCCCCGCCAAACGGCCGCATGCCATAAACCCCTTCTTCCGCAGTGAACGCGAATCGTCGTTGGTTTTGACGTAGTGCCGGACCCAATTCGGGCCGTACAGCCGGCGATGCTGTTTCGGGCTCAGTTCATACCGTGCGCCAAATCTCGTCCATCGGCGATGTAACGGTTTCAAGCACCCGCCTTTGATCTCATCCTCAATCGCCCATGTCGCCATGCACCACGCCAACGATTGGACCTCACCCTTGATGTGCTGGAGTCCAGCCAATGCGATCGCCCCACGCTTCGCCGGAGAAAGCCGGTCAATAATTCTTCCGGCATAGGCCGTCAGATCCCCGCAAATAGATAGCCGTGGGGCTATACTCGGCTGGCCATCATGTTTGTAGTCTCGATCCACGATCCGCATGAGATCGCCACGTGGGGCATAGAGATTCAGCGCCACATGCGAACCCGCGTCTAGTTCGCCGTGTTCAAGTGCTGAATCTAGGAAATATGCCACGTCTGGCGGCATGGGATACATCACGATATCCATGGCTTAGCCTCCCCGGCGGGGGGCGACGCCGACGCTTTGAGCGCTGGCCACCTCCTTAGCCGTCTTGGCGCGGCGCACGGTCTTCACGGGCTTGTCGGGTGTTTTGACCACCGCAGCCGACTGATCATCACTATCAACCTCAGAATCGCCGACAAACTTGGCGAGGTCCGCGTCGGGAACCGCCAGCATTCGGTACCGGTTCGCGTCCCGCGCATCCGTCAGCCGTTCGCGTGTTCCAAACCTCGGTTCGATAATATAGAATGCGCAACCGGCTTCCATCTTTTTTTTGATGATGGACTCCATGGATGCGTCACGATCCGAGGTCCAGACAATCGTAGTGTCACCACTCTCGTTCAGCATCGTTAATGCACGATATTCATGATTGAATTCGCTCATGGCGCCCACCTTCCGTCCTCAAGATGAAAACTCCATCCCGGCCCAAGATAGTCCGCCCCACATATCGCGCATGGCGACACGTCCTTGCGAAGTTGGCCAGTGACTAATGGCGCTTGCGTCCAGTTTCCGAAGCAGTCGCCCCATGTCCCGACATTCATCCCGACAACAAGGGGACTTATGACCTCGCAAATAACGTGGCCGTTCGTGCATGTGACCTTCGTTCCGACTTCGATTTTCATGTACGCGCCTATTTTCTGTTTAACTTATCCAACTCGCGATGTAGAGCATCATGCCCGTCGAAAAATTCCACAGTGCGGAGCCGATCAATCAAATCAATGGGCCAACCCGCTTCGTCTGTTGGGCTCAATCCGAGATAATTCGCCATCCGAGAACGTGCAGGACGTTGGGCGTCTTGCATTTTTTTGTTTTGCATCTTTGCACGCTCGAAATCAGCTTCATTTTGCCGACGAACTTGCTCTGTGAAGTACCAATTATCGGGCATCTATCGTCTCCCGCTTCAAAACACTTCCCGCGCGCATTACTTTCTGTAATGAACGATTTTAGCGATTTCTTGCATGGCTTCTTGATCACTAAACAGGCCGGATTTCCAATCAGCTTCAATCTCAGAAACGAGACGAAACCTATCAGCCAACCCACGCATCATGACAACGTCGGCCGCACCACTCACATAGAGCCAGAGTATGATTGCCCATTCAAAGGTCATGACGATCCACCCATGGCGCCAGATTGCGCCGCTTCATAGGCTTCAAATTCTTCGTCCGTCATTGCTTCGATGCGGGCATCTTCGCGCAACTCAGCAGCGTGCTTTGGATTGACCACATCCCATTCCCCGAGCGTCATGCACTCATTGCACACGGGGGAGCCTTCTACGGCCTCCCAATCACCGCCCATCGGTTCACCGCCGCACCGGTTGCAGACCATGCCCCATCCGGCAGACCTATAATCGTCCATTGTGATTTCGCCGCGCGATGCAGCCGCGTCTAAACGTGGTTCACGCTCGACACTAGACAGGCCGCAGTCTGTGCAGTTGCAATCCTCAATGGTGCATTCGTCTTCGATGCCCAATGTACGGCGCGGGCAGTCATCTCCAAGATAACCATCAAAGTGCTCAGCGATCATTCTCGCGTGTGCTTCCTCTTTGGTTGCGGCAATCACCGTATCGCGATAGTCGCCGTACCGGATGTCAAACGCCCAAGCGAGCATTGGTGCCACCGGCCTTGCGACCGGTACGGATACGGCAACGGCTGCCACTGGCACAGCCGCAGCAAGCGGAACCGCAGCAATCCCCTTCAACGCCTCGCGTCTCGTCAGCATCCCTGACTCCATACGGGTCGGGAATAGATACCAGAAACACCGCTCATTTTTTGATCCTTTTGACTTGCGCGTGCCGCTCAGCAACGAGCGACTTGATGCATGCCGTTCGATCAAGCATTGGCCTCTGAGAACTGCGGATGTCGTCGACCATTTCGATGAAATCATCATCAACGCGCATATTGAAGAACCTGTCTTTGGTTGCGACATCTGTACTCATCAGCTTCACCTGCTTGGCCAAGATTTAATCTCCTAAACGTATACACAGTGAGCACAGCCGTCAATGTGTCTGTTGTGACACAGTAGAAAAGAAACATCAAGATGGCTCATGTTTTTGTATACACGCGCTTTACAAGCGTTACGCAATTTGCTATGGCTAAATCAGATGACGCCAGACATGGCTCATCCCCGAGGCCCTAACCCTCGGACGACCAAAACCTAGCGGAGACCTATCATGATTGAAGCAGCATTCGCCGCGTTCTGCGTCTGTGGACTTGTACTGTCCGCAATTCATCTCGTCGTGTGTCTGTGCGGCGAGGTTTAGCGCCAGCCTCACGCCAAGTTTCCCGAGCGTCTCTAACGAGGCTGGCGACCCTAGACGGGTTGTAGCAGCCTAAACAAAAGCCCCGGCCCTCGCAAGAGGCAACCGGGGCTGAGCCGTCGAAAGGTGTGTGTTTCGAGCACAACGCCTTTCATTTTTCATCCCCACAGGAAGGCAACCCACATGAAGACGAGCATCACCAGTACCACGGAAGGACGGTTTTTGGCAATATCAGCCGGAATCGTTTTTGTCCTTGGAACCCTCGGAATTCTTTTCGAGGACGTTTTGACAAAGGGGGCACCCGTTGCCCTCAAGCACGGACTGACGATCGTGATCTTGGCCGGAACGATCATGACCGGGCACCTTGCCAATCGAGCTTGGCGCCGAGTGCGGACGTGGCCGAGCGCGATCGGGTTTACGATGGTGTTTATCTGCGGAACGGCTCTGGTTGTTTATTCAAGTGTCGGCCGGCAGGTTGATGCGTCGGTTCAAACATCCGGCCAGATCGAAGCCACCAACGAGCACCGCTCTGACATCAAGCGTCTGCGGGTGAAAGCCCAAGCGATGCTTGATGAAAGCCTGAACAACTACTACAAGGAATGCCGTTCGGGCGACGGCAAGCAATGCAAGGGCATCAAGTCCAGCATCGACGTCTACACCGCAGCCGTCAAAGGCCACGATGCAGACCTTGAAAAGCTGGGGGCACCCAAGCCGGTCGCTCCCGAGGCCGAACAACTTGCCGAAGTCGCGCATGTGATCTTCGGCGTGGACAAGGCGCGGACCAAAGCCGCGGCCGTTCTTGGCGCCCCCTTCCTGATTACGCTGTTTCTTGAATTTGGAAGCATCGTATCACTGGGGTACGCCTTTAGCTCCCGTCAACTCTCGCTGGCACCCCCTGCCAGCGAGAAGGTTATTCCACTCACAGTCGTTGCCGCGGCTCAAATCGAACCACCCGAGCCGGTGGCAGTGCCCGTGACAGCCGATGTCGAGAAGCTAGAGCCTGTTGCCACCCCTAAGCCAATGGCACCTAAGCGTCCAAGGATCAAACTTCGCAAGACGTACTCGCAGTCGATGGCTCTTGCGGACTTGCTGACGATGACGGCAATGAACAAAACCATCGAAAGCCAAGATTGGTTGGCTGCAAAATGGGGCGTTCCCAAGGGCACCGTTAGCCGCTGGCTGGCGAAGTGGGAGAACAAAGATCTTGTGTCTCGCACGCGCGTCGGCCAGTTCAAGATGACGGAAGCAGCCTAAGAACGCCTAAGACCAACGAAGCCCGCTACGGCAATTTGCCATGGCGGGCTTTTTTTTGAACTTTTTCATGTCGTGCGCCGTTGTTCTGACACGCTGGCATCGTACCCCGTCAGTGACGCCCCGGTTCCTTGAAGGCTGTGCGTAATCGAACCGGGGCGACCATCATATCAGCCGCTTTTGAAACGCCATATTTTTTCGCCACGCGGCGCGCTCTGCATTTACCCGGTCGACGTGTTCCCGCGATCGAGCCCCAAGCACATCAGATCGCACGTAAACCCCACGATCTGGCTGGAACCAGTACAGTCTATTGAACCGTTGGAGATACGGTGGCGTTGCTTCCCCTTTAGGCAGTCGAATTTCTTCTGGCGCATCATCGCTCATGCCGCCTCCCTCACCACCTCGTCTGGCACATCAAAAAGACCTAGCGCCCCTTTATAGGGAATAAACGGAATCGGCTCGACATCGGCAAGCACGAAGCCATACCGGCCCATGAACCATGGATCGGTCGACGCCCCAATGCAATCGACGATCCGCGCCCGGCCGACGATGCCGCCGCGTTGTAGATCGGCCATGAGCGGGCACTTCGGGTAGGTCGCCAGCGGACGACGCTTGAAATGGTACTCCCACCAAAACACGAACTCGGCGTATTCGGCTTTGGTCAAACCCTTGGCCGCGTGAATCAGGATTGGCCCGCGGCATTTCGTTGGCCACTCGCGGTTTTCAATCCGCTTGCCGGCCGACATGATTGCCCAGACCCAAGGTTGCCGGATTGAAAGTGCTTTCATTTCATCACCGCTTTCCATTTGGCCTTCTCACTGGCCTTCCAACGGTCAGATCCTTCCGGCATCTCGCTTTGCAGGCATGGCTCATCGGCGGCATAATCCCAAACGTGAACCACCGTTTTGCCATCGGCACTAGTCGCCTTGATTGAGCCGTACAGTTTGCAGATGCTGCGAAGACCAGCCATGAACCCTACTCCCTTTAGCTCTTTCTCACCTTTGCGTAACGCCGCGTTTGAGCCGTTGATCTGTTGTTGCGACGGGCGCGAAACTCTACCCGATAGCGCTCCACATCTAACCGTTTCGCCTGCCACCCCCCGCCAGGAAGGTTTTTGCTCTTGCGCAGCACATAGAACTGCATGTCGTGGACCAACCCACAGTCGCAGCACGCCATTCTATAGCCAATCATGATTGGCGCCACCCAATCGCTCCAACCGTTGTCGCGCTCAATCAATTTTTTTATTCGTGGCATTCATCCTCACAGCGTATACTTGCAAGGCCACCCCTTGGCAGCCACGTAAAACCACTGTCAGCACCCCTTGCCACAGCCACACAAGCCCGTGCCACCGTGAAAAATGTTTCACGTGGAACACAGTCACCCATGCCAACAAAGGCTGTCAGCCAATAGATCCGCCTCGGTACACCGTCCGCCAGGAAGCGAACCCCGTGGCAGGCTGCTCAAGACTTCGATTTGCTCGACATCGCGAAGCTCTCTCAACTTCCCGTCCGAGCACGCCCATTGATGTCGCGCGCCATACGTTCCCCAAAAGCCTTTAAGCTCAGTCCCACATACAAGTTTGATGCGGCAATGGTTGATGCGTCCAGTATCCATCAAACGCGTTGCGTACCACGTCATTCGGCGGCCTCTTGATATACGGCGATTGCCTTACGACCGGTTGGAATGCTATCTAGATGCTCGACTTCTGAAACATGGTCCGGCACGTCGATGACGATAGATACAGCCCCGGCTTTCATCGTGACCGGCTCGCGGTCGAAAAAATCGTACCCGTCTGCCGTCTTGATGATTTCCAGTGCCATCCGAGTTGCACCTTCCAGCGGTTCCCCGGCCGGACCCGTCAAACCATGTGCATCGCGATTATTGGTCATCGTTCGTCCCCCATGTGGAAATTCATCGCATCGTTCACGCCACGAACCGCGAAAACAATCAAAGCCAACACCGCAAACCCTAGAAAGGTCTCTGCAACTTCGATCCAATTCAACGTCATGATCCGAGATCCTTCGCGTTCGCCAACGCGGCAAGCGCATCGCTCATTTTTCTCGATAGTTCCATGCTCAAAACAGACCGAACAACCAAGCCTTCAATCAACGGGCACGTCGCAACGAACGCATCGCCTTGATGCTCTATTTTGACGGGTAGATTGACGGTGATGGTGTTGACGGTCATTCGACGTTTTCCATCTCTCGCGATGATGCATAGTCGCTAAGCGGCGTACCAGCCATACCAAGCGCATGCAGGTAGACGTCGACGATTGATTCTTCTTCTTCGCGTTCGATCTTTGATTTTTTGCGCATTCGAACGATGGTGCGTATCGCCTTGACGTCGAAGCCCAACCCCTTCGCAAATATGTACTTATCCGAAATATCGTCACAGAGAGCTTTCTTCTCGGCTTCCAAAGTTTCGATCTGTTCCACGATTTGGCGAAGTTGATCTTGAGCGCTGGCAGGGAGGATTGTCATCGCAGTGTCTCCAAAATTGCTTGTCCGATCATTTCCGGGATTTGCGGGAGGATGGTGTTGCCGGTGGCCTTAACTCGGTCCATCCAGTCGGGTAGCCCATCATCCACTCCCGAAAGCGCGGGTTCATCCGGCCAGACCGATTGCCAGCCATCTTGACCAGCGTTTCGTTGAGCGGCCTGGAGTTCTTCGAATGCGTCTCGTCCGAGGCCATCCCGGAACGCCAATCGCGAGCCGTAGGGGTCGGCAAGGTGCCAGCGTGCGCGCTCTCGTATCCGCGCAAAACTGTCAGGAGGTCGCCGCGTCCGCCCTTGTCGGCATCCGTCGCGCGTGGTGTGGGGATCAGGCCGTTGGCCTTCCAGGCTTCGATCGATCCGTGGCTGTCCGGCAAGCCCCACTTGTTGGCTCGCAACGTCGGCAGCATTTCCGGCAGCTTGCGGTGGTGCAGCGTGTCGTTCAAGTTCGACATGCCGTGCCCCTGTGCCTTCTTGGCGGCAATGTAGTCCAGACTGTGCGGCGGGAAGTAATCGCGTGCTTGCGGTGTCGGCAGCAGATCCGGTAGACCGAAGTGCGTCAGATACGCCCCCATGCTCCATCCGTGTTTGCCTGCAATCTGGCTTGGAGTCGCCTTGGTCTGACGGTTCTCGTTCGGACTGGCCCTTGGCGTGGGCAACAATGTAGACCCGGTCGCGCTGGTGAGGGGCGCCGATGGCGCACGCCGGTACGCAATCCCATTCAAGATCAAACCCGCTCTCGGCCATGTCCCCGAGAACGGTTCCCATCCCGTCTGATCGATGAGTGATCGTTGCCACGTCCGCCAAACGCCGCCCACATGATGGACAGGCTGAACATTCGGCCCCTTGGCGTTCAAAAGATGAATTTTCGCTTTGATCTGCGCTGCTTGCGCCAACGCTTCCGACGTCCAAATTCGTCCCAACTTGTTCGGGGTCATCGGCATCGTCGATACGATTTCCGACAACAAAATAAGGAGTGACGCTTGTTCCTTCTTTAGAACCAGATGTGCTCCGACTTGACGAAGTAGGCTTGCAGAGCTTGGCCCCTGCAAACTCCACTTGGTTGCTGCTTCCCAATGTGCTGTCTTCTCCCGAACCGAATGAAGGGACCCTCCAAATTGGTCCTTCAACATAGTCAACAGTTCGATTGCCTTTATCGACATCCCGACGTCTATACGTGGAGATATGCTGCGCTTGTTCGTGGACTGCACCACAGTCAAACACCCTTCTCCATCCAATAGGCCAGCCACATAGGCATCGCTCAGCGGGCCTTGTTTCCTCTCCTCTGGATGACAGAAGTGCTGCCACGTTCTCGACGATTGCGTGGCGCGGTCGTACCACGCGAAGGGCTCGCACCAGTTCCCGGTATAGTCCTGAACGCTCCCCGGCAAGTCCGGCGCGGCGTCCGGCGAGCGACACGTCTTGACAGGGGAAGCCTCCGACAACGACATCGGCCATTCCTTCGGTAAATTCTGCGGTCGTCACGTCGTCGAGGAGCGGCACGTGCGGCCAGTGCTTGGCCAGCACGCGCTGACAGAATTCGTTCTGTTCACAGAAAGCGACAGTTTCAAATCCCCCAGTCCTTTCAAGACCGAGGGAGAAACCACCTATGCCACTGAACAAATCAAGCACCCGCAGTTTCATTCCTCATCACCATCGTCTTTCACGACTGGTGCCAGCCAATAGGCCATCTTCTCACCATCGCAGATAAGAAAACCATCTGGTTTCCTGTCAGTATTGTCATTATCGTTCATGTGCGAACCTCTGGTTTTTTGAAGGTTTTTTCGTCCAAGCCCCACGTCCATGATTGAGCCTCCAACGCTGTCTTCATGTTAGGAGGCACGGGAAGGCAAAAGCTCCGGCCGGTTCCGCAGCGCACCCGCAAAAACCGCTCTTTTCCAATATCTGGAATTTTGGCTTCAATGAGTGTCCCTATTTCTGGGTCAACGTCTTCGTCAATTACCTTAGCATTCAATTTGTCGATGATTTTATCCCAACCAACAATTTCAATCGCAGCGCGCCGCTGCTCGATGTTCCCCCAAGTCAACGCCATCTTTGGCGTAATGCTAGCGCGGTTCGTAATCCATTCCATTGGCACAGATACCCCATGCCAATGATACAAACTCCAACCATCCCGATAGGCGATAGATGGACCCGCTTCACAATGAAGCCGCCCTTCATCGTCACGATGTATTTTGGATGGCCGGTCAGAAATTGCCAGCACATTTTCATGCCACCACACCCAACCGCACGAACGCGCTAAATCTTCATCTATTTCGAAACGATCAAGAATAGGATCTTCCCAACACAAGACATCTCGAATGAATGAAACGTAAGCCACCCACCCAGACCATAAAGACCCGCCACGATTATTATTTAGTCCAGACTCGACCTGAGACCAGACCTGAGACTCGACCTGAGACCCGACCTGAGACCAGACCTGAGACTCGACCTGAGACCAGACCTGAGACCAGACCTGAGACCAGACCTGAGACCAGACCTGAGACCTGA
>Ga0075464_10000078_pt1 | contig 37578 bp, 56 predicted proteins | sample DEB19_08_DNA_5_FD_75068 | JGI IMG/M metagenome (GOLD analysis project Ga0075464, IMG submission 75068) | Aqueous microbial communities from the Delaware River and Bay under freshwater to marine salinity gradient to study organic matter... | ecosystem: Environmental > Aquatic > Marine > Coastal ...
CTCAAGGAAACGGCCCGGCGCATCGAGACGGCCGAGGTGCAAGAGGGCCGCTTACAATGACCGCCTCGGCCGCCCTATTTGTTGTCGCGTCTATCGGGCTGAATATCGCGGCAATGTATCTATGCTGGAAACTGCCGTCGATATCGATGGATGACAGGCGCGCGCTGCGGCTAGCGTGCATGGGCATCTTGCTTTCGGCGATTGTGTTGCTGGTGTGGGTGCAAGGGGCGGAACCATGAACGAGGTCGCACGCGACTCCCGCGGCAACTGTTTGTTTGTTGCGCCTAACGAGGTGGGCGGCCGCACCTATTGGTCGGACGAGATCGGCAGTGGAGTCATGGTGTGGGATACATCGCTTGTATCCGAGGAAATGGTGCGGCTTGCGCTAGAGGCCGAGGCGCAGGCGCAAGCGCGCGAGGGCGGAAAGGTCGATTGGCCATGACCAGCGACCCGCCCGACGAGAACGAGGGCAAGGTGGTGCGCATCCGCAGCACGCCCGACGAGGGCCGGCCGGCCGTGCCGACGCCGACAATCGCGGTGAACCGGCGGCGCTATAAGTCGGATCATTGCCAACACCGAGGGCCGTTTGTGGTCGACACCACGCTAGCCTCGGTGGAGTGCGGCGAGTGCGGCGCCATGCTCAATCCGTTGTTTGTTCTGGAACGGCTCGCGCACAACGAAACCTATTGGAACGCGCGCACCCGGGACCTGCAAAAATATCTAGACCGGCTGAATAAAGAGATCGAGGGCCGCCAGAGGACCAAATGTGTCCACTGCGGAAACATGACGCCAATCCGGTTTACCTTCGAGGCGCCGCGCACTTGGGTGCCGCAACCGGGTGAGTACTGAGAACGGGAGAAACGGGGCAATGGTTGTGCGCATAATGTTTGATATCGACGAGTCGAATATTCCGGCGGTGCTAAAGATCATGGCACCGCACATGCTCGGCCCGGCCATCGTTGGGCCGGTGCTTCAAGCCGAGCCGGCCAAGCCGCCGCGCGGCGCGCCGATTCGCCAATGGCAGGCCGAACCGGAAGCCGAGGCCGAGGCCGGGCCGCCTCCACCACCACGCAACGGGCCGGGTAGGCCAGTGGCTAGGGTAAGCCTGCTGATGGCAGCGCTAGAGGTGTTGCGCGCAGCGGGCAACAAAGGGCTAGCTTCCGCCGCTTTCCACGACGCGATGATTGCCAACGGTCTTGACCGGAAAGCATCGCATAACACGCTATTCAACTTGAAGCGCCTTAGCCTTGCGCGGCAAGGACCAAATAAACGGATCTACATCACGCGAGAGGGCAACGCGCGCGCATCATGATCAAGTGGACGGCGCGACAATCTCGGTTCCAGCGCTCGGAAGATTGGACAGGGCACACGCCCATAGGACCAATCGAGATTACGCGCGTGTCCTACAAAGTGTTGGGGACACCTTGGCGCCTGAAGTTTCCAACGGGGCACACGCTACCGGTTGCCAGCGCTGACTTGGCCAAGGAATTAGCGGAACAGTGGCTTGCGGAAAGGGGCAAGAGGAAGGAACGGAAATGAGAGGTACAATCGCCTTGGACATCGCCGGCCGCTTACGTTCGCTGCGGATGTCGAGAGGTTTTTCGCAAACCGTCCTCGGCGACATGATCGGCGTCACCCATCAGATGATTCAAAAGTATGAGATGGCCGGCAATCGCATCCCGATTGACCGGCTGGAAAAGATCGCCGAGGTGTTAGAGGTGCCGGTCAGCTATTTTTTTGAAACGCTCGGCCCGGTAACCACGCCCGACGAGCTAGACGCCATGCGCTCGTTTTATGCGGATCCTATGGGCTTCCGTGTAGCGCGCGCGTTTATCCGATTGCCGAAGCAAGCGCGCCGCGCGGCTGTCGAGATCATCGAGAGTGCAGCGCGCATCCAACCGGCGGAGTAATTGAGATGAGTCCAACAATCCACCGTGACGTGACAAAGAAGGCTAACGGCGTGGCCGCGGCCACCTCGGCCCACACGGCAGCGGACGGCTCGGCCGTCGTGGCCAAGCACGGCAAGTCACAAATAGACCGGAACCTGATCGGGGTTTGCGTGGTGGCCACCAAGACGGGCGCCGCCCTCCGGCTGTCATTGCGACCGCACCATATGAAGGACTTGGGCGGCAAACGAATTGATATCCGCGGTACGCTAGGCGGCGGCCTGTTGCTTGTAGCAGGCAAGGCTTACAAGCCATATCAGGTAAGCGTACATCTTTGGTATCTGCAACTTACGTTGTCTGCGTTTGATAGCAGGATCGCACAGCAGCCGCGCGCGCTTATTTGGCTGCGGCCAATCGTCGAGGACGGCCACATAAAATTGCCCGGTATGCCGGAGGCATGGTTGCGCGGTGATCCGGAATTCCATCGCGAAGTCTATCACGAGGCGCCGCACATTTTCGAGACTGGCAAGCGGACAGTCCAGCTATCGCCGTTTCCCGCAGACGGCGGGACGCCAACCAAGGCCGAGACTGTAAGGGTGGAGCCTGTCACACCACCTCGGCCGCCCGCGACGGAGCCTGTCACACCACCTCGGCCGCCCGCGGCCAGCAACGGCCAAGGCGTTACGGCACCGATGCCTAAGGCGACGGTGGCCTATCGAGTGCCCGACACCATCCAAGATATGGAATACGATCTAGCCGCCAAAATCGATGAGGTGCGCGCGATCGTAAAGGCAATGGAAGAAAAGACCGGACTCCAATTTGTCTTAGACCGCAACTTGCGAGTCAGCTTGGTACTCAGAACAAAGGAACCGAACAAATGAAACGGCCTGCACCGTTCTTTCGCCGAGGTGAAAGGGTGTTGCTGCGCAACGGCGACGAGGTGGTCGCGGGTGAGGTGCTGCTAGCCTCGTCCAATGGGCAATCTATCGCGGTAGGCTTTGACGGCATCATGGCCGGTTGCGTGAACATGGTCCCGCTTTTGTGGGATCCGGCCGCGAGCACCTTTCGCACCATCGTTGCGCAAGTTGCCATCGATGTCCGGAAGCTGGCCACCGAGGCGCGCCAATGAAGCCGCCCGTTCCACTGCCGGAGAGATTCAAACGGTTGCCAGTGGATCATCGAGGCTACCGGGTGCCGCGCTTTGTGACCTGGATTGACGGCAAGGCCGACTTCCGTCTGGCCGATACGCAATGGGTCCACACGGCGCTAGCGCGGCGCCTGTGCTTCCTTTGTGGCGAGCCCCTAGGCCGGCACATGGCTTTCGTCATTGGCCCTATGTGCGCGATAAACCGCGTCACAACCGAGCCGGCGTGCCACCTCGATTGCGCGACCTATGCCGTGCAAGCCTGTCCTTTCATGGCGTTTCCCGAACGCGGGCGGGACTCGTCCAATCTGCCCGACAAGCGAATTACGCCACCCGGATTCATGATCACACGCAACCCGGGCGTGGTGCTGGTGTGGGTGACTAAAAGCTTTGAACTGCGGCGCGCGGCCAAAGGTGGCAAGGGCAACATGATCCACATCGGCCCGGCCAGCGCGCAAACGTGGTGGTGCCGCGGGCGGCCGGCCACGCTGGCCGAGGTTATGGATTCGATCGAGTCCGGGCTTCCCGCCTTGCGCGAGATCGCGGCCAAGTATGACGGCCCGGACGGCGAACGAGAGTTAGAGGACATGATTGCAGCGACCGTCAAGCACATACGGGGACTCCCATGGCCGAGCAACGCAAGCGCATCCTTCTAATTACCTCGGAAGTCCAGGCCGAGATTCGGCGCATGATCGAACGCGCGCGCGCCAAGCCGGTGCCGATTGACCTTGTTATGTCGATGCGGGCACCAGACCAACAAAACGCCGTGGTCACCATGAAAGACCGCAAGCGCGATGCGCCGCGCCGGCCGCCATCGCAAAGCATCCTGATCCCGGATGGATATCAGGTTGCCTTTTCTTTCGAGGAACAGCCGGCCGGTATCGTGCGGCATATGTCGGTTGCTGTCGAGGACGGCGCGCCGGGCGCCATGCCTATGCCCGCGGCCGTGGAAATGATTGCTCGCGAATTCGGCTTCCGCGAGTTTCCGCCGGAATTGTTCTGGATCGAAGAATTCCGACCCGGTTTCTATGCAATCAACTTTGTCGAGCTAACCGAGCCGAAGCAAGCCGCGCCGACGACGCAATGACATGGCATCAAAGAAAGCAATTCTTTGTGTTGAGATAGCCGAAAAGATCCGGCCGTTCCTCGCGGGCAATGATCCGGAGGTGCAAGGCGCGATCTTGGCCGAGCTAACAACACAATGGATCATTGGCCATCATCCGGCCCTCCGGAGCGAAATGCTTATCGCTCATTACAGGGCGGTTGTGGTCTTAGCAAACAAATATGCGCAATCGGATCCGTGGCGGGACGAGGACGCGGTAGCGCAGGCCGAGGCGCAGGCCGAGGCCAAGAGGGCAACAAAACAATGAGCCTGAAAACGCCTTGCCCGCGGGCAAAGTCCGATATGGCGCCATGCTACGTCAAGGACGGCGACCTTGCCGCGACGATGGCAACAATTGGATGGGGTGGCGAGCGGCAAATCTGCGTTGGATGCGAGGTTGCTACCGGCCTGTTGCGCGAGGAACGAGAGGCCGAGGCTAAGCGCCATGCCTAGCTATGTCCTCGCGCCCGATGGCAAGGCTATCACCTGCACGGTTTGCGGCATGACAAGCCACAACGTCAACGATATCACCTATCACTATTGCGGCGCCTGCGGCTGCTTTCACGACGACGTTGCAACAATTTCCATGTGGGTGATCTATGACCGGCCGACAGATTATCCGGACTCCTATGTGCTGCGCCAGCATGTAACCGTGTTCACTCCAAATGTCGAGCCGCGAGAGTTCGCCGAGACGGCATGCCGGGTCAGTGGTGAGGTGGCCGAGTTGCGGGCTTTCATCCCGCGCGGCGCAATCAATCTCGGCCGCTCGCCGGGTGACGATGCCAAAATTTTGGAGGTGTGGATAGCATGACACCGATCGAACGCTTGCACGATATCGAGGACGCGGCACAAGCGCTCGTCGACGCGATTGACCGCAACCTAGAACAGCGACCGTGGCCGTTCAAGTATGCCGTGCCTTGGGCCGAAGCGCATACCTTGCGGCAGACTCTAGATGCCGTTGCTTTAGACCCGGACATAATCCGGCGGATCCCTCGGGGCAGCAAATGAAACACGTTACCAAGCCACACCAGAAACAAATAAACGAGATTGTCGGCAGACTGCACGATGCCGCGGCCGAAATCGAAACGGCGTATGAAGCCCAATGCGACGCGACCAGCACGCTAAACAGCAAAATCGATGAGTACAACTCGGTGCTAGCCGATGCGCGCGAAGTCGTCGGCGAGATCACCGAGGACATGACGGAATATCGCGACGGCCGGTCGGACAACTGGCGCGAGGGTGAAAAGGGCCGAGCCTTCGACGATTGGCTTGGCGCCTGGAACGACCTAGAGCTAAGCGACATTGCATCGGTCGACGAGGCCGACAAGCCCGACACCTTGCACGGTGACGCCCTCGCGGGCGCCGACGTGGACTTTCCGGAGGATTAGCCGTGGCGACCACAACCATAACTGACCGGCTGCGTCAATTTGTTGACGATGAAATGACCTTCCCGGGTAACCCTGACGTGGTGGTGCCGGAGTTGGTTGCGGCGTTGTGCGCCGAGGTGCAGCGTCTGCTGATGTTCAAACAGGAGCACTTAGATAAACAAAAGGGGCAATGAACCATGACACGAGATGAGATCATCGCGGACGCGGCCAGCGATCTAATAGCACAAATCGAACAGGACCGCATCGTAAGCGCTAGCGTGCTGGCGCGCGCCAACGTGTTGAAGCTTGCGCTATTGCTGCCGGATATTCCTTGCGTGCGGCTAGCGCCAGCCATTGAAGAACTGCGCGGCATCATCGGCGACATGCGCTCGGCCGCGCGGGACATGCGCAACACGGCCGAGCGCTCGCGGGAAATGATGAACGGCTCGCACGATATCGTGGTGATGTTTGATGACAGCACATATACCCGAACGCATGCGGCACCTCCCGCGGGATGAGCGCGGATATCCGGTGCCGTTCATTGTGTTGCGCGACACAACCGGCCGGGCGCATTTCACGGTGAACGATGAAGCTTTGCGCATGCGGTGCTTTGCCGAGGACCTGTGCGGCATATGCGGGACAAAGCTATTCCGCGGCCGATGGTTTATCGGCGGCCCGCTGTCGGCAATGGATCCCAACGGAGTCTTTGTCGACCCGCCTATGCACGCCGAGTGTGCGCGCTTCTCATTGCAGGCTTGCCCCTACCTCGCGGGTGAACGGTGGCGCGGGACTATCGCCGGCAAAAGCTTTCCGGCCGAGGAACGCGACAAGATGCAAGCGGCCCTCGTCGAATACACGATGCTGCCCGGCCGGCCCGACTTGTTCCTTGCCATCATGGCCACCGAGCAACGGCTAACCGGGCATGGCTTGCAAACATGGATCCGGCCGAAACGCCCTTACCGGTGCGTCGAATATTGGCGCCATGGCCAACGGCTCGCGGTGCACCTCGGGAAGGCAATGACGCGTGCGGCGCTAGAGGCGCGAGTCCGTGAGCTATCCGAGGGCCGGCCATGACGCAATGCCCGGAGTGTTTTAGGCAAGACGTTCACACCCGCTGGCGCGCCGACGAATTCGAGTGGCACGCCCAACAGGTTCCGCATCGGCCGGAAAGGATCCGCGCGATAATCCCGGTGCGCGAGTGCCTATTCTGCGGTTTCGAGTGGACGGACTCCGAGGCCGACGAGGCGCGCGGCCGAGCGCTGCAACGCCACCTTGCGAAACAGGAGCCGAGATTTTGACCGCTGTCGCCGCTCGCACCACCACGGCCGCACCCACGATGCTAGCCGACATGGCTGTATTCGGCGCGCCCTCGGCCAAGCTATGGAAAGCCCTTGCCGTGATAGCGGCCGACCTGCACCCGGCCATTGCGAAGATACCCGGAGTCATCCCGGACATTTCAAAACGGTCTTGCGTGCTGTGCTCGCTTACGGCGCGGGACTTCCTACAGCGCATTGGGATTGACGCAATCGTGGCGCCTGTCGTGACAGTCCTATGGGCCGACCAGGACGGCAAGCAATTGCACTCCGCGGGCATCGGTGTGCCCGGTGAGGAAAGGCGATCCGATAGGCGCAATTGGAACGGCCATATGATTGTAATCGTGCCGCGCGAAAGACTCCTGATCGATACCACGCTATACCAAATAAATCGGCCGGCGTGGGATGACTTGCCCGGCATGATCGTGGCGCCGATAGGGCTCGACAAACCGGCCAAGCTATGGGGCTTAGATGTCCTCGCGGCGCTACAGGCCGAAGGTTCGGACGGCTATGTGTTCTCGATGACATGGCTTGCCAACCCAACAAACAACGCTTGGAGGAACGGCCGAGACGCAAGCCGCAACCATCGCCGCGCGATCGTCAAGAAACTGGTGCGCGAGTTCGGCCCGTGGAGCGACAAATGAGATATGATTTTCTAGTGCCAAGTTGCGCCTGCCCGGGGTGCGGCGTGCCGCTTATCGGCGCATCTAACGTGTGGGATGGTGACAAGCCGCAACCGGGTGATGCGAGCATGTGCATTAAGTGCGGCATCATTTCCGTATTTGATGCCGGGATGAAACTGCGGCCACCAACAAAGAAAGAGTTCGCCAAGCTGTCGCGGGATGGCCGAGTTCAACAGATGGGCATGGCCCACACGGCGATGCGCAAGGATACGAAACAATGATGCCGCCAGACTGCAACCCAGATGACCGCGAGGCATTGCGCAATAACCGGTGCCCGAACTGCGGCAACTATGGCTTTCACGATGGGCCGCGCGGTGGGCTCAGTCAAAACGTGTTCTGCTGCAATCCGCATTGCCGTGCCGGTTTCAACCTCGGCCCGACGATAAACGGTCGATTGCTGATGGCACAGCGGATCAATCGCGGGCGCCTCTGCTACTACCCGCCGCAGACGCACGCGACCACGGAAAAGGATCGGCCGGTTTGCATGTTTACGATCATGCCAGCGATCGAGTGGCCGCGCGGACATCAACCCGGCACCGAGGAGTCGCCGGAGATCACATGCCCGGATTGCCTCGCGACGTTGCAAGACTGGTCGCGGCAAGCCCTCGCGGCCGGCCGGTTCAATGAACTAATTCGCCGGATGAAAGGCAAATAAAAAAGACCCGCCCCGGGTGTGGGGCGGGGCTAGTAACGCGGCCTCGTCGGGAGGATCAAATAGGCATGAACGAGGCTGCGGCCGTTCCTATTCGTTGCGCCGTGGTGTTGCGGTGGTGTCCTCGGCTTCCGATTGCAAGCGATACCGCTTGTCGTCCTCGCGGCGATCTTCTCGGCGTTGGTGTTGCAACAGCGCGATCAAGGTATCCAGCCGAGACTGCGTTGAATTGACCATTTCCTCTAACGAGGTTCCACGCGTTGCGTTGTGGCTGGCGGTAGAGTCGATGCGGTCTAGCTTAGTTCTTAGCTCGATTATCATCGCGCGATTTTCGGCCACCGTGGAATCGATCTTGAAGCCCCACGTGACCAGATAGAATCCTTGGCCGAAAAACACCGTCGCCGCGACAGGCAAAAGCGAAAACGCGACTCGATGGCCAACGCCGTTTTTGTGATTGTTATTATCCAGCGTTTCCATTTTGCTTTTTGCTTACGCTGGATTCGGTTGGTTCGAGTCAAGCACCGCGGCGACGAGTGGATCCTGCGGCTTTGACGGGTCTATGTGATCCATCAAAGCATGTACCGCCTGATTGTCGTTATAGCCGAGCACGGCCCGCAAGGTGGAGATCGCCGCGCCGAAGATGCTGGCAAAGGCCGGGACTAGCTTCAAGTAGGATTCGATTTCCTTCAAGGAGTCACCCATGTTCGTCCGCTCCGGTTGTGCCCGCGTTCCTGGAACGCTGGCGGTAAAGGCCGACACCGGTCTAGCGCCGGCCGTGGATAGGCTTGCCGTGGCCGAGGTGCCGGAGATCGGCGCCGAGCCGCCCGACGCACCGGCGGCCCTCGCGCGGCCCGCGGCGGCCCTCGTCCTCGGCGGTGCCGAAACCGGCGACGCGGATCTAGCGGCGGCGCTTGCCCTCGTCGCCTCGGCCGGCCGGGCCGCGACGGTATTTCTCGTTAATGACCGTATCGCCTCGGCCGAGGGCACCCACGGCGTTACCCTGCACCCGGCCAAGCTTCCCGATTGGCTGGCGCGCCGAGCCCTCGCGGGCTTGCCCGCACTCGCCGAGGTGTGGTGCTGGCAGTTGGCCACCTTGGCCGGCGCGACGCACGCAATCGGCGATTGGGGCGGATCTAGCGGCCTGTTGGCGGTGCGGGCGGCGCTGCGCGACCATACCCGCATAATCCTATGTGGTGTGCCAATGGATCCTGGACTAGGGCATTTTGTGCGCAAGCGCAGTTGGTCACATGCCATCGGCTTCCGCAAGGGGTGGATCGCGCACCGAGCCGAGCTAGCGCCGTATGTGCGATCGTTGTCCGGGTGGACTCGAATTACCTTCGGCGCGCCCTCGGCCGAGTGGCTGGCCGGGTAAGTGTTCCTACCGGCTATCAATCGGCCTGACAAAATGTCATAACAATGGGGACGAAACGAGGTAACCGGAGTAACGGCGATGGCCTACCAGATTGTACGCGTGTTTCACTTCGACGATGACAAAATCGGGACATCATCCCGCAGCGTGCTGCCCAACGTTTACGAGACGGCCGCCCTCGCTTGGAAACTGGCCGGGCGCAAGGCCGCGGCCCTTGATGAATATGTCGACGATGAAACCTATCATGTTTGCGTCGCTGGCGATGTCCGCTTGCGGCCAGTGTCCCGCCCGCGTGTCGACGATTCCGACGATATCGCGTTCTGATCCTGCAACCCTGTAACGGAGTAACCACCATGGCAACCGAGAAAGCACCCGGCAATTACATCTTTGTTGACGACGACGGCGAGGGCACCCTTTCCGTTTACGGTGGCGGCCCTTGCGCGGACGATGCCGGCCACCGCGCCTGGACATACGGCGCGAGCAACACCAAGCAAGACGCCCGGCGCAAGGCCGAGGCTTACGCCAAGGGCTTGGCCAAGGAATACGGATGCGACTACGGTTGCAACTACCCATAGGCGCCTCGGCGCCGAGGTGCCACCCGGGCCGGCCAACTGCGCCGGCCCTTTTCTTTTGGGCCATAGGTGTTCGTCCGAACTATGCTCGGTGACAAAATGTCAGTAGGATGTTGTCACGCTGATCAATCAAACCGGAGTGAAGCAAATGAGCCGCCGCGAGTTTACCACCACTGACCGCATTGTCCGGGTCAATTCTTTTATCGCCGATACCAGCGATGCGGCTTGGACCTTCTTTCAGTCCATGACGCAAGAGGATCGCGACCAAATGGATGCCCTCTTGGTGCGGGACGGCCACCCGCTTGCCTTCCAGCCGGGGACTCAGTGGAACCGGTTCCGGTTGCTGGCGGATGCTCGCCACCAATTTTATCTTTGAGGGCCGCGCCCTCCACCTCGGCCGAGGGCCGGCTTGCGCCGGCCCTTTTTGATTCCAGGGATAGGTGTTCGTCCGAACTATGCTCGGTGACAAAATGTCAGTAGGGTGTTCCTACGATCAATCAACCGGAGTAAGCCACATGTTCACGGTCATTAAGTGCGACTTCAACGGCGCGATCTTGGGTGGATCCGAACGGCGCGCTGCGCTTATCGACGCGGTATTCCTTGCCGAGGAGTCCTCGCGGGCTTGCCGCGACGATAACGTTTCTTTCCAGGTACATGCCCCGGCCGGCAACGTCGTTTGCTGGTTTATCAAGGGTGAGCGCTACCGCTAGCGCCACCTCCACCACAACACCCGGGCCGGCCGTTGCGCCAGCCCTTTTGCTTTTGCGCCTAGGTGTTCGTCCTAGCTATCGGCGCGCCTGACAAAATGTCATAACGATTGCACGGAAACCGAACGGAGCAACGGACATGGCCTTTTCCCGCACAGCACGCAAAGCACTCCGCGAGGGCCGCAAGGGCTGCGCCTCGGCCGACTCGTACCTCGGCCTGCTGCAAGCTGGCGGCCGAGCCTACCGGGCTGGGCTCGCAATCGAGGCCAACCCGTACCCGGCCAGCACCGAGGACGCCGAGGTGTGGGCCGAGGGATGGCGGGACGAGGCCGACGCCAAGTAGGGCTCGGCGCCGAGGACGAGGCCGAGGGCCGGGCCGGCGCAAGCCGGCCCTTTTGATTTCCGGGATAGGTGTTCGTCCTAGCTATCGGCCGACGTGCCAAAATGTCATAACAAGCCATGGCAACGGAGCACACGGCAATGACCTTCAAATACGAAACAGTGGTTATCGCGCGGCAAGGCTTAAGCATCCTACACACCGAGGGCGGGGACTTCTCGGCCAAGGGCACCTATCACCGGTGGATCCCGGGAACCTCACGAGTCGAGATCGTTTCCGAGCGGCTATTCCCGCGCTATGGCCACTGGGAATAAAGCGCCACCTCCACCACCGAGGGCCGGCCGTCGCGCCGGCCCTTTTGCTTTTGTAGGTGTTCCTACCGGCTATGCACCGGCCTGACAAAATGTCATAACACACCATCGAAACCGAAACGGAGTAAGGGCAATGCAAATCAAGTTTCTTTCCGGTACTGGCATCGGCGCGGCGCGCGTTGTCGAGAACGTCAACGCCGAGCAAATCAAGCGGGATCCGGCCTTTGCGCACCTGTTCGCCCAAGACGGCAAGTATCAGTTTTCGGTGTTTATCGCCGAAGGCCGCGGCGAAACCTTCTTTAAGAAAATCGACGGCGCGTGGAACCACAGCACCCATTACGTTGACCGGTGTTTCGGTATCATCAAGACCCGGTGGCAACCGGTGCGAGCCTGAAAGGGGCTCGCGGCGCCCTCGGCGAAAACCGGGCCGGCCACTGCGCCGGCCCTTTCCATTTGTAGAGGCCGGATTTCCCGGACGTTAAGGCCGACGTGCCACCACTGGCGCCGAGGCCGAGCCCTCGCATCGATCACCAGGAGGTATCACCATGAACGCCACCACCACCCGCGCCCTCGGCGCCCTTGCCCTCGGCGCCCTCGTCCTCGGCGCCGCCGAGCCGGCCGCCGCGCAAGCGATCTACAGCACCACGCAAAGCCAACCATGGGGCAAGACCGGCACCCGGACCACCACCACGTTTTCGGACGGCGCGTCAGGATCCGTGACAACGTTCAAGGATGACAACGGCCAGTGGCGCGCCGAGTCGACTTTCCAGGGCGCGCCACCGCCGAGCGGCTATACCGGGCTCGGCGCGGCCAAGTCCTACACTGGCATGGGCCGCGGCTACTGCCCGATGGGTGGTTGCTAAAGGCGCGCCGCCAGCCGAGGCCGAGGACACCGAGGGCCGGCGCAAGCCGGCCCTTTTGATTTCCCCCGCTTGGCACAGGACGGGGAAAGGTATCCAGGGAAACGCTCCGCTAGGCGGCCCGCTAGCAGGCCGAGGACTCGGCCGCACCGGAGATAGCCGGCCGGCCGCCCGGCGCTTCCTACGGCCCTTGCCCGGGCCGTGGCGAGCCGGTTCCAGGCCGAGCCCCTTTCCCCTAATCGATCCTAGGCGCGCCACCCGGAAAGGGGTGCGACAACCTGTCGTGTCCGAAAGCCCGGGCTCGCGGGCATGGGGCTCGGCCCGGCCGCCTGGACACGGTTCACGCGATATTCAAATGCGCGCAGTCCAGGCTTCGCTCGACACCACCAAAGCCGCCACCGTCAGTATTCATTGCAAGCCCGATGCGGGTAAAGGTGAAGCTATCAGTTGAGCCTGGATTATAGGACTGTGCAAACGACCAGTAATTGCCATCGGCCGACCACGAAAAAGTCAGCGTGCCTGCGCCCTGATTCCAGACGGCCCTAATGTAAAATTCCAGCGGCACCGCAAGCCATGCGGCGTTAGACGGGGACCCGCCATTGAGATCCGAGTATGCCGCCGCGCCTTCTGAAACCGTGGTCAACGTGGTGAACTTGATTCGGCCGATTCCCGCCTTGGTATACTGACCGAAGAAAACGCCAGATGTCGCGCTAGCTTCCATGAAAAGCAGGCCGGCGCCATTAATCACACCACCGCCACCGTTGTTCGGGAGCATGAACGGCCGGATCCGAAAGCCTGCGGTAATGGTGAAGTTGCTTCCGAAGGACTGCGTTTTATAGATGCCTATGATGTTGCCGCTGCCGGTCGTGGTCGCGCGCACTCTCACTCCGGCTGTCGAGCCTGCGGTGAAATCTTCCGCCGTCACGCCGGATCCGAAGCTAGTCCAGCTAGCTATGGTTGGCGGCGCAGTTGGCGCGCCGTTTATCGGCGGCCAGAATTCAGAACCACCACCGCCGCTCGGCGTCTGCCAAGAGGCGTCAAAGTTGGTGCCGGAATTTTTGGTGAGGACCTGCCCGGTAGTGCCGCCCGTTGGCAAGGCCGGGGTGATGTTGCCGACAGGCGAGCCCCATGCACCGGAAGTCTGGCGGTAGTAATCGCCCGTGAGGAAGTCGATATAAAAATCGCCATCGGCGTGGGTGGTGCTCGGCGCGCCGTTGCCGCTGTACCAAGTCGAGCCGTTAAGGCCGTTGGTGCCGTTGCTGCCGGCCGCGCCAGCCGGCCCTTTGATGTTGAGTTGCAGCACCCACACGCTGGCAATTTGTTTGTATACGTTGCCGGTGATAGCGTCCAAATAGAAATCGCCGTCATTGAAAAGCGTCGTGGGCGCGCCGTTGGCGCTGTACCATGTGGTGGCCACCTCGTCGGGTGTCGTCCACTCCGCATCGTAATCCGCGCCGGAGTGCTTGCTTAGCACTTGCGCGGTGAGTCCTCCGGCCGGCAAGCCGACAGGCGAGTCCACCCATGCGGCCGCGTAATCGGTGGACGATAGTTTCGCCAATATCTGCGCGGCGGTGCCGCCCGCGGGCAGGCCGTTGCCCGCGATGTTGTCGGCCCACACCGTATCGTAATCCGCGCCGGAGTGTTTCAGCAGCGCTTGCCCGGCGGTGCCGCCCGCGGGCAGACTCGCGGCCACGCCACTGTTAGCCCAAAAGACATCGAAGTCGGCGCCGCTATGCTTGGTGAGAACCTGTGACGCGTCACCACCAACGGGCAAGATTGCGTAAGGCGTCAGCACCAACAAATAATAGTCGTGGCCGAGGCCGTCATTTGCGTTCGGGTCAAAGGTGGCCGCCGAGGTGTGAGCAAAGATAACGATATACAGCGACCCGCCGAATTGAAACACGTCGTTGATTACGTAAGGCGTGCTGGCCGTCCACTCGCCGCGGAAAGTCCAGTTGGCAACAGGCAACGGAAACGGTCCCTCTATCGAGTGATCCGTTAGGTGCACCGTAAAGCTTGCGCCCGACACCGAGATATAATCGATGCCGACTCCAGCCGGCACGCTTTCGAGATCGGCGACTCGCGTCAACAATTCATAGAAGTTTTCGTCGACTTGCGGCGCGGTCAAATCGGCGCCCTGCCCTGGACCCCAAGCGCCAGCGGTGCGGAACACGATTGTCATCGGCGTTTATCCTACGGTTGTTTGTTGCCTCGGATCCAAGATGGTTGTGCCCTCGATGCGAAACGGGAGATCAGAAACCGGAAAGCCGGTATTGGCCACCGGCCGCGCGGCGTCGACGCGGCTGCGCTGCGGCACCAATTCCGAGTAAACATCTTGGTCTTGCTCCCACGACCGAATAGTGAATATCGATTGCACCGAGTCGATGTTGTCGACCGAGAAGGACTGATAGGAAATCGGCAAAAGTTCTGGATTGCCAATGTTTGCATTGTAAAACGCCGAGGCGTCGCCGCCGCTACCGTTTATCAGAATCGGGTAAGTCCCGATTACCAGATCAGGAAAGCCGACGAGATCAGTCCATATCCGGTAAGGCACGTCGGGATCGTTTGTGAACACGACATCACGGGGCGGAAAGAACTGACCGAACCCATCAGTAAATGATCGTTGCGTAACAGTCCAATATTCCCTTTGTGTCCCGCCGTGATTGATCGACTTCGGAATCGCTATGGCGAATTGAACCCAGTCGTGATCGGCCGGAAAATCTGCAATGATCTTTTTGGTGTTCACTATCACTTGGCCAAAGCCGCGTATGCCGCCGGCTTCCTCGCGCACTTCCACCGGCCCATCTGTCCACATGTAGAGATGCGCCAGCATTTCCGCCGGAAACAAAACGTCGGGATCGAATTCGACCACCTCGGGGACAGGATCGCCGGGCGGGACATCATGATAAACAAAGCCGCCATGTTGCAACAGGTCTTGCCGCACTCGCGGCGCGAACGGGAGATTGATCATTTCCCATAGCGCCATGGTCGACCCTTGCGTGAACAGGTTGAAAAAGATCGTGATGAAATGCGCGTCGGCCGGCGACCAGTGCACGTCAACAATATTTTGAAACGGGTCTAGCCGCCACGGTGGATTGATTGTTGTCCCGTCCTCGGAAGTGTCAACGGTGCTAGGGTTGGTTTCGTCATCATCGTTCCAGCTAAGAGTAAACACCCGCTCTTGCGCGTTGTCCTTCGGATCCGAGACGGCTAGCTCGTCGATACGCTGCACCTCAATCCAAAGGTCTCGATTGTCCGGATTGTGAATCTTGACCTTGTGTGTTTTCTGGTGCTGCGGCGGATCCGTTGCGTTGCCCGACAGCCGATAGGTGAATTCCTGCCCGGCCTGTTTCGGATCCAAGACGGTGAATTCTTCGACCCGTTCCACCTTCACGGTATCGTCTGGATTGTCCGAGCCGTGCACCGTTGCTGTGCGCACCTTGCGCGCCGAGGACGCAAAATTGTTGAAGCGAAAAACGTATTCCTGCGCGCGCGACTTGGGATCGGTGAATTGTATTTGATCGATCACTTTCACGTCGACGTATTGGGTGTCGTCCTCCGGATTCGTAATCCGGCGCATCGAGGTTTTCCGCTCGCTTTCGTCGGCCATGTTTTAGGTGGCCTTCTTTTCCTTCGGATACTTCTTTGAATACAAGGTCGTGCTGCTGCTGAAGCTGCCGTTCATGGTCTTGCCACTACCCGACATGCCAATGATAACGACAACGTTAGGCACTATCGCCGGGATGCTGGCGACACCCGGCTTAGGTGTGGTTTCCTGTCCGACGAAAGGCCGAACGATGGTTTCAAATGCTGGCATGATCAGGAGCCGAGATCGATTTGTTTCGGGATCATAAGCGGCGTGACAGTGATGTCATACTCGGCCGCGAACGGGCCGTTCTGCACGGGCCGCAAGACAAGCTCATACCAAGAGGGTGTTGAAGTCAACGCCTCAACAAATGCTTGCGTCTGCGCCTTGGCAGAGTCGAACGTCGCCGCGGCCATGCGGTCAGCTAGATCGGCCGGGGTGCCAGCCGCGCGGTAGGCTTCCGTTTGTTGGTCGCGCTGCGCGCCTTTGTACGCTTGGATGATTGCTAGGCGTTGCTCGGTGCTGCCAGTCTGGAACGCTTCCGAGATCACCACTTGCCCGCGGTCAAGCGGGAAGCGCAGGCCGTCATCAATCGAAGTCACCGCCGGCACGGTATAGCCGACATCGCCACCGCCGATTAGATCCACCTGCCCGCTATAGACTTGATACCCGCGCTGGACATAGCCGGTCGAAACGTAGTCCGGATCCCCATCGGCGCCCGCTATCGCGTTGCCTTGGCCAACGGCGCATCCGATTGTCACGTTGCCGATAAGCCGGCCGGAGTCGCCGTCGCCTGTCAGCTTGTATGCGGTGACCTTGCCGAGGGCAGAGGCGCCCGGCAAGCGCCGGTCAAATAGCCGAGCGTTCATGCGGCATGACAAACCGATTGCCCTTTCAAACCGGCAATCGAACGACAGCCGCACCGCGCGGGCGCGCAACAATAGATGCGCGCGGGCGCGCGCAATGAGGTGTTCCAGCGACCACAGGCCGCGGTCAGTTGGGAAGTAATCGGCGCGCGAAATATCGCCGATGGGTGGTGGGTTCAAAAGCAGGCTATGCAACAGCCGGCCCGACGCGTCGGCCGCGTAAGGATCGAAGGTGCTGGCCGAGGTGTGCCCGATGTTGACCTGATAGTAATAACCATCGGGCGCAAGGAACATGTCGCCGGATAGGTACAGCGTGCTCGGCGCCCAACTGCCACGCAAGTGCGCTATTTCGCTGTAGTACCGGCCACCGCCTGCGGCATCAATTCGTTGCTCGTAAATGATCGCGCCGTTGACGCTAACCGCAGTGGCGCTAAAGCTTGCGGCCGAGGTGTGGTTGACCAGCACGGCATAATAGGCGCCGCCGGAAAACACGGTATCGCCGGCCGCGTAATAGGCACCCGGCACCCATTGCTCGGCCGAGGCATCCGGATTAAACGCGGGCAGACTCACATGGTCGCGCAACACGCTGAACGCTCGGCCGTCCGGTGCTGGCGCCTGGAAATAATCATAGAGCGCATATCGAGTGCCAGCCGCCCACACGCCGCGCGATGTCCCGTAAGGTCCCTCGATTCCGACCGTGCCCTCTATTTGGAGCAATTCGGAATCCTGCGCGAAGTCTGCGGCGGTGCCGCCCGGATCCGTAAAGACCGGTTGCACGTCGGCACCAAGCGTGAACCTCACGTTTTCTGTGCGCGCGCGCTTAGCCTCGTATCGCAGGACCAATGAACCGGCTATCAGCCACTCCGGCACAAATACGGTTGTGCTTTGCACCGAGGCTGTCGGCTCGTCCTTCTGGTCTGGATTAGTCGAGATATGACTCGCCTTACTGGAAAAGGTCAGCAACGCCGACCAGAACGGCCCTTTGAAAATCGGTTGAGTCCGCGATGTTTGCAGCGACATCGTATCGCCGAAATTGTGGCTGGTCGCCTCATTGCGCCAGTCGCCGCTAAAGGTGACTGTTTGTGTGTTGGCCACGTCATAGATATCGGCAATCGTGGAGTTGGCAACTGACCACCCGGCGCCGAGGCTGGAATACGGTTTCGGCCACCCGCTAACGAGGCCGTCGCCGCTATAGGTGCGGAACCACTTGTGACCTAGATCGAGGGTGCCTGTTGCCTGTTGCTCCCACGACACCGAGGCGTCAACCAAAATGGACTTCAGCGGCGGCGCGTCAATGTGCAATTTGACCGAGTCGTAAAACGCATCTTCTTCCTCGAAGTCTGCTAGGCCGTCCTCGCCGGCAATGATGTCTGAGATCGTAACCGAGTGGTCGATACGGTCGACGTGCCAAAGCGCGGAATAGCCTTCAAGCAAAGCGTCGGGATCGAGGCGCCGCGCGGAGTCCAAAAAGACCGGATCCCAAAACGGGCGGACTTGCAATGCCGGCGCCAGCGAACGCTTGCGCTCGATGTAGTCGAGCGGCATCGCGATAAACTTCAAGGTCACGACTTCGCCGAACAAGTCATCAGGAACCGAGATAAGCCGGCCGAAGAAAAGGGCGTGCACATGCTCGCCGTCATCCCACGAAAACCACAACCAGGTTTTCCGCCCGGGCGCGAGCAACCCGACCAGCGGGTTTTTTATTTGCACCGATAGCGTAGCGGCTTCACCTTCGGCGTGCTCTATCTCAAATGAAAATACGTCCTCGTCCTCGCGCCAATGCTCCGGCCCAAAGGTGGTTTCCGACGAGGCGACCCATGCGAAATAGAACGGCCCGGCCATCAGATTTCCTCTAGATCAAGCGACCAGTTATAATCGGCATCCCACTCGGCCAGCGTGTCGGTGAAGTCAACGACCAGCATTTGCAGGATCGGCCGATAAAAAGTAAACGCGCCCTCGGTGCGCTCGGAACCCGGGACCACGGGACGGGCGGGACCTTCGGTATCGGTGAGGCGCGATAGCTCGGCGACGCACTCAACTGTCACCACGGCGCCCGGCCAGATGCCGTCAATGACCGGCGTCGCCTGATCCTTGCAAGTGATTTTCGACGCATACTTGCGAAACTGATCAAAGCTCAAATCTTTGAGCGCGCCGTTTATGGTGCGTCGGTTTGCCTTGGCCGCATCGATAGGCTGCAAGGTTTGCGAGAGGCCACGCGCCGAGTATGGCGCGAGCCCCATGCCGGTGATCACAAGGATTGAATCGCCTGTCATCGCAGCCCCACATGCACACCCGGGCCGATGCCGATAAGACTGAGTAACATCAGGACAACAATCAACACGCCGATAACGACCACCACCACTTGCACTATCTCGCCGAACGGTGCGGGTAGCGGCAGCTTGGTGACAATCCAATAAATCAGGCCGAGGACAACGCACACCACCAGGATCGTTACTAGGACCGTGATCATTGTCGTTCCTCCGGTTTCGCCGGGCTCGGCCGAGCCGGCGCTTACTTCACCCACGCCGGCCGCCGGCCGGTGCTCGCCACCCGGGCGCCGACCGATGCCCGCTGTAGGCTCGACACGCCGTCCTCGCGGGCATACAGGCCGCTGAAAGCGCCACCACCCGGCAAGACCAGGGTGAACGGCCGGAGCCCTCCAGACGGCGCCACAGCGCCGCCGCGGGCATAGCCGGGCGCCATGCCCGCTAGGCTGTCGCGGATCCCATCGACAAGGCCGCCGAGGGCATAGCCGGGCGCCGAGTTAACGGCCCGTAGGAACCCGGTGCCGACGTGGCGAACGGCCGCCGCGCGCACCACGAATTCGCCGGCCGACAGCCGCGCCAAGATCGAGTCCGAGGTGCCGGTGCCCGGGCCGGAGATCAATCCACCTCCCGCCTTTTCCACCGCCACTGGCGCGGCGGCGCCGCCCGCGGCTTCCGGTGCGGTGCTCGCCGTTGGCGCAGGCTTGCCAGCACCGAACAGGTTTTTCAGAAAGTCGATTGCGGATTTGCCCATATTCATGACGCCGGTAAAGATGCCCTTGAAGAATCCATAGATCGCATCGCCAACGGTCTTGAATATGCCGACGATGCCATCGCCGGCCGTTTTCGCCGCGGCAACGATCGAGTCCCAGTTTTTGTAAATCAGCACCGCAGCCGCGACGAGGGCCGCGACCAGCAACGCCGGCCAACCGAGCAATGCAGTCAAGCCGCCTGCGGCTGCGGCCAGTTGCAGCAACGTGCCGAGCACCAACAGGATTGCTTGATTAAGCCCGGTGAATTGGCCAATCAACAAAAGAATCCCAAGCTGGTCGCCGGTGAACTTGGTGCCGAACAAAGAATTTAACGCCTCGGCCACGACGTTAAGCACCGAGCGGATTACGGCGACGGCCGCAACGATGTCGTCCTTGACGCCCTTCACGGTGTCGCGGATATGCTCGAAACTTTCCTGCCACTCCTTCACGTCAATCAATTCTTTGGCCGACAGCTTGGAGCCCTTGGCAAAGTCTGCGAAGCTTACGCCCTTGATAATGTTTGTTATCGCGGTGATCGCCGCCGAGGCCGATGCCCGCAATTCGTCAAACCATTTTTTGATGTTGCTGATGTTGTCCAACAAAAACTTGGTGACCGACTCGGTGATGCTGGTGAACAGCGGCGCCCACCCAACGCCGATTTTCTTCCGAAGCAAATCGACGTAATTGATTAGCGTCGCATATGACTCCTTGAAGCCCTCGGCGACTTCCGCATCTGCGCTATCGATCGACAAACCAAGCCGCTGGAGTCGCGCCGTTTGCTCGGCCATAGCGCCGCTGCCACGCGAGAGCCCCTTGATAAAATCATTACTGACATCGCGGCCCATGACCTTGGTCGCGATGGCCGTTTTCAAGGTCTCGTCTTTTAGTTGTTTGAACACGTCGGCCATGATGTAGAGCACGCGAATCGCGGCCGGCGCCGACGCCTGCGTAAGCGAATTGAGATCGCCCTTAAAAGCCCGGATTGCTTCGACACCACCGCCGGCCTTTGCAACGATTCCCTTGAAGATGTTTTCTGGTGACAGGGCCGCAGCGCCGGCCTCGCCGCGCTGCAACGCCTCCACGTTGTCGACCAAATTTTCAATTGTATTCGCCTCGTCCGACGCGGCTTTTCGGCGCGCCTCGGTTTGCGAGATGTAGGCTTTGCTGACGGCTAGCTGCGCCTGTCGCAGGTTCAATAGGGCTTGCTCGCCGGCAATCCCGGAAGTGCCGGTTTTTTGCACCTCGTCATAAGCCTTGCGCAGATTCAGTTGCGCTTGCGCTACGCCCAACGTGGAGTCGGTAATCGCCAGTTGATTCTTTTCGGCGAGATCGGCCGCGCCCTCGATGCTCTTTTTGATATCGTCCCACGCGTTTTGCGTGTTCACGGCCAACTTGCGAAATTTGGCTTCCAGCGCATCGGCACCAATGCCGACTTGCGCGAACACTGTAAACAAGCCGCCCATTTCCTCGGTGGTCGCGCCGGCCGCTTTCGCAAGATCGTCCAAGTTGTCGACGGCCTCCGAGCTACTATGCGCCATCTTCAACAAAGAAACGCCGAGGGCACCGATGCCGGCGCCGAAGGTCAGGCCGAAGGTTGCGGCCAGCCGCTTGGCCGATTGCTCCACCGAGGCGAACATGCCGCGGGACTGTTCGCCGAGTGTGCGCAAGTTGGCCTGGAACCGTGCGAAGTTCGCCGAGTTGGCCGCGTTCTGTATGTTCTGAATCGCGGTGCGCCCGTGCACGCCGATGGAGTCGAGCGTTGAGATAACCTGTTGCCCGCCTTCAAGGCTTATGCGCTGCACAATCGGTGGCATCTATTGAACCTTTCCTAGGCGCCGCTCATACAGCGCGGGCAAATCTTCGCTCGCTTTACGCACCGATGCCGTGATGTTGAAACGCTGCGGATCCGTGATAGCCGGCTTGCCGACAAACAACGGAACCCACTGGCCAAGGATCGAGCCGGACTTAACGGCCCGCTTGCGCACCCGGACTCGTGTTTCGGTAGCCTTGGTAATGCCCGCGCGCGAACCTCGGCCGATAAGCAGAGGCGCCCGGCCCGCAACGTTTATCGACTTCAGCGGCCCGATGCGCGAGATGTATTGACTTGGTGTGAGGGCATGCTTTCCACGGCCGGGCGGGACTTGCGGCAACGGCACCCACAGCAGCGGCTTGCCTTTGACCGTCGCGCCGGTTTCAAAAACGCCCGAATATCTGATCTTATGCCAGACGAGGACGGCCGGGCTTAGCGGTCGCACGGCGTTGGGATAGACTTTCGACCGCAAGGCATTTTGCCACTTGGCCGAGAAGCCGCCGGCCGCGATCGAGGCTCGGCCGCCGGCCTTGGCTAGGTTGCCTGCATCGGTGACAGCGCCGACCGATGCGGCCTGCATCATGCGGCCGGTCTGCGCGGTAAACTCGACAACCGAGCCCTCGGTGCTCGATACAAATTTCATCGCTGCCAATCCTGCAAAGTCTTTTGCACTTCCTTAGGTTCGCCGCGCGAGCCGAGTGCAACAATCGCCAATTGGTCAGCGGCTTCCCGGCGTCGACGCATGCGCGTTAAACGCAAAAAAGCCGCCGCTTGGCGCGGCGTATAATCGAGTGCCCCATGATGGCCGGCCGAAATTAGTTCTTCGGCCGCGCGCGCTAGTTCGTGGCTGGCATTTCGTGGTCCGGTGCCGCCGCGCCGTTGGTTCGCTGCAAATCGGGCAGCGACGAACTTAGCTGCGCGATCCTTTCCGCGAAAGGGCCGATACCACCCGGAAAGGTCAATTCTCCGATCTTGGCTAGAAGGTTTGTTTGATACTCCAGGCCGAGGCCATCGCACACGACCTCGGCTGCGGAGTCGCCGAGGTGCCCGGCACCCGCGGCCATGATCGCCGCCGCGGCATCCGGCGCCGCGACCAGCAACTTTTGCGCGTCCAGGTCCCGCCCATTGAACAGGGCCAGCACATCGGGAAACCGGCCGAGCAATGCCGCGATTGCCCGGAGTGAAAGCCCGCGCACCGTGACCGATTGGCCACCAGCTATCGGCACCTCGGCCGCGGGCGCAACGATCGTAAGCAAGTCCATAAGTTCGCCTCGGATTACACGGCAGAGAACGGCGCGAAGTAAACGTTGCCCTTGCCGATAAAATAGTTGACGGGGTTAGGCGCGGTTTGCGGCGCCTCGGCGACTCCCTTGTCAAGGAATTGCAGGGTGCCAAATGTGCCGCCGAACCGGAGAACATCGCCGGTCAGCACGAAGTTGCCCCACTCGTCGCCGATGAAGTCGACCACCTTGTCGACCGCGAAAAACACGTGAGGCAAGATTACCTCGATGTTTGCGCCGAAGTCGTTGGTGCCGGTCAGCTTGACTTGTCGTTCCACCTTCCCGGCGGCAAACAAATCATACAGCGTATCGCCGGCTGTGTTGTGGATCACCTCGGCCATCAGCGCCACGATGATATTTTCCGGCACCCACTCCTCTAGCGTAATTTCCACCTCGGCTTGCTTGGAGGTGAACGCCGTCAAGTCGAGCAACTTTGTCCCGACCATGCTGGAAAAGTGCTGAAGCTTTTCCATCTTCGGCGTAAGAGAAAACTTCGGCACGTTGCCGACATGCACCCAGTCAACCATTTTGGTTTGCTCCGGTTAGAGGTTATTTGGAACAAGGCCGTAAGTGAGAGCGATTTTTACGGCCATTTGGCCTTGCATCATGCGGCCGTGTGCTAGATCGCTTTCCATGCCGACGAGGCGGACGCCTCGGCCATCGAGAGTTAGACCGGCCAGCGTCGAGTCGGTCATGATTGCTTTGAGCAAGAGGCGATAGAAACTGTTGAGGGCCGGCCCGATGTCGAGCGGTGGCGAGCCGATATTGCGCCCGGCCACAATGATGATATGCGGCATCATCACGACGCGCCGCGGCGCATTTGTTGGCCGGTTTATACGATCGTCCTCGTTCGCTTCCTCGTCGCCTTCAAGGACAGCAATCGCCGGCAACTGATCATCGTTGACACTGATCACATCCCACGCCACGGTTTTAATCCCGGGGATTGTTTCGGCAATCTCGATGAGTCGGCGTAGGATGTCCTCGCGCGGGAAGGTCATGAAATTCGATCCTGCAACCAAAGCCGGAGTTCGCCGGACTCTTCACCCCAGATGCCGGGCCGAGGCAGCACGTCCTCGATATGCCATAGCTCCTGTTGCGGCGTATCCGGCCAGAGCATGACTTGGCCATCGGTCAAATCTTCGCGGTGCACGCCGTATAGCTCTATCTCGCGCACTCGAATATCGACGGCCGGCCGGATTGTTTGCACGTCGATATTGATTTGCACCACGATGCCGGCGGTGTGATTGATGCAGCGCAGGTCAACAAACGGCATGCCGGAAGTTGACGGATAGACCCGCGCCGGATTGCTGATCATGGAGTCATAAATCGGGTCTAGCAAGATGTCACCCAGGTTTATCAGGTCCTCGGCGCGCGGCATTACAACAAACGTGCATGCGGGCTCGTCGAGATCCGGTGAAGCGACAACCAAGTCCTCGGCCACCAAGCCAAAAAATACGCCATACTCCGGCGTATCAAGTTCTGGCGAGTCTGTTTCCAAGTCCTCGGCGACTAGATCGGCGTGAACGATACAGCCGGGCGCGTCGAGATCAGGCGATGCCGGGATGAGATCGACCGCAAGCACCGTGTAGCGGTGCGACAGCGTCGGCGTATCGAGGGCCGGGGATTGCGTGTCGAAGTCGAGCGCGAGGAACCCGCCGAACACGACACCCGGCGCGCCAAGGTCCGGGGATGCTGTCGTGAGATCAATCGCCGTGACCGCGTAGTGGTGCGATAGCGTCGGCGTATCGAGGACAGGCGACCCGGTGGTTAGACCGTTCGCCACCAGGAGATAGCCGATACTCGCGGCCGGCGCATCGAGCACCGGCGAGTCGGGCTCTAGGTCGACCGCAAGCAAGTCACCCGTCGAAAAGAAGGCCGGCGTACCTAGAACCGGTGAACCGGTTTCCAGGTCGACCGCCACAGGCGCATAGGCGTGGCTTAGGCTCGGCGTATCGAGGACAGGCGACCCGGTGGTTAGGTTGTTCGCCGTGACCGCATACGCGTGCGTCAGGCTCGGCGCATCGAGCACCGGTGAACCGGTGGCCAAGTCCGAAGCGGCCAACACGTAAAGCAAAGCAGGCGAGTCGAGGACGGGCGCCGAGGTGTTGAGATCTTGCGCCGTGGGCGCATAGGCGTGCGTCAGGCTCGGCGAGTCGAGGACAGGCGACGAGGTGGTTAGATCGGTGGCCGTGACCGCGTAAGCATGCGACAGCGTCGGCGTATCGAGGGCCGGTGATCCTGTCGTGAGACCCGAGGCGGTGGCGCTATAGGCATGCGACAGCGTCGGCGTGCCAAGATCAGGCGACGAGGGCGCGAGATCGGCCGCGGCGCAACAATAGCCGTAGGCTGTCGTTGCCGGTGTGAAATTGCTCGTCCACCGCGCGATGCCAACCGACACCCGGAATTCGTCGATTTGCCCGGGGAAATATTGCGCGTTCTGATCGCCGCGGCGGCCGAGCGCAAGACTGCCCGCGGTGTCGATAACAGCGGACGAAAACGTAACGTCGCCGCCCTCTTGCACGCCATCCAAAAAGAATTTGAGGGTGTTACCGGTGCGCACACCCGCGGCATGATGCCAACCGGCCGTAGTGATAGCCGTTGTACCAAGCACGGCAACAAAGCCGCCATTGGAAAGATTGAAGCCAATCGTATTGGAGGCGCCTAGCGTGAAATGCCAAGCGCTATCGGAACCGGCGCCGGTGCTGCTAGCATGTCCGCTAACGCGCCGCGTGGTCCCGTTGCCGTTGCCAAGAGTATTGAACCAAAAATCAATCGTAAAGTTGTTTGAGCCGAGTGTGAAGTCAGCACTATCCGGCGTATCGATATAGTCGTTAGTGCCGTCAAACGTCATAGACGCGGTGCCGAACTTCGGACTGCTAGTCGTCAACTGCGCATTGTCATGCGCGGTCATTGTCTTGCCGAGCGGCCCGCTATCAACAATCGTGGTCGAGGCGTTTGAACCGTCGCCGTGCAATAGCAGCCTGACATACATGTCAATGCCGAGCACGCACGGCGCCATGTTCGGCGTATCGAGTTCGGGTGAGCCGGTTGTTAGATCGTTGGCCGTCATGAATCCAATGCCCGGACTGTCGAGGCTCGGTGAACCGGTGGCAAGATCAATCGCCGTGACCGCGTAGCGGTGCGTCAGGCTCGGCGTATCGAGGACAGGCGACGAGGGCGCAAGCGCATTTGCCGACAGGCTGTAAGCGTGTGACAGGCTCGGCGTATCAAGGGCAGGCGACGAGGTGGTGAGGGCCGAGGCCGTAAGCGGATAGATCAGGCTCGGCGTATCGAGGACGGGCGCCGAGGTGTTGAGATCCTGCGCCGTTGCCGCGTAGCGGTGCGAGAGGGCCGGCGTATCGAGCGCTGGCGAACCGGGCGCAAACCCGGTTGTCGACAAGCTATAGAACGAAGTGCTTCCCTGACCAATCGCGAATTGACCAATCGCACCGGAGCCAATCGCCATTGTGCACCTTCACAAACGAGCGCTAGCCAACCAATGAAATTGCAGGCGCAAATTTCCGGCTGCATTTGGTTGTGACATCCATTGGAACGACCTTTGCCCGATGCTCGATGTAGTCGCGCTTACGTCTGCGCTATTGACCAAGTCCCGCGCCTTTGTCGCGTTGCCAGTGACCGGCGAGTAAAGCGCGATAGTTGGTGTCGCGCGTTTCATTTTGCGGAAATAGATTGCGCCGGTCTGCGCATTGGCCGTTGTCGGGATGCCGAAACTGGCCGAGACAGCAACACCGTGATCATGCGCGCCGACCGCAGTAACCGAAGCAATCGGGACATTTAGGTCATAGCTAGTTTCGTAATGGCGTAGGCACGCGTCGATTTCCGCCTGCAAAGATTTGCGGAAACTAATCGATCGCGTTGCTAGCTGTGCTGTGCCGCCGAGCACATCGAACGGAGCCGGCACCGCAAAGAAGCCGGCAACGCGCACAAAATTCCCGTTAGTCGGGACGAGATACGATTGCCCGGGCACCGCGGGGACACTGCTGCTAGCATCCCAAGTATCTGGGGTATTGACTTGCATATTTGATCCGGCACCGAAGCACAGATAAAGCCCCATGCCGATGGCGTTGGTTCTCGGCCACGAACCCGCGCCGTCACCCGGAACCGACAAACATTTGAATTCCCACGTGTTAGCAGCGTTGATGGTGAACAAATGCCGGTGGGTGCGTGTGCTGGCGTTGGCCCTGTTGTTTCCGATAAGAGCCGTAAAGGATCCAGCCACGTTCGATTTGATCCAAAAGCCGTATGTGAGATAATTGAAACTGCTTGTTCCGAACCCAAGGCGAGCAACGTGCTGACCTTCAAAAGGTTGCCCGAAACAAACATAATCATTGACGCCAAGGGACTGCGTTCCTGACGCGGTAAAGTTGGCGCTATACGAAAAGCCGGGCGGCGCGTCGGTTGTTTGCTGAATAGACCAGCTACCGCTTAGGTTTTTGATCGTAGTCCACTGGTCGAGATTGTAAGTCAATATGCCGTTATCGCCGGTTCCGAGTGCGCGTGAATTGCTGCCGATTTCTTGGCTGACCTCCATCGCACCGTTAACCACCAAATTTTCCGCGGCCATCGCCTCGTAAGGTGCGGCAAACAAGTTGGTGCGAAACGATGTTTGATCCGGGACGGTTTGCGGCGAAAGATCTTCCGCAGCCGCCGCGATGAACACCTGCGCGCTGCCCGATAGGCTGATCTTGGCGTTTGAATTGGTCGACCGCAAAACGATGTCGCGGCTGATCGTTGGGCCAGTCGACAGATAGAACGTGCGGCCAATCTCGCGATTGTTGCCTTCCTCAATCACGTAACTAATAACTTCGCCGCTGACCACGCCGGCTTGCGCGAACGTCAAGAAACCGGGGACCGCCGAGCCTAGCGTGACGTTGCCGGTTCCGGTGCTCGCGGTTGTCATCCGCGCAAGGTTATAAAGCTTGGCCATTGCCGATTACTGCCCGGGCAGGCGAATATTGAACGAGGGCAGGCCGAAGGTGCCGCCCGACGAGACGGCCACGGATGAAGCCAAGGAACCGTTGGCCAACAGGCGCGAGTTAGCCGAGTCGACCACAGCCCATTTTTGGGCGGTGCCCGATGTTGTAATGTTTCCATCGGTGAACGCGGTACTTGCGACCTTGCGGCCGTTGGGCGAGCCGGCCGCGGGTGAACCAAAAGCGCCGCCGGCCGAGAAGGCTTTCTTTCCAAGCGTGTTGGCCGTCACGTCGGAATAGTTGCTCGGGTCTGCGTTCAAGATATGGATTTCATCGGCGAGGGTGTCGATTACGGTAAGGCCGTTATCGAGCACATAATCCGCAACTGCGTTCGCCATCGCGCGTCACCTCCGGTTATGGCCGCCGTTCAAAGGCGAGCCATGTATTTGCAACGTGAAAGATCGAATCCCCTTCCGCGTGCATTTGATGCAGGACTTCCCGCACATGCACGGTTCCGAGGTTGTGATAGTCGTGCCAAATGATGATACCGCCCGGGCGCAGCACGCCGCGCGCTAGCGCGGTGTCGTGGATAACACCACGGGCCGAGTGGTCACCATCAATAAACACGGCGTCGAATTCGACAAGGTCAGTCGGGCGCAGATTGCGCGAGCCGTCCGGGCGCAAGATCAAATGAAACCGCGGATCATGTGCCGCGAGATGTCCGGGCCGCTCCGGCACTTCATTGCGCTGCACCGGCAAGGGCGTGACGTATCCAGACAGAACGTCAACGCCGACATATTGCACGATACCCGGCACGTATTCGAGGATAGCGGCTGCGGTGCGGCCCTCGTTCACGCCGAATTCCAAAACATGTTTCGGCGACACGCTGGCGACGAGGGCAATCAAAACCTCTAGTTCGCCAGCGTTCAAATAGCGCCGTGGCCGTTTACTCCAATCGATCGAGGGCAGGCTAAGCGACGATTGCGCTACTTGCGGCAATGTCATTGACAAAACTCCGGATGTTGGCGAGCGCCGCGGGCATATCGATGCGCTTGTCGCAGGCGTGACCATGCCGCCAACAGGCGCAAGGGCGGATCGGCGCGATAGGCAGATAGGGCACGTACCGGCCGCCGGCCTCGAAAGTGCGCGGGCTTTCATAGCCACCATAAACGCACACGGAAGGCGTGCCTACAGCTTGCGCGAGGATGACAGCAAAGCCCGGTGACGTGAACACCAAGCCGGCTTGCGCGGTCAATCCTGCAAGCGTTTCAAAGTCAAGTTCGCCGCGGTGCAAGGTGATATCAGCGACCCGCGGCTGACCGGTCAACCACTCTTTCCCGGGCTCTAGATCGGCGATCGAGACAACAAAGAATTGATCCCGGATAGAGTCGAACAGTTGGGCGTAGTGACCGAAGTCCGGATTGCGCGAGCCGCAACCAGTCCACTCGGATCGCTCGACAAGCGGCCGATAGACCATGACCGGCCGAGGTGGGCGCAACTGCACAAGCAAGGCCGATGCCTTGGCGCGCCAAGCCGCCGGCACCGGCATCCGGAAGTCGGCCCGGTCATAGTCGCGGCCGGCTGCATGGCACATGGCCGCGAGGACGGATCCGCGTGCGTTCACGTCGCGCGGCGTATAGGCAATCTGTTGCGCTTGCGTGCGAGGCGGCGGCCCGCCTCGGTGAAACCGGCCGGCTTCCCGTGCCGCGTTCTTGGCTTGTGTGCGCAAGACGGTTTGCCGCTGCACCACCTTTAGGCCGGCGCCGATTAGATCGTGATACGGCGCGACCCAACACGACTCAAGCCATACGTCGCGTTCTTCAAGGAATTGCCGTATCAGCGCGCGCTGGTGCAGGTTGTCGCCGAGCCCTTGCATCCCTTTGATCAAAATCGGGCGTTTCATCGTTGGCCCTCGGCCAGAACGGCAAATTGCTGATCGGGGATTCGTTAAAGACTTTCACGCCGAGGACTTCCAGCGGCTTGACTATTGACGCGAAGTCCGCGCTTTGCTCGGCCTGCCACCCGTGGCGCAGATCCCACGGATGCCGCGCATGATGGTGAGTCCGGCCCTCGGCGTCAACGCGATTGTCAACGCCGTGCAAGGTTATTTGGTTGACGCCAAAATGAACGGCGAGATTGATTGCTGCCGTTACAGAGGTTCGCCGGATCATGACCGTATCGGATTGACTGGCGAGTCCAGGTGGCAACGAACGATTGAGCCGAACCACCCGGGGATGCGCGATGCCTAGGGCGCAGGTGGCGATACGGCCGCGGAAGCCGGCCACCGCCTCGATGCCGTAGTGATCCCACCAACGGGTATCACCAAAGAAAAGCACCTCGGCCCAAGGCACCAAGCGCCACCCGCAATTGACCGCGATAACGCGCGATCCTTCGAGGTAGCGCAAATCTTTGCCCGCCAGCGACGGGCCGCCGGCAATGATGGAACAACTTTCGCCGTTCCACTCGCGAGCGACCCGCCAGACTTCAGACGATTTTCCCATGCTGCAACGCTTGCGGCATGGTGCACATGAACAGCGGGTAGGAATACATTTCCACGTCGGCCCACATGTTCCGCATCATGTCCTGGACAATCCAGGAATACGAGGGCTGGCCGGGAGTGTTGACGAATTCGAATCGCTCGTCGGCCGGCGCATACACTTCCTGGAAGATACCCGCGTTGCTCGGGAAGAACTTCACTTTCTTATCAGGCACGGCAACGGTCGAATTGTCGTCAGTGCCGCGATAGTTGATGAAGGTGATTCCGCCGTAGTCGAATTGCTGCCATGCGGCGTTTTCTTGCAGCTTGGTGGCCTGCATGGCGTATTGCCACGTCTGCCGAACTTCTTTGGTGGCCATGAAAGCATCCCACCAGGAGTCGGAGGCGAGGCCGTAAACGCGCACCGCGTTGCCACCAAGCCCCTTCAAGGCGCGGGTGACAGCACGCAAGGTGACCGAGCATTGCGTGCGGATCGAGCCGTCATCGGTCGACGGTGACAGCGTCCAAGTAACTTCACCCGGGAGCGATTGCTGGAACGCATCCGACCAGTCATAGATGGTGGATCCGTCTGCATCGAGGGTGGCGCCCTGCACCGCGCCGAGCCGCATGTTTTCCCACGTCAGGGAAAAGTCGCGCTGCATCAGATATTGGTTGCGCTGCACCAGGAGTTCAAGCGAATTCATTTCGGTAAGCTGGCCGTATGCGCGGATGCCGGCCACCTCGGATGCTTCGATACGGCGCGAGCGCGCGAGCCGCGGCACCTCGAACGGCCGCACCTTGCGGCTTGTCTCGTCCTCGCGGCCGGGCCGCGGCTCGGATCCGCGCGGCGAGGTGTGGATTATCGCGGGCTCGTTCGCGCGTTCCTCCACGAAAATCCATTTGCTGCTAGGCTGGCCGAGCGGCGGCGGAACAAACAAGCCGGGGATGCCCGCGAGCAGAGTCGGGACATAACCCGCTTTGTCGATTCCGGCGGTGAGATTTTGTGCGCTGAACGCATCCTGTCGGAATACGTCCATGGTGATGGTGGCCATTTTTCACTTTCCCTTGTGCGTTCAAGCCAACAAAAAAGGCGCCTCGCGGCGCCCGGTTTATCGGCAGTTGTTTGATTGGATCAGGACGTTTGCACGTCGGTGGAGGTGCGGACGATGATTCCGACCGCGGCAAGTTGCGTATACTTGGCCGTCTTTTTGGTGTTGTCGTCCACCGTAGTGTCAAAGGAAAGATCGGCGGCGCGTACCTCGGCGTCCCGCGTGACCGCAGCCGCCACAACGTCACCGGCGGTAGCGTCGACATCATCCCACAGGATCGCAACTGCTGTCTGCGATCCATCAGAACCGGTGGCAGGCGACGGCAGATATTTGCCACCAGATGTCACCTGACCGAGCACCGTGCCCGCATAGAGTTGGCCGGCGCCGCCGGTGCCGCCCTCGATGGTGATCATGTCGCGCGAGCGCGCGTAATTGGCTTCTGATTGGATGAAGCCGCCCGCGCGGATTCGATTTTGCAACACGGTAGCCGTCGTCATTTGTTGACTCCTTTAGGGTTCCACTGATGGTTGTCCACCATCCATGCAGCGTGATCCAGCCCGATTTTTTCTTGTTCCGCACACCGGATGATTGCTTGCAGTCGCCGCTTGCCCGCGAGGATTTCCGCGCTAGGCATAGACCCCCCACCGCCGGATTCACCTGGATAGGGCACGATGCCGGCGGCATCGCTTTCGCGCGCGCGGGCTTCAAGCAATTCCGCGCGGACTTCCGCAAGCGGCCTCTTGGCCGCGATGTATTTTTGCGCCGATGCGGCCGGCACGCCCGCGAGGGCGCATAGCTCTAGGGTGGCGCTTGCGTCCTCGGCGGAATAGCTCGCCGCGATGGCCGCCACGGCCGGCACAGGCACCGCCGGTGCGGCCGGCACGGTGGGCTCGGCTGGCGGCGCCACCACCAGGGCAGGCGCCTCGGTGGGCGCCGCGGGCGCCGCTAGCGCCGCGGGCGCCGCGGCAATGGTTTCCGGCGAACCCGGGTCGGGTACGGCCGGCGCCACCTCGGCGGGACTGCCCGGGGCAAGGGCAGGATCCGGAGCGGCGCCGCCGGGCTCGCCGGAAGCGATACCGCCGGGCTCGGCCGCGGCGGAATAGATCGAGGCGACCAGGGCGCGATGTTTCTCCGGCACGCGATCGAGGGCAAAGGTGGCGCGCGATTCCATAGGCTCGCAAGTCTCGTCGCAGTAGCCGAGTTGTTTGCACTCGCCGGCCGACATCAAACGATCTTCCGCCATCAGCGTTCGGACGGACTCGAGAGCCTGTCCGGATCGTGTGGCGTATGTGCTGGCGTAAGACGCGGCCACCCGGTCAAGATCGTCGGCCATAGCGCGGTGCACCGAGGCCGGGCCGATGGTGAAAGCTAGGGGCTCATGAACGACCATGAACGTATTTTCGGGCATGGTAATCCGGTCGCCTGCCATCGCGATAAGGGAAGCCGCCGAGGCTGCAAGACCGTCGACGCGAGTCTTGACCGTCGCCGGATGCGACTTCAGCATGTTGTAAATCGCGATGCCCGCAAACGAGTCACCGCCCGGCGAATTGATCCGCATATTGATTGTCTTGACCGGGCCGCATGCTTTCAGCGCGCGGTCAAAGTCTGCGGCGCCGATGCCCCACATGCCAATTTCGTCATAGATCATAACCTCGGCCTCGTCCTCGTCCTCGTCGTCCTCGGCCGGGTCAGGCTTCTTTGCTTTCGCTTTGATGGTGAACCACGTTCGCGATTCGGTCATGATTAGTTTTCCTTCTAGGCCGCGGTGGCTTTCTCGATTCGCTCATACGTTTCGACAAGCCGGAGCATTGCGGCCACGGCGTCACCGCCTTCCTTTGGCGGCAGCGTCGCGGGCGGTGCTGGCGCGGGCGAGCCGGGCGGAGGCGCCGAGGCCACGGCCTGTTGCGACGGCGCGCCAACAAATGCGATATCGAGATTCTTTGCCCGCTGTGCGTCCTCGGCGATTTGTTTATCGCTTTCAATCGGGTCAAAGCCTTCGGCCTCCACCACACGTGAACGAGGCTTGAAGCCGGAGTTGACGCCGATAACCTCGGCCATGCGATCTTTCAGCGGGTCAACCCAGTCCCACGGCGGCGCGATCCACTCGACTCGCTGGTAGCGTTTCGGATCCGCGACATAGCCGGCAAGCTTCAAGGCGCCCGACATGTTGGCCATATCGAGGAACCGGCGCAGCACCGGCTTGCATAGCTGGAACCCGACGACACCATTTTGCAACGCCTCCAAGCGGCGGCGCATATCGAGCAAAGCCGAGCGCTCGTTAGAATAGTTGGCGCGCGCCTTGTCGCCTGTCACGCCGCTATAGGGCAGGCCGATGGCCGCACAGAACCGGCAAAGATTCCGGTATTGGAAAAAGTCATAGGTGTTGCCCACCTCGGCCGGCTGCGCGATCGTGACATCTTCACCGGGCTTAAGCTGGTGCGCGACACCCGGTTGCAGGTCAATAACAACCTCGTCCTTCCCGCTATCGGCTGCGGCTTCCTCGGCCTGCCGGTCAAGGAAGGTTGGCGTTTGTTCGAGTCGTTTGATGAACACCGAGAACAGCGCCGCCGTTTTCTTTCGTTCCATTTCGGCATCATCGTAAGCATCGAGCAACCAAAGCGACACGATAGCCGGCGTCATCCGAGGCAAGCCGCGTATCTGTCCGCTTTCGATTGGATCATGTATATGCAGGACTTCCGAAGCTGGAACGATGGTGACGATGCCAAAGCCTTGCGATTGCGTGATGTCGCCGGGGTGCACCTTCCAAAAGTGATAGGCGACGCGCCGGCCGATTTTATCAAATTCGATTCCTTGCCGCACACGGTTGCCGTTTTCCAGCCACAGGTTTCGCTCTATCGGCAATTGCTCCGAGGGCAAAAGCTCTAGCTGCAACGGCACCGATAGATTGTCGATTGGCCGACGAGGGCGGAACCTAACAAAGCACTCGCCAGCGATAAACAATTCGCGCGCGACGCGGCGTTGCAAGCCATAGAAGTTTGTCACGCCCTCGGCGTCGCACTCGTCAACCCAAAGATTCCACAGGTCCCGCACGGCATCGCGCGCCGCCTCGTCCTCGATTTTCCAAGACGGATGTATGCCGGTGCCGACGAGATTAGCCGAGAAGCACTCGACAGCGCCCGCCGCATACCCGTTGTTTCGTGTGAGAAACCGGGCTCGCGCTAGGACGGTCTTTCCGCTCGCACCGATCAGGGTGTTGATATGCGCTCGGCTCGGCGTCCAATTGGCCAAGCGCCGCGCCATGCGGCCGGCCTCTAGCTCGGGAAAGATTGCTTTGATTGCTCGCCGCGCTACTGCGGCAAGCTTTTGCAAGGCGGCCATGGGTCATAGATCCTTGCTACTGGTCAACTTGTATGAGCGAACAATCCCACTGTTTGTTAGGGTCTCGATGTCGCCTTCCACTTGTGACAGCGCTTGGCGCAAGTCGGCCACGCTGCGATAGGTTACCGAAGTGTCGGCGTGCTGGACGGTCTGCGCGCCTGACGCGATAGCGGCTTGCAGGCTTTCACGTCGCGCGATCAATTGTTGCAGCGTCGCCATTGGTCACCATCCATCCATGAAAGAGGAACGCGCCACACGCCGAGCCGGTGGCGGTGCTCGGCGCTTGGCTGTCGCGGTGGGCGCGCCGATAGGCGGCCCGGCCGGCAACGGTGCTGTCTCGATGCCGGCCGCGGCCTCGGCCTCGGCCTGACTTGGTGTGCGCATTAGCGGCTTGGCCGGATCAACCATGTCCTCGGGGACGCCGCGAAGATTGGCCAAAGCGCGCCACTCTTTCATTGTCATCCGGTTAAGGCCGAGGTAGTCGGCAAGCGCCATGCAATAGATGCGGCAATCAAGAAAGTGGTTCGGCCCGCGTTCTTTCCACACCCGGCGCAGCCGGCCCTTTATCTTTTCATCCAACAAATACTCGTTTGTTAGCTGGATAAAATAGTGGGCTTCAAGCCACGAACCGAAGTGACAGCAACCCGGGGGCTCCACCTCGGCGCCCTCGGCGACCCGCACCTTGCGCAGCGCGGCGTATAGCTGCGCCTTCAGCGACCATACGCCGACCGTCCACAGCGACGCGCCTTGTTTGATGCGCCGGCCCGCGATGTCAACGTCGACAAGCGAAGGGATCGAGATCGCCGGCCGAGCCCAACCGTCGCCGCCTTTCAGCGCAAAGGTGGCCGGCCGGTTGCGACACCACGAATAGACAACGTTTGACCGGAAGCCGGAGTCCACACCAAAGGCATCGATGTTGCGCATGTTGCCGAACGCGTCCGGATATTTGGTGTCATACACTTGCGCCAGCTTGGCGAACGCGCCCCGCTCCGGATCATCTGTATCGCCGCCGAGCACGATGGCATCGATCACCCACGATTGCCTATCTGCTGCATATGCAACAACCTCAACATAAATCGCGTTGGCCTGCACGTCGGCCGCGGCCACCAGGAGCAACGCGCCCGGTGGGATGCGGGCTCGCTCGTAGTCCTCGCGCAGCGCCATCAGCCTTTCATGGTCCGGCGCGTCGCCGCGTATTTCATGGGCGCGGCCGAGCGTCAGGTTGTCGAACGCCTTTTGTTTGATAGGATCATCTTTGGAGTCAAGGAAGCGCTCGGCGATTATGTCCCATGGAACGAACGGGCTCGACATGCTGTCAAAGTGATAGCTGCGAAAGCGGCCGGTTTCCGTCGCCATAGGAATCCAGCGACCCATGCGCACCAAGGTGTTCTTTTCATGCGCCTGGATAACCTTGCCGCAACACGGCGCGATGTAGTGCGCACCATGCGGCGCGGTACGGGAAAACTGAAACTGCGGCCCGAAGGTGAACACAAATTCTTTGCTGCAATTCGGACATGGCACGTGCCAGTATCTTTGATCCCCTAGTTCAAATTCCGCATCGATGTAGCAGGCGCCCTTAATAATCGGCGTCGAGATCGAAAACTCTTTCCAATCGCCTTGCGCCAGAAAGCTTTCATAACGCGCCGCGATCATTTGATGCGGCGACCCTTGGCCCTCCAAGTCCTCGGGATATTCCGACGCCTCGTCCTTCACCACCTTTTTAACGGTCTTGCCGCGCAGGTGGGTGGTGCTGGTCGCGATGGCCATCGACAGGCTTCCGCCCGGATAGCGCTTCACATGGATAGTCGAGCCGCGCGAGGACCGCGAAGTCTGCGGCGCTATCCGGTTGCGCAGCACCGGGGATCGGTCGATTGTCTGCGAAAGCTTTTCTTTGTTGAATTCGCCGAGGGCGGACTCGGTTGGCTGCACCACCATGATGCGGCACGGCTCGCGGTCAATCGAGTGGCCGATAGCCGCTATCGCCAACAGGGTGAAGCCGGTCTGCGCCGACTTGCGGATGACAACCTTGTTTGTCGGATCATCATCCGCAAAACAATTCAGCGGCTCGACTAGATACGGCGCTAGCTCGACATTGAACAACTGCCCGGCATACGGGCCGTCCGGAACAATCAAATGCTTGGCGGCCCATTGCGCAGGCGTCAACGCGTCGACAAGTTGGAAAATCTTAGCTAGCGTTTCGACAACGGCCGGCGCCGCGGCCGGATAGTGCGCGTCATCCGAGATCGTCACCGGTCGACTCGGTCTTGTCGATTAGCCGGAGATTGTCAGAAACGCTCTGCCGGAGATCGCGCACCACCTTGCGCAATGCGGCCCGCACCGCCACCACGCCGCCCGTGGTGAACGCCGCGGCGATGTCCTCGGCCGCTAGCGGGATCCGTTCCATTTCCCGCACCAGGACGTGCCCGGCCCGTTCCATCGCCCGGGTGACCGCGGCCACCTCCACCACCCGGCCGATGCGCGTTTCGTATTGCAGGCGTTCCAGCCGGGCGCGGTATTCCTCGCGCACAGTCCGGGCTTTCGTCAGGCCGACCACCTGTTGCAAGCCGGGATCCGCGGCTAGCGCCGTCGCCGATATCGCCTCCACCACCTCGGCCTCCGGCGCAGGCTCGGCTACCGGCCCGGGCTCGGCCGCCGGCACCGGCCCGGCCGCTAGCTCGGCCGCAGCCAACGCCTCGGCCAAGCCGCGCGGCTTCAAGACGGCATCGGCCTCGGCGACATTGATCACCACGGCCTTGCCTTTGCGGATCGCTTTCAGCCGGCCGGCCGCCACGTTCTCGCGGATCCGGCTAACCGCAACGCCGCGCAGCCGGGCGTATTCGGTCTGCGGCAATTCTATTTGTTGCGTATGCATCTATTTGGGGTATCCACATACTGGCGATGCCGGGCGCCTTGCCGACC
>Ga0075464_10000079_pt1 | contig 37461 bp, 59 predicted proteins | sample DEB19_08_DNA_5_FD_75068 | JGI IMG/M metagenome (GOLD analysis project Ga0075464, IMG submission 75068) | Aqueous microbial communities from the Delaware River and Bay under freshwater to marine salinity gradient to study organic matter... | ecosystem: Environmental > Aquatic > Marine > Coastal ...
CGATGTCGATTGAGAACAGCACGACATGGCGGTATCAGACTTTGATCTTCCCGTCACCTTCGGCGGGAACGCTGTCCATTGTGTTCACGTCTGTCGCTGCCTATGAGCCATCGATTGACATTGATGACTGTTATGTAGGCCGCGCCCGCAACGTAGGCAGCACGCAGCTAATCAGTGAGTGGAAATCATACACCACGACGCTATCTTGGACATCTGGTGTCGGTTCATACGCGGCGAAGAGCCGTCGTGTCGGTGATTCAGAAGAAATGTTCATCTATGTTCCGATTACTGGAACACCAACGACAGCTACCTTTACCTTCACGCCGCCAACAACTTGCGTTGTCGATACAGCAAAGCTAGCCGCTGGAACAATCACCAATCTTGAATCGCTTGGAACAGCTACGCTGTTTGATACGTCGACATCGACCAGATACCTTGGTGGCGTTACGATGGGTTCGACATCAAGTACGCTCAGGGTCATCCACGATGTCTCTACGTCGCAAGTTACACAAGCTGTTCCGTTCACGTGGGCCAATGGTGACTTTTTAGAGATTCATGCAACGGCCCCATGCGTTGGGTATCGAGCACAAACGACAGCCTCAATTGACGCCATCTCGAAACGTGGGTCGATTTATTTCGCTTCTGGTTCTGCGTCAGTGACGAGTGGGTCGGCCACAACATTTAACGTCGCAGGCTTTGGCACCAATACTCTCGAGGGACAAGCTCTTGCTCCGACAACTGCAAATGACCTCGGAATCAGAATGACCGGCGCTACAGCCGGGGCGTATGAAGTGAACGTAACTGGTGTTTTTTACTCACACAGGAACTCTGGACAGAGTGGAACAAACTGCACTTACGATCTTTATGACGGGACAACGTCTCGAGGAAATCTCGTTGCCGGCGCACCGAACGTATCAGGAGTATCGACTCTTGACGGGATTGGTGGTTTGTCCGGCACGTTCACTCTCTCTTCTGCCGGTACAATCAATGTCGTCGTCAGGGGCCAGAGGACGTCTGGAGATGGAACGTGCTATGCCGACGGGCCTATCAGCATCTCGATCAAGAACGTGTCGCAGAATAGTCCTGCGCTTGTGATCGCCAACAGCGTTTCGACAGGCACTGTGAATGGAGACAAAATAGGTCGCGCCACTATAGCGAACTCTGGTTCGGCCTCAATTACGTCGCAGTCTACAGGTTTTCTTTCGTCGGTAAGCTATGTTTCAACTGGCGTCGTGGATACATTCTTTACTGCTGGTTATTTCTCCGCAGCTCCTAGCTGCACATGTACTGCTAGGCTCGGGGGACGACTGTGCGCCATAGATAATACAACACCACCGTCAACCAGTGGCGCAAGGTTTTGGACCGGACTGGCGAATACGGCAGCGGAGGCCAATGTCGAATTTCAAATCATCTGCGTAGGCCCACGCTGATGAAGGCACACGTCGAATGGGTCACTGGAGTCATAAGGGCTGGACCGGAGTTTAACGACTTCGGCGACCCGTATGAATTCTCCTGTACGGTCATTCGTCGCGGTGATGAGTGTGAGATCATAGGCGCCAGTGGGAAGTTCACAATTGCGAACTACAAAGCCGTCAGAGAAGCGCTTGAATCGCAAGGCATCAAGGCCGCACACTGGGAGAGAAGCACTGGCAAACAGGTAACAGCAAAGGGGAGACAATGAGACTTGCTGCGTTGATGATTCTGATTCTGACACTTAGCGGATGCGCATCCAATATACTTGTTTCGAACTGCCGCTCGATCCAGATCGAAGGCGAAGATTCTGAGAAGTGGTTGTGTGACAAGGGATGGTCTGACTACTGGAGGTAGTATGGCGGCAACATTTGATTTTATCGATGAAGGTCAGGTCCGCCGTGCAGTCTATCGCGGCGAGACGCTTCAACGTGTGTTCACTTACAAAGATGCTGATGGAGTGGCGGTTGATCTTACCGGGTACTCAGCATCGATGCAGGTTCGGAAGTCTTTGACTGACGGCGTAGCGCTTGAGCTTTCGACTGTTAACTCTCGGATTACTCTTGGAGGAGCTGCCGGAACGGTGACGCTTCTTGTGTCGGCCACAGATACGGCGACGATCGATGTCGGCCAATACTTCTACGACCTTGAGCTGACGAGCGGATCTTCGGTTGTGACTCGTTTGATCGAAGGCCGTCTGCAAGTCAAAGAGGCATACACTCGATGAGCACTGTGACGACCGTCGACATTCAAACGGTTGTGACTGATCTCGGATCATCAGAGGTAGTCGAAACGAGAAGCAATCAAGTCGTATCGACCGTGAATCAGTCGGTATCGATTATTGAGACCGCTGAGTCTGGGACTATTGTCGAAACTGTCAGTCAATCACACGTCGTCGACAATGGTCCATCGGCTTCATCTGGCTCTGGCTTAACCCAGTCTGAAGTCGAGGCTTTGATTGAGGAGGCTCTTGTGTTTCAGAACTATCAAGTGAACGATGTCGACACTGTTTCGACAACGACGTACATCGGCAAAGCGAAGCTTGACGGGACTTGGTTAATTGAGAGAATCGTCGAGAGTGGTGACGACCTGGCGAAAGACTACGCCAATCTGTCGAACAACTCTGGATCGTCAACATACACAAGTGCATGGTCGAATAGGCTGACGCTGACATTCGGCGAGATCCAAACGCTAACGGGGGTTTAAATGTCAAAATCAAATGCAGCAGAGAACGCGGTCCTTGCCGCGATGTACGTCGGAACAGCTCTACCATGGGCAGCAAACACTGATCTATGGGCAGCGCTCTACACTTCTGATCCAGGTGAAGCGGGTTCGGCGAACACGAATGAGTGCGCCTTTGGCGGGTATGCTCGAGTCGCAATCACTCGCGCCACTGGTTTTGACTTAGCCGGCAACGTCATCTCAAACGATGCGCAAATCTCATTTCCTGAATGTACGTCAGGCACTGAGACCGTGACCCATTGTGCGATTGTTACGACGGCAAGTGGCGCTGGTACGATTCTCCACTCTGGAGCATTGAGCGCATCGCGAAGTGTTTCGTCTGGTATCACGCTCCAGTTTCCGGCTGCGACCTTCACTGTGACTGAGGATTAATGGCTGGGTTCAACGGTGTTCGTGAGATTGTGAACGCTCATCTTGCCGGGGCTGAGAAGTATACTCAGTTCCGTAAGGCGCCGTCGCAAATCACGACTGCCGGGATCTGGTTTGACTTAACTTCAAGTGGCGGCAATCCAAAGCCGTTTTACTACGCATCACCTCCGCTTGAGGCAACGGTGATGTCTCAGTCTTCAGCAAGTGGAATGCTTCACGGCGGCGACGTTTCGCCAAGCCTGAAAGTGATTCGCCGATTGCTTGTGATGTCGTCGTCAGCCACGGGCCTACCGATGCCAATGCGTCTTTGCGATTACCTTCTTTGTTAGCCGTTCTGCGACATGGGCGAAACAGAGGAGCAGGCGACTGTGAACAGCGCTGTGCTTTCTCGGTACACCGATGGCGCAGGGGTTGAGATCATGGCGGTCTTGGCGGCGGCAGGAGCAGGCGACCAGACATTCCGAGTTCGGTACACGAACCAAGACGGCGTTGCCGATAGGTTCACATCAACCGTCATCATGAATACAGCAACGGCTGTTGGCTCAATCATAAGCGGTCAGAACGCGAAAGCGTCAGCCGCAGGTCCTTTCTTGCCACTTCAAGGAACCGATACCGGAGTCAGATCAATCGAAGGTGTTCAAATGATTTCAGGTGCCGACGTCGGCCTGTTCCATTTGGTTCTAGTAAAACCTCTTGCGTCGATTCAGGTCATAGAACAAACGGCTCCGGTCGAGGTTGACTATCTCACGATGCAGGCAAGTGCTCCGGTAATTAAAGACGGCGCTTATTTGAACTTTATATGTCTACCGAACGGCTCGCTTTCTGGAGTCAACATCCATGGCGAGCTAACGACACTTTGGAACTAAGGAGACTTCATGGCTGGCTTTACATCAATCGACGACTTCATTCAGGAAGCCACGGTCAACGGCAAGTTCACCGCGCTGACTGGAACAAGAACATGCTGCCGACATCGGCGGCTGTTGCTGGTGAATGGTCGTGTCTTGCAAACGGCGGCGGCAATCCTGCGGCTGGAACGATCTATAACTCAGGCACTAACTTAGCGTTTCAGGCCACGAGTGATTCAACGGCAGGTGCTGGCGGAATCCTGCATGGTGGTAACGTCTCAACTGACACGAAGCACATCGTAAACGCGTCGGCTTTCAGTGCCGCTGCTACCACGATGCCATCGGTATTGATGCTGATCGACCTTCTCGGATTCTACCGAGTGACGTCGGTAACAACGACCGGGAACCAAGCGACAGACAACACGGTTACACTACCACGCTATACAAACGGCGCCGGAGTCCAGGCCTTCGCATTCAATAACTCAACGACTGCGATGGGCGCTGCAACGCCAAACCTTTCGATCACGTACACCGATCAGGATGGGAACACCGGTGCGACAACGCCGACCACTTTGCCGGCGTGTAAGACCGCCGCAGCAAACGGCTTGATTATGTACTCCGGTACTGGATCGGGAAAGTATGGCCCATTCATTCCACTAGCAAGCGGTGACTCTGGAATCAGAGCGATCACTCAGATCAACTTGTCGGCGTCGTATGTGTCAGGTACTTTGTCGGTCGCTCTTTGCAAACCTCTCATCACGATGCCAATGACGACGATTGGTGTGGCGGCTGAGCGTGACTTCCTAAACCAAGTCCCATCATTGCCTCGTGTGTACGACGGCGCAAACCTTCATTGGTTGATCTATCACGGGGCAGCGACGCCAGTTAACTCGGCATTCTACGGTCATCTTGACTTCGCGTGGGGTTGATCTGTGGCATTGATTGGCAACTATTCAGTCTTAAATAAGACAGCGGGCAGTTTCATCACTGGCCCGTCGATTGCCGATACTCGTGCGAACTATAACAAGGCAAACCGAATGCGGCGGGCCTTTCTTTCGCTTCCGACATACTCGTCAATACCGATGGGCTATGAGCCTCCAGGGTCTTGGCTGATCGCGCAGAAAGGCGGCGGCCTTTCGTCGTTCACACAGATCCGCGGCAGCGCTACGGTCTCAGCGTCACCGCTTAATGTTCGATTGAGCGCTGCTGATTTAACTGGAGATGGCACGGTCGCGAGCGCAGCACTTAGTCAGTTGATTCAAATGGCTGCTGACCTTAACGGCCAAGGTCTCATCACAGACGCTGAGCTTGCTGCTGTTTCAAGTCTTGCTGCCGCACTGAGCGGAGTCGGCACTATATCGTCACAGCTTAGCGCGCTTGTTCCTATGGATGCCGCGCTATCTGGACTCGGTGCAATCGTTGCGAACCTTAAAGGCAGCGGCCGGCTTGGTGCCGACATCACGCCGTTTACTGATTTGAGTCCTGAGAATTTGGCGGCCGCCGTGTGGGATAAGCAACTGTCAGATCATCAAGACGTAGGCACGGCCGGTAAAGCGTTGACCGATGCCGGCGCGGCTGGGAACCCTTGGTCGGCAGAGCTTACGTCAAATATTGATCCTGGAACTTTTGGCGAACACGTTCAAAAGCTTTTAACCAAGATATTCTATCTGGGGTCAAAATGACATTCTCATTAAATCAAATCGATTGGTTCGCTGGGTTGACTGCATGCATCGCATTTATCGTTTGGCTCGTGCGTCTAGAGGGACAGGTCGGGTTCCTAAAGAAGCAGGTTGACGAGCTCACAATCAAACATGACGCTTTGGATTCGCAACTTGTTCAAAAGCTATCACGCCTCGAGACTGCAATCGCTAGAATCGAAGGGTACTTGAAAGCAAAGAAAGAAGGATAATAGTCATGGCGAAAGAATTGAAAGAATCAAAAGAGATCCTGTTGGCAGTTGCCTATGTCGGCGTCAAAGCAATCCAGGCTTACAAGCAAGCGAAGGCTGATGACAAGATCGACCTAAGCGACGTTGGTGTTGCGTTTGGTTTCTTGATGGACCCAGTCTTGAAGGCAAAGGTTGAAGCTGCAATCGAAGGCGCTGACAAACTCGGCGAAGACTTCGCAGGTGCAAACATCTTCGACATCGTGAAAGCGCTTGTTGAAGTTGAGCCGCAAGTGATGGAGCTCGTGAAAGAGATCGAAGGACTCAAGGCTTAACCGATGTCTTACCTGAAGATCATTCTCGAAATTGCAAAGGCTCTGCCTACCATCTTCGAACTTTGGAAGAAGTGGGAAGTCGCCAAACTGCGCCGTGAACAGGAACGCGAAGCGGACCGCAAGAAACAGCAGATCGAGGATGGAATCAATTCAGGAAACTCGCTTCCTCTCGAGGAGGCGATCGGGCATTCAACTCCTGGGCGTCCAGCAGAACATCACGCTGGCGTCCAGTCTCGACCGAATAGGAATCGATGAGATACGCCGCGTTACTTTTATGCATTTCGTTTTGCATAATCGGAGCATCAAGCTGTTCGCGAAAGAAGGATGATCTTTTTAGAAAGGTCGACGCTGACGTTTGGCTTCATGAGCAGATCCCGGCTGATCTCTGTACTGCAGAGATCTCCTCATTCGGACTTTACCGAAAGGTGATTTGCAACGAGTCGGCGCGCGTTGCTGGACTTTGCGGACCTGAAGACAAGACCTACGAAGAGTTCATTCCGTACTGTGACAAAGAGATCAAGGTCCACGTCGGTATGCATAAGGATCACTTTAAAAAGTGGGTTGACTTGGCAAAGGAACGCATCGACGAATGCTTCTGAGGTGATCGATGTCATTTTTAAAACGAGCGTTTGAATTTGTAAAACAGCTATTTAAAGCAAAGACTCCGGCCAAGCTTCCGGTTCCGGAAGCTCCAGCCCCACAGCCTGCGCCAACTCCGGCCGGACCTTTGACCCGTGAGTTTCTGACAGGTCTCTATTTGAACCTCTGTCACAATTCGAGCGGCGGGGTGACACCTTACAAAAAGATCCGCGAGACGGCTGGAAAGAACCGATCGCTTCAGCTAGACGTTTTGATCAAAGCTCAAGGCGGCAGCCTCGGTGAACCGTACTGCGTTTATGGACAGCAGCAGGCGATCGATGATCTGTGCTCAATCCTAATGCTCAAGCGCTCAAGCATCGCCATCCCAGAAGGCGGATCATCACAGCGCGTATTCAAGAAGTCTCCAGATCGATTCAAGAAGTCAAAGCCAGCACCGATGCGCCTCGTTGTTTGGCAGTACCTATCCGACCCGACACACGGTCACTTCGGAATGTGTTTGAGTGCAGCCGATACAAACGGCTCATTCCAGACATTCGAGTTCAATACAAACCCAGACCCAAGTGCCGTCGTTCGCGACGGCCAAGGGGCACACTTCGTAAACCGAAATGTATCTGGAACGCGCACGATGAAGATCATCGGCTACATTGATTTATTTGAAGCCATGATTGAAGTGGCTAAAGTCTAGGAGTCGAAGTTCCCGTCAGTCCTTGAGACGGTCACGACCTGACGCCCAGCACACTGAGCCTCGGCAGCGAGGAGATCTAACGCAAGCTCCTTGGCTTCGGCGCGTGACAACATCACAGCGAACTCCTCTTGGCCGAGGCTTACGACTATTGTCGGGACCGTCTTTCCGTTCTCGTCTCGGCCCAGTGCTACTTGAAACGCGGCGCTTTCCTTGTCCATGTGAACTCCTCAAGCCATGGCCTCCAAAGTTTCGCTAGGTCCTGATCCCCATTGGCTTCTGGCCGATGCTTCCAGAACATCGCACCACTCAGCTTGTTTCCAACTCCAAGCGTACTCGTCCCGAGAGTTTCCGGCATAGCCCAAGAATGAAAGTACCTCGCGATCAGACTGATCGGTGTCGGCATCCATCGCCACGCAATGAAATGCTGCACGACAGCGTTGTCACAGTCAGAGTCATCCGCTGTGCGTGGAACAAACCTCATCGTCTCGTGCTTCCATCGGAACGGTGCGGCATCAAACAAGACTCCGATCAGCATCAGAAGATCAGTCAAAAGAAGCATCGGCCACAGTGGAAGCGTGAGCGGGTACAGGCATCGGATCACGAGCGACGACTGGCCCAGGAGATGGTCCTTCCAGTTCGGCGCAAAGCCAAGGCGAAGAGAAAGCTTTAAAGCCGTGGCAATCAGTGGCCGCCACGCTGAAGCGAGCCTTGCCACTATAAACGCGTTTAAGAGCTGGTCTCTCGATATCCATTTCGGATCAGACCAGAACTCGGCTGCGCCCGCCCGTCCAGGATGTCTTCTCCACTCCCCGCCTCCAACGTAAAGCTGCCTCAGTGCGAACCGCGCAAACGGTTTGGCCGAGATCCCTTGCGACTCATATCCTGCACACCATGCCCCGGTCCGTTGCAATGTATCCCCGCCATCCATGTCGAGTGCTACCGGCAGACCGTTCTCGTCCTTGAACATCTAAGACCTCCGAGGCTAGCCTCTCGAAATACTATCGACCAAAGGGGAGAGCTGTGAAAGAAGTTTCAATCCGTTGTGAAGGAGCTCGTTCGATCTCAATCGATGAGCTGTTTCCGTTCCAAGACGACATCAAGACCATGAAGCCTTCGACATTAAGGAAGCTCGAGAAGGTGATCCTCGAGCAGGGGTTCTCGGAACCGATCGCGGTCTGGGCCAATAGTCCAGACGAGAAGATGTGGATCTTGAACGGGCATCAGCGCATGACGGCACTTCAGAGCTTGAAGTCGAAAGGGTACTTCATCCCACCGATACCGGTGACGATGGTCCAGGCCGAGGATGAGCAGGAGGCAAGAAAGAAGGTGCTCACTCTCGCCTCGCAGTTTGGGGACTTTGACGGGGATAACCTGGCTGAGTTTGTAGCAAAGGCCCAGCTTGATACCGAATGGATCAAAGACAATGCGAGGTTGGCTGCGGGGGATTTTAAACTTCCGATGCTGATGACTCCGGTTGACGAAGAACCGCATCCAGAGCCGGAAGCGATTCCAATTGTCCATCGCGGAGAAGTTTACATTTTGGGGAACCATCGATTGATGTGCGGGGATTCAACGTCGTCGGATGATTTTGAATTGTTGATGAATGGTTCCCGCGGCGATTTGATGTTCACATCACCGCCATACGGCGTTGGTTTGCAATACAACTCGTACAATGACAGTTTTGAAAACACCAAATCAGTCGTCGGAAAAGTCTTGACTTGTGTTCCAAAATTTGTCGATGGCTATGTGTGTCTGAACTGGGGTGACATTGTTTCCGGTCAAAAAATCAATGACACGAAGTTCCCAAGTCAATGGTCTTGGTTTCCATTGTATAACGCAAAATTGAATGAAAACGAATTCTGGTTGTGGGCACAGCGCATTTGGAAGAAACCACACGCGAAAGTCGCCGCACCGTGGTCAGCATCATCAAACCGAAATGCGACCGATTGGGAATATTTGTTCACATGGTCCAACGGTCTCCAAAAAATGAAGCGTCGGCAAAACGATTCACATTTTGGAATTGTTGATTCGTCGTTAGATGGACAGACAAATGTTTTGGAAAATCACCCGGGCGCATTCCCAATGGTTGTGGCAAAAAGAATTGTCGAAATTCACACGTTTGAAAATGCCAACGTCATCGATCCATTTTCTGGAACCGGCACAACATTGATCGCATGTGAAAAAACAAAACGGCGGGGGTTCATGATGGAAATTGACCCGTTGTATTGCGGCGTAATTATTGATCGATGGGAAAAGTTTGCAGATAAGCAAGCCATCAGAGAATCAGACGGTAGACTGTGGCTCGACATTAAAGCCGAGGCTCTTTCTACCTAGCTGGGTTCCAATCAAAGACTCGCATCTTCTGGTTCGAGTCGTAGCTCACCGTTAATTGCTGGCCGATGATTCCGTATCGGCTGGCGGTGCGCATCCATTCGCAAGGAGTGGTGCTCATGTGTGATGGAGTGATTGCGAAACCGTCAGGCGATGAAACCTGAATCGTTCCAGACTTAGAGTCGCCGCGAAGGACTGCATTGACTGAGCATCGAACAGTTCCGGTTCCAGACGGGTTCGGATAAGCGAAGATGATTGCAGTCTCTGAGTAAACGCGAACGCCGATGAGTTCCATGCTTTCATTGGTCGTTGAATCAAGCCAGTAGTCCATAATGAAGGGGGACTTTACGGCGTTGCCATTCACGAGCGCTTCTTGCTGGCCGCAACCAACCGATAGAAGTGCAATCATGGCAAGGAAAGTGAGGATCGCGATACGCAAGTCATGATCAATGTATTTCATACGAACCCGCCTTTCTGACGGTGACGAACAATCGAGGCAGCAATCTCAAGAGGATCGCGGCGAAAGAGCTTTGAGACCAATTCAACCAGAAGTGTTCCAGCCTGGAGATCGATGTTAAGCCAGTCCTTCTCTTTGATTTGAGGGTCGTGCTTTGCGATAAAGTCGACAGCCTCTCGGTAGCTTGGTCTTGGGTACGGATCGCGCTTTACTTTCTTTGCCTTCTTCATTTTTAACCTTTCGCCTTGGCGATCAGGGCCTCAATTTCCTTTCTGAAAGCATTCGTGTCCTCACGATAATGGGACTCATCGTCTGACGCTTGTGCTAAGTCTACTAAGAACGGCAAAGCTTGCTCGAGCGCCTTAAGCATATCGGGGGCAGCAGCAAACAAATTCGCGTTAGAGACGTTATCTAAAAACGATATTGTGCCGCAATCGAGCATAGCTAGTTCTTTACCGTCACGTGTCTCTATCATCGCGCATACGCCATTGGTTCGCGTTTTAACTGTGTACGGCCCGGGTGTGTGACTCATTTCATACCCCTTAAAATCTTTCTCAGATTTTCAGCCATGCCCCAGGCGCCCATCGCCTCGAGCCTTTGGATCATTGTGTGAAGCCGTTCAACTGATTCGCTCATGGTCATCTCTCCCTTGTGTGAAACCAGTATCGCACAGCAGGATAGAAGTTGCCAGTAAAGTTGCCAGTAATCCCAATTTGAGACAGCCATGCGTATATTCGAGATGAGGTCGAATAGGTTTAAGGTCGTGACAGATCTTGTAAGATTTACTCGGTGCACCGTGAATTTATTTCAATGGCTCAGAGCGAAAGACCTTACCCTCCCCTTTCGGGGAGGGTTGGATGTGTTTGGCGCAACATCTCAAGGAATGGCTCAAACTACGGCGGCTAACTCTTAACCGCAAGTGAAAACCATTCCTTGAGATGCGGCACAGCACTGGTCGCCGGTAATAGTCTCGAGTTCAAACAAGGCCGCCGATCAGTACGACAGAGAGGAACCCGCAAGGGGGAACCCAGAGCCCATCAGAGCGACGAGCGATGACGAAGGGACAGGGAGCTAATTCTCGGCTTGAGTGATGCGAGTGACTCGCTATCAACGCTCACCGCTTTGTCGTAACGCTGAAACCAAAAACTGGTAGTGGGATCACTACGTCCTGAATCAACCACGATCTTTGTAAAGCGGGTCTTATTGTTCCCGTTTCACCGAACCGTTCTCCACGACCTCCACACTGATCGGCCGCGCGGGGGCCGGTCACGAGCCCCATAAGCGCAGGCCGTTTCAGTGGTGGTGGGCGGTGGGGAACAGTAGTAAACCAGTCATTCTTCAATCCCTACCGCGCTCCGCTTGGTTTGCTTGCGAGCTCGAGTACGAGCATCGCCAAGCGTGACGCAATGAAATACAAAATTAATCCTTTGAAAATGAAATGAAATGCGGTATCGAGGAAAGGCATACCGGGAGGGGTCATGTTCAATTACATATCGATGGCGCTGATAGCGCTGTCACAGATCGCATTGATAATCACGCACGTCAGGTTTCAGAAGTTGGTTGTTCGTTTTCTCGCCAATGTCTCAAAGACCGAGGACCTGATCCATCAGGTCGTTGAAGATCACGATCAAAGAATCAAGAAACTAGAATCACTCATTTAAAGGAGAATGCGTTGAAGCTCACAGAGTTCGGGCAGAGGCTCGAGACAATCCAGAAACAGAAGTACATCAGTGACCGAGACCTTTCGCGAAAGCTTGGAATCGCTCAACCAAACATCAATCAGATCAAATACTACACAGCACGCCCAAGGCTTCAGACAATCAAGAAGTACGCAAAGGCCCTTGGCGTTGACTTCGCTGAGCTTGATACCGCCAACGATCCAATGGTCGCCGGTCACGTAAAGATCTGGATGACGGTTGAAGTTGGGAGCACGTCGAGAAAGATCAGGGTTCTATGACGACAAGCCAATCAACCGACATCGTCATAACCGTTACGATCCCACGTGAGCAGCTTTATAGCGATAGCTCAGTCAATGTATTTGATGAATTGCTTGAAGCTTACAATAAGCTCGAGCGAAAGTTTGAGCGGTGCAAAGTCCAGCGAAACGCACTCGTCGTATTCCCAGGACTTAAGAACTCAATAGAAGAGCTCGATGAAGAGTTAGCGAGGATCACATGAAACTCTTCTACCCAGGTGACACCGTTGACTGGACTCCGAAGATGTCTCGTCGTGGACTTAACGGTCTCCCCGCCGCGAAAGAAACATGGACCTGCAAGATCGTTAAAGGCCCATGGCCCAAAGACGGGTACGACTCCTACCAGATCAAGTCGATCAAGTACCACACGATTCACCATGTGAATGTTGATGACCTGATCCTAGTGAGGCGGGGATGAAAGAACCAGACGATAAGCAATACCAGCTTCGCTTGAGTCTTGTGGTCGATATCGTTGAGCGATTGACTGCGACCATTGAGAAGCTTCAAAGCCGAGTTGATCGCCTTGAGTCAAATGAACTTAAAAGGCAGATCAAAGATCTTCAGCAACAGAGCGCAACTAGACTACCAAAGGGGAAGAGATGAAGTCGTTTCTTTTAAAGACTGGACTTAGAGATGCGGTCGACATCTTCTCAGGCTTTACTTCGGCGCGAGAAACGAAGACTCAAACGAACTTTAAGGAGGGGGAAAATGAAGTATTGAATAGCCTAGCGACGGCGATCGCAATGGCAGAGGGAAAGAAACACCAGGCATCAATCGGTGATATCAGAGAGATCTTGAGAATCATTGTCGAGTTCGAGGCTAGTTCTATGATGTCTCGCGGAGACAGTCCGCTTTTGGCATTGCGATCGATAGCAATTGAGCGTGCGACAAAGAAGATTATTACTGGCGGGGTATCATGTGCGAAGCAAGGAGAAGCCAAGGTTTCAAAAAAGAATAAGGTCAAGGCAAGAAGAAATTGCAAGGCTAAGCGTAAAGGTTGAGGAGCTCGAGACATTGATGCGAAAGCGTGAAGCCGAAGGCGCTTCGAGAACTGAGCTTGATCGTCTTTACATGAGACTCCGAGAACGAAAGAACGATCTCTTTAGTTGGGGGATAGTCGGTGTGTGACATGATATTAAAATGATTTTGACCTCCCCGCTCGTCAGCACTGGAAGCTGTAGCGCAACAGAGAACAGGCACGGGCGGAGAGGTCTTTTAATTTGAGGTACCACTGACGCTGAGTCCGTCCGGACCATATCCTGTAACCAATCAGGTGGCAGAGCCGGGTAGCGCACACAAGGATCAGAGCTGGCCCAATGCGTGGCCCCGGCAACACGGGGCACTTGAGAGGAGTGAGGGATGAAAGACAAAGTTTTATTCAGCGTTACACAAATCACAGATGACGACACAGGTGTTTGGACGGTTGGTGATTTAGATTTCTCCATTCACGTCGGAGCACTGGATGACTATCTTCGGTCAGCGCCGATTGAAAAGCGCAACAAAATATTTGCGATGATGGGGACTCTTAATTGCATCATTGATAGGTATGCTCGAGATCTTCTGCCTAAAGATCAGGGCAGCGCAGGCGGTTCGTAATGAACATAATCCAAGCGAGAGAAGCGGCGCTGGAAGGCAAGACGGTGATTAGTCCGAGTGGGCTAAAAGCTACCGCCGTTGATTTCAAACACTTCGACGACTGGACAAGAGAAGACATTTTCGGCGAGTGGCGCGAGAAACGCGAGCCAAGAGTGCGCTGGATGAACGAGTATTCGAATGGATTCGGGGAGCAGTCGTTCATTTCAAAAGAGTCCGCCGACAAGAACGCCTGCAAAGACCGCATCGCGTGCGTGAAATTTATTGAGAGTTTAGATGACCAAGCGTGAACGACTCGACGGGCTGATGCTAATACTCACTATATTTTTCCTTGTGTTCATCGGCATAGTTTTAGCTTTGTGCGCCTTGCGCGGCATATTACTTATTGTCGATTTGTTTTTCTTAGGGGTGCTGCCATGAAGCATGAAGAGTTTTTGAAGCAGGTGAAGGAGCGGGCATCGAGCGGGAACCAATTTATAATGTGTTCCACTCCAAAAGAGGTGCTTAAGCTCATCGCGATAATCGAGAAGTTGAAGGAGCAACGCAGCCGAGAGTATGCATACGACTCTCGAACTAGGGCCGGTATCATTCTTGGTGACGATAAAGAACTCGACGAGATTGTGGGGTTGGGATGAGTAATTCCAAGCATGACGAACTGAAATTGAAAGTCAGAAAGCTTATTTACGCGGTTCATCTATTCGAGAAAACAAATTGTCGAGGATCGTATGTCGTGGCGGCGTACCATCATCCCGATTCTATAACGTGGCGATGGTCGATATGGTACTCACTACCGCGAAAGTTATTTGTGTTGCCAAAGCTGCAATACTATTCAACGAACGGCTATGGGTATCTGAGTTTGAATGTGCCAATTTTTGGAAGCATTTCGCTCAACACTCAACCGTCTATGTGGAGAGACGAGATTGTGGGGCATGGATGAGCTATACAAACGTGACGGTGCCTGAGATGTTCGACCGCAGCCGTGAACTCAATGAGTCAATTGAGATGCGTGACCTTCAAATAAAACAACTCAACAGGCGAATTGAACAGTACGACCAAATATTGGACAACATTCCAAAGGCCATCGAAGAATTTGGATATGTTGATCTAAGTTACGACATGGGTCGAAAGACAATCAGACTTGTGGGAGCCAAGCCATGACCGACTTAACGAAGCAGCTAGAACAGGCGTTGAAGTTTGACCGTTGGGCCGGAATGAAGACCGACTATGTCGACGGTCGCATATTTGAAAACGCACGACTCGCACCACTCCACGCAGCCCTCCTGAAATGCGTCGAGGCGCTGGGATTTTATGGCGATAAAAATAACTGGAATCGAGACCTCGACGGGTGGAGACACGACATCGTAGAAAAGGATCTTGATGATGAGACTTTAAATAGATGGGACGGTAGATTCTCAGGCAGGCGAGCACGAGAAGCCCTCGCCGACCTACGCAAGGCACTTGAAACAGTATCACGATAAGAAAGTAGGACGAATGAGCAAGCCTTTGACAGACTGGGAAGTAGCAAACGAACTCGTTTCTATTTCTGATTACATGGCCGAAAGAATTGCGGACTTCAGGCTCACTCATCCAGAAGTGTTTGTATTCGTTCAAGAGCGGCGCTTACAGATCGGTGACTATTTCAACCGAATGAACACCCACGGTTTTGGTATCGCTTCACACGACAACGAGAAGAACGTCAGGCATCGCGATGCGGTCATCGCCAAGCAGGCGAAGGCGATTGAGGTCCTCAAAGCCTGCATCTTGAAAGAGGACAAGAGGTGCGGCATTTGGCACGATGGCAGGAAAGCGATTGAACAGGCAGAATCAATTGAGCGAGGTGAGGCGTGAAATACAGAAAGAAACCCGTTGTCATTGAAGCCGTTCAATATAACGGAAACAATTGCTTTGAAATTTTGAAGTTTATGGGTCGAGCGAGCGACATTTGGGAAGGCGATATTTTGCCTTGCGATATTCCTGTCATCTATACGCTTGAGGGTGATTTAGCCGCCAGTGTTGGCGATTGGATCATTAAAGGAATCAAGGGCGAGTTTTATCCATGCAAGCCGGACATCTTTGAGGCCACCTATGAGCCAGCATGACGGCAACATTCACGTCATTCCAGCCGAAGGCACAATGGAGCACGTCGAAAGCAAAGATTGCTGGTGTGAGCCGACTCTCGTCCAGGCAATTGATGACGAGCACGACAAAGAAGTGTGGGCCCACAAAGGATATGAGGAGCTAGATCAATGAGGCTCTTATGAGGGAGGCTTTGAAATAGCTTCACTCGGTGCGCCGACAGTTGGCCTGGCGATACGTTTACGGTAGTTCTGCCGCAATATATCGGGAGGATTCATGTTTCAACAGGCAAAGAGACAGCAGGCGTTTTTAAAGATGGCACTCACTGGACCAAGCGGATCTGGTAAAACGATGAGCGCCCTTCTTATGGCAAGCGGATTAGGAAAGAAGATAGCGGTTCTGGATTCTGAGAACGGATCGGCAAGCCTATACTCGTCAGCAGTCGAGTTCGATACCGCTCCATTGTCACCGCCATTCACTACAGAGAAGTATATCCAAGCAATCCAGTTCGCCGAGAAGAACGGATACGATGTTCTGATTATCGATTCACTGACGCACGCGTGGTCTGGTCCTGGAGGTCTGCTCGAACAGAAAGAGCAGATGGATTCAAGGGGCGGTAATTCATTTGCGAACTGGGCAAAGATCACTCCAAAGCACAACGCGTTGATGTCAGCAATCCTGCACTCAAAGGTTCACGTCATCGCCACAATGAGATCTAAGCAGGACTATGTCCTTGCTGATAAGAACGGGAAGCAAGTTCCACAGAAGGTAGGTCTTGCACCACAGCAGCGCGAAGGTGCTGAGTATGAGTTCACAACGGTTCTAGATATTGCGATGAACCATGAGGCCGAGTCGTCTAAGGATCGAACTGGCCTGTTCGACGGGAAGCTGTTCAAGATCAGTAAAGAAACAGGTACTGCAATTAAGAACTGGCTTGATAGCGCTGAGCCTGTTCCGGTTGAACCAAAGAAGGCCGAGGTAAAGCCACCGCTACCAGCAGCACAGCCAAAGATCGAAGCTGATCCATCGTTATACACGCGCAAGGATATGTTTGATCTTGCGATCAAGCGTGGCTGGCACAATGACGTGTGCAAGCGATTCATCGCCGCCACATTCAAGAAGACAAACTCGAACGAGCTCACTCAAGCCGAGATCGTTCACATGATCACGTTCATAAAAGAGATGAACGGCTTCGAAGTTACACAGATGTTGGACAGCAATGATCAGCAGGCTATTGCTGACAGCCAGCCAACGGAAGAAGTTCCATATTGACCGATAGTGATCAAGCCTCCACGATCTGGTAAAGACGTGGAGGTTCAAGATGAGATCACTGCTTAAGAAGCTAGCGCTCAAAATACTTTCAACCTATCCAGTTCAATTCTTTCTGTCGCGTATCCTACCGCGAATTCGATTCTCAACATCACCGCCAGAGATCACCGGCCAAGAATGGCAAAGCTTCATTGCGATGATCAAGCCTGGCGATCTCGTCTTCTCTGTCGATCGTTCAAAGCTTTCGTCTGTGTTGATTCCTGGAGAGTGGGATCATGTCGGCATCGTTTCAGAAGACTCGATGATAGTTGAGGCCCACTTTCCGAAGGTTAGAAAGATCCATCCATTCGACTTCTGCCACACGTCCGACGCAGTCGGAGTGCTTAGACCATTACCTGCAACAGCCGCGTCAATTGCATCTCGGTGCGACAGCTTCATTGGTATTGGATACGATACGCTATTCAGGAAAGGAGCTGAGTCGCTTTATTGCTCTGAGCTTGTTTGGCAGTGCGATCAAGATAACACACTTGGCTTTGATACTTCGGACGCCGTAGGCCTTGGCATCGAATACCTGTCGCCAGATGGTCTGTGGGATTCAGTGAACAATATCGGCCGCACGAGGATAGGTGAGCTAGATGGCATTCAATAAGTTCGGACGTGGTCGAAGGCGCGTGCCTGGAGAGATGAACAAGACTGAGGCTGCGTACGCCATGCATCTCGAAGCTCAGCGCCGGCTTGGTCTGATTGAATGGTTCAACTACGAAGGCATAAAGCTGAAGCTCGCTGACAAGACGTTCTACACCCCGGACTTCGCAGTGATGATGCCTGACGGGATGATTGAACTACACGACGTGAAGGGTACGACCAAAGACAAGGTGACCAAAGAGTCGAAGCCATTCGTTCACGATGACGGGTCAACCATCAAGATCAAGATCGCAGCAAGCCTCTATCCACTGCAGTTCGCCACCGTGTGGCTCGATAAGCTCGAAGGATGGAAGCAGATTCGTTATTGACAGACATTTTAAGACAGATTGCAATTCTTCCAATAAACCATTGGAGGTTCTACAATGTCTGTCCAAGACAAAAAGGCAGCGAGTCGAGAAGTCAGGATCACAAGTGCTGAGCGCGTACCGGCGAAGACTGTTACGAAGTCAGAAGATGCCGCGCCGCCGCAATCAATCATGCCGTTTAAGCGTGGCGCGCAAGCGGTAACTCATCACCTGTTCAAGGCTGAGGTCGCTCAGTTTTTAAAGAACGATTCATTCAAGAAGGATAACCCTCTCTTGATCCCAATGGAGCACGCGCACATCTATCACAGTTGTGATTCTCTCGGTCGTCCGATTGCGCACACTGGTTTTGTAGGCGGCCACTGCCACGAGGTAAAGATCACCGACCAGCCAGACGGATCGATCTCGGTTGAGTGCGGACCTCCGCTCAAGAAAGAAGTGTTCAAGGGCCGCGACGGCCGGAAGAAGACTCGCTTTGTTCCCGTCAAGTTCTTCGATAAGTACGCAGGAGAAGACGACGAGAGCGCTACTGGCGGCGAGTGGAAGGTTGATGCCCACACTCACAAGCTCCGCTACATTGGAACCGAGACATGGTCTGGCGAAGAGATGATGGCTCGCGGCGGTCGCAAGGTAGCTCCGATGGACGATGGTCTTGCTGGGCTTCACGCGACGATTCAAAAGGCTGGCGTTTCTATCACCGAATAGTTAAAACTGAATAGCCGACTGGTCTGCGTCGTGGTCGTGATCTCTCCCGATTCCAACACACGATGCGGACTCAGTTCTGGCATTCTCTCCAAAGATCAAACGGGGGAGTCATGGATATCATCTCGACAAGTGCCACGGGCCGAGTCGTTTCACGACACATTGAAGACATCTTTAAAACCAAGCCAGAGCTTGCAAAGTTCTTTCTCAATCATCCGAAGCGGACGAACCTTGAGATGGCACTCGCGAAAGGCCTTCAAGGCGCTGACGCCCGCAAGGTCTTAAAGCATGGGCCAGAGCACATCGACGAGGTCTCTAGAGAGATCGTCCGGTTCTGGTGCCAGACGATGCTTCAGATCCATGAGCACAGCCTCCTTTCGCAGAACGAGAAGCGTCGGCTTGAGACTGAGTCTCGCCAACTTGAGGTAGCTCAAGACACAGTTCGCGACATCGTTTCAAACATTGATGAGGACGACTTCGACCTTCAGGAGATCTGATGTCACACAGTCGCCGGTCAAAGTACAAACCGAAATACTGCGCGATGCTGATCAAGTCGGCAGAGAGTGGCGAAAGCATCTCTAAGTTCTGCGCCGACATAGGCATATCGATGCCGACGTTCTATGAATGGACCAAGGTCCACGAGGACTTTGATCACGCCCATGAGATCGCTGTTGCCAAGGCTGTGGCCTTCTGGGAACAGCTCGGGATCAACCTCATGATCGGGCGCCCGCTTGATCCTGGCTCGAAGAGCAAAGGCGATCGCCACGTCTGGATGTTCTTTATGCGCAATCGATTCCGGTCGGCTGGTTATGGAGACGATGACGCGTTCTCGTACGAGAAGAACGACGGATTCGATGTCTAAGGTCCACATAGATTACGAGAAGCTCCCGTATCAAGACGAGTTCCACGAGGCTACAGAGACCTATGACATTCTCTCGGCTGGATACGGGGCCGGGAAGACCTATTCGCTTTGCATGAAAGCGCTAAGGCTAGGGACGATGAACTTCGGTCTCCCCGCCGGCATCCTCTGTCCAGACCTGAAGATGTTTAAGCGTGACGTCCTTCCTACGTTCGAAGCTATCGCCGAGAAGAACCAGTTCAAGATCAAGTTCCGGCAGAGCTTCTCTGAGCTTCTGATTTATCCATCGAAGACCAAGTGCTTAGTGTTCCACGCTGAAGATGACGGCAGATCTATTCGCGGACCTAACCTTGCGTGGGGAATCGTTAACGAGGTGACGCTTGTATCAAAGGCAGCATTCGACGCATTCGATGCGCGCATTCGTTTGAAGCAAGCAAAGCTCCCACAGATCGCAATGAGCGGTACGCCAGAGGGATTCAACTGGTTCTACAGAGACTTCATCGAGCGCCATCGCGAAGACGCCCGCGTGGTCTATGGCGACATGAGACAGAACCCCCACCTCCCAGACACCTACGCCAAGCGACTCATGTCGCAGTTCGATCCCGTCGCAGCGCAAGCCTACGTCGAAGGTAAGTTCGTCAACATGGTCGGCAAGACCGCCGTTCATTCGTTCTCAAGAAAGAAGCATGGGGTTCGCGGCACAACTGTTGACCGAGCATTCCCGATCTGGATCGCTGTCGACTTCAACGTCGACCCAATGGCCGCAAGCATTTGGCAGCCGATTCCAATCGGAAGCGGCCGGCACAAGCTCATCGGAGTCGGAGAAGTCAAGATTCGTGACGCGTCTACTTACACATTATGTACTGCGTTAACAGAATGGCTCAGATCTAACTCACCGCAATATGGATTCCGGGCTGAGGCTCTTTACAAAGACGTGACGGTTTACCCTGACCCCGCGGGCAATGCTCGGTCTACGAAGTCAGATATGTCTGACCATGCGATCTTGCGTGAGTGCGGTTTTGAGAACCTGAAGTTCAAGAGACAGCTTTCAGTTCGCGGTTGTATCAACGCTCTCAATACGAAGCTCCACAAGGGAGAGATAGAGATTGACCTCGACAAGATGCCAGAGACGATCGCGGATCTTGAGCAAGTGGTCTGGCGTGATGGTACATTCGAACTCGATAAGCGCGACCAGAACCGTACGCACTGGCTCGACGGTTTAAAGAACATGGTCGATTTTGAGTTCCCGATCGGCGAAGGCCGAGGCGGATGGAGAGAAGACAAGATCAGGTGATTGACCGAAAGCCATGACGGGCCAATCATCAACACGGTGAGGTGATCGATATGCGTATGTTCAACGATGAAGACATTCTGAGCCAAGCCTTCCGAGCGAAGGTAATCGAGCAGATCAAGTCCCAGCCGAACCAGGCCCGAAAGCTCGAGGCTATGAAGCGCCAAGACTGCTACCGTGACAACACGATCAAGTGGGTCATGAAGTCTTTGAAGGAGCTCAACCTTCGACAAGAGACTCTGGACCTCATGCAGAACCACGCATCGAATATCTCGATCGTTAAGAAGGTGATAGGCAAGAAGGCCCGTTGCTATCGTGGCGGTGTTCTACGTGGAACAGATGATGAGTCGACCACGACCAAAGTAATGGCGCTCGCGTCAGTCTTGAACTCAAACGAGTATTTCAAGAAGGCCGACAAGCAGTCAGAGCTTCACAATAATTCTCTTGTCGTGACACTCCCTTCAAAGACTCCAGAGGGCCGCGTCCGTTTGAACACGACTGTTCTTGGCCCATGGCAGTACGACGTTATCGAAGACGCTCGCAATCCAGAGAAGATCGGCTGCCTCATCCTGTCTGAGTGGAACGAAAAGGGTACCGGCCACAGCTTCAACCATGACCAGATCCAGGCACTTGATCAGTCGACGTCATCAGACGACCAGATCATTGCGCGCGGTCCATTCAACGCTGATCCAGACGATGGCGAGACATTCATTTGGTGGACTAACACCTATCACTTCACAACGAACTCAGCAGGCGCGGTCATCGCGAAATACTCACCGCAAGATTCTTTGAACCCGATCAAGATGATCCCAGCGACATCGATCGATAAGAACCAGGACGGCAACTATTGGGGAGCTGGCGGCGAGGATCTCGTTGACGGTGCCGTGCTCGTCAACCTTCTTTGCTCAGACATGAATCACATCATGTACATGCAGGGGTGGGGCCAGCTCGTCATCAGCGGTTCAAACATTCCCGAGACATATCAAGTAGGTCCTGGCGTTGCGCTCATTCTCAAGGTTAACGAGGGAATGACTGCTCCAACGGTTGACCTTCTTACTCACAACCCGCCGATCGATTCATGGCTCAAGGTAATCGAGCAGTATGTCGCAATGCTTCTCACAACCAATGAGCTGTCGACTTCATCGGTCGCGATGAGCCTCGATGCTTCGACGTTCCCGTCAGGCATCGCGATGCTGATCGACAAGTCTGAGTCGACAGGGTCAATCGAAGACAAGCGCCACACGTTCGCCCAGGCTGAGCGTCGGTACTGGAAGATCGTATCCAGTTGGCTCAACGCCTACGCTCGCTCAACGACACCACTCGACAATGAGTTTGCAGCGATTGGTCCGATCCAAGAAGACATCGAAGTCAACGTAAGGTTCCAAAGCGAGGAGCAGGTCGTTACCGAGAAGGAGAAGCTCGAGATCCTGAAGATGCGTAAAGAGATGGGTCTTGCGACTCAGCTCGACATCATCAAGGCCGACAACCCATCGATGACTGACGACGAGGCTCAGAAGAAACTTGAGCAGATCAAAGAAGACATGAAGCTGGCGGTAGTCCAGGCGTCTGATGTTGCTGACAAGATGACTCCAAGCAAAGACGAAAGTAACTCACAACCGGAGTAGGTGAGTGGCGATCAAGAAGGTAGCTTTCGAGTTTGATCCATTCGACGAACTTGGCATCACGCCTCCAAAGTCTAGGGCCGAAAGGCAAGAGGCTCTGGAGCGCGTGGCTGAACTCGTTAAGACCGAGGTCCTTGAGTTCGTAGGCGACGGCAAGAGTCCAGTCCAGGGCGGGCCATGGAAGCGCGGTCTGTCTCCAGAATACAAGAAGCTGAAAGGCCAAGAATCAAGTGCCACGTTCGCCAACATGGAACTCACTGGAGAGATGCTCGACGCTCTCAATGCAGTGGTGAAACGTGGCAACAAGATCTCTCTCGAGATCACCGGCTCTCAAGCTCCAAAGGCTGACGGTCACAATAACCACTCCGGCGACTCTTCACTTCCAGAGAGGCGATTCATTCCTAAGGACGATGAGACGTTCAAGAAGTCGATTTGGTCTGACGTTAAACGCATCCTTCAAGAATACGAGGATGAGTGATGTCGTCGGCACGCGATCGGAAGTTTAAGTCGGATCTTCAAAAGGCCATCAAAGACACGGTCAAAAAAGATCTCGACCAGAAGATAACCGAAAGCGACCTGACCTCAATCGGTGAGCGCGTGATCAGCAAGATGAAACAGCAGATCGCTCGCGGCATTTCGCCAATCATGGAGTGGGGCCGGTTCCCAGAGTACAAATCAAGAACAGCCAAGCGATCGGCAAAAGAGACTCGCCGACTCGCAAAGAATCTTGGTCGCGCAGCCAAGACCACAAGCAATCGTGAGATCAAGAAGCAGATCAGAGCACGAGCTAAGACGCTGCGCGGTATTGCGAAAGGCCAATCAAAGAAGGGTTACCCTGACAACCTTCCCGAGATCGTAAAGATCGCGACCGGGAAGAAAGCTCGGCCGGTGAACTTGAAGTTGTTCGGTGACTTCCTTGATGCGCTTGAAGCTAGGGTGTTCAGCAAGAAACTGCACATCGGGTACTTCGACAAAGACCAAGAGGTCAAAGAGAAGGGTCACCGCGAAGGTGCAAACGGCCAGTATCCACGCCCAACAATCCCAGATCAGAACGAGCGATTCAATGCTTCGGTCCAGGCCGAGCTTCTCAAGGCGATTGACCAAGTCCTAAAAAAGCGTCTGTAATCTTTACAAATCAATCCCTATCAAGGAGTATTTGTTTGGACGATCAGAACAAGACGCCCTCCGGCACAGATCAAAACACCGGCGAAGCTAACCAGAACGAGCAGCTTGCACTTGAACAAAAGCCACCAGCCGAGACGACTGATGGCCTGAAGCTCGCTCTGCTCAAGGCAACGAAAGACCTGGAAGCTGTAAACAAGAAGCTGCAAGCCGCTGAAGCCGCAAAGCTCGAGGCGTCTGGTAACTTCAAGAAGCTCTGGGAAGACGAGCGAAAGCGCGTCGAAGAACTTGAGGGGAAGCTCAACAGAAACACGGCAGCATTCATCGAGACTCAAAAGCGCACGACGCTCAAAGATCAACTGATCAAGGCGGGGATGCGAGCAGACGCGATGAAGCTAGCAGACACCATCGGCACCGATGGTCTTGAAGTTGAGGTCACAGACCAAGGCTTTACAGTGCTAGGCGCTGACACCGTTGTTTCAAAGATGCGCCAAGAGTTCCCGTTTATGTTCTCGCAAGCTGCGCCGAACGTGAACACTGGAACCGGCAACGCACAGGCAGCAAGCGGACCCTTGTCAGGCAAGGATCTTCTCGCGGTCGAAAAGAAGTTCGGATCAGGCTCCAAAGAATACCGCGAAGCGGTCATGACCTTTATGGGGCAGAAGAGAAAATAAATCTCCCAAGGAGGGATAATGGCAGACGCATTCATGAAAGCAGACGTTGAACTCGCGGCAGCAATTCCAGAGATCTGGTCGGCGGCATTCTACCCGATACTTCTCGAGAAGCTTCCGTTCGCATCTTCGGTAGCGATGGACTACCAGGGCGAGATCGCTAACCTCGGCGATACCGTCAACATCACATCGTTCCCTCAGTTCGACGAAGCTGAAGAGATCCTCGAGAGTCAGGCTGTTGAAGCCGAGGCGTCGACGCTGACAAACATCCAGCTTGTCATCAACAAGCAGCTCGCGAAGGACTTCATTATCACTAAGAAGGCTGACCTCCAGTCTCTCGAAGTGATGAACGCACTACGCGACTTGGCTCTGCACTCGATCTTAAAGAAGATGCAGAAGATCATCATCGCTGCCATCGTCCCTTCGACAAGCCCCGACCACACGATCGCTTACACTTCTGGAACAACTCTTGCGCTGGCTGACATCTTGGCCGCGAAAGAGCTCCTGGATAACGCGGACGTTGAAGAGGGTGGCCGCAACATGATCCTCGGCGCAGCTCAGTTGAACGATCTGTTCAACATCAGCGGCGTGACTTCAACTGACTTCGGTCAGATGGGTTCACTCTCGAGCGGTCAGATCTCGAAGCCGATCATGGGATTCAATGTGAAGTGGACTTCTGAGGTTGGCAATACTGCCTACTTCATGCATCCGCTCGCAATCGAGATGGCAGTTCAGCAAGACCCGACTCCTTCCGTTCACGATCTCGGCGTCAGCGGTATCCGCGCGATGCGCGTGAACATGGAAGTTATGTTCGGTCTGAAGCAAGCTTCTGATCTCCGTGTGGTAACAGTAGCCTAACCAAACCAGTCAGTAGGCCCGGACTACTCCGGGTCTTTGTTCTCAGTTTCAAACCCAAATACAGGAGAGTTAAAAATGAAGTTCGTTATGATCTTGATCGCAGCGGCAACGCTGATGCTCGCAGGTGCCGAGAAGGCAGAAGCGCAAGCTGTAAAGCAGGCGTTCCAGAAGCAGGTTCACTTCGCAGTTACAGGCTGTGCCGCTGGCAATCATGGCACGTCATACGCTGCACCGAAGTGCTTTGGCGATGTCGACGTGTGGGCGATTCCTGCTGGCGCGGTTATCGAGAAGGTTTACACCATCATCGATACGGCCATCACTGGAACTACAAACTACGACATCGGTGACGATGACGATACAAACGGCTTTCTTGATGGCACGCTGTCGCTGACTATCGGCACCGCTGGTATGTACGGCAACAACGCGAAAGTGTCTGGAGCTTACCTTCGAGTCCAAACTGCTGGAGCGACTGACGCTGCTGACATCTATGTCGTGCCGTCGGCAAAGTACTACTCAGCGTCTGGCAAAGAAGTGAAGATGGACGCGACTGGAGCTGCAACAGCAGGCCAGGCCCGCATCATCGTTGAAGGTTATTTCGCAGGACCGAAACAGCCCTAAGTCTTGAATTGATCGGCGGGGGAATAGTCTCCCGCCTCTTTGAATACGGGGTTGAGATGCTTACCGGACAACGCGTCATCTTAAGTGACAATGGAACATTGAGCGATCTCAGTCGTTCGGTCGGTGACCTATTCTCCAATAACTCAACCCTTGCAATAGTTGCGGCCGAGGATGCGATCTATCTCGGAAGCGATCAGCCTTTCAATCATCGCTACATCAAAGTTTCAACCGCCAACACAAGCACGGCGTCGGTGTCTGTTTCGATCTGGACTGGATCGGCATTCACGGCAGCGGTTGACGTTATCGACTTCACATCAGTCGGAGGCAAGACTCTCGCAGCCTCTGGCATCATCCAATGGACTACGAACCGGACATCGGGCTGGGTTCGAGTCAATGACTCAGCCGACGTGACTGGTCTCACTGGCACTGCCATCTATGACATGTTCTGGGTGAAGCTTACTTTCAGCGCCGACCTTTACGCGTCGACTGCTGTCGCATACATCGGCCAGAAATTTTCTGACGATTCACTTCTGGGCGGGTATTACCCGGACCTTGTGAGATCAAAGCTCATCATGGCCCACACGTCAGGAAAGTCAGACTGGACCGAGCAGCACGTCTTGGCCGGTGAAGAACTCGTGAGAGATCTTCGCGTACGCCGATACGTTACGTCCGGCGCTCAGGTATTTGACTGGGAACTGTTTGCAGTCCCGGCCATGCACAAGTGCGCTCACATCATCATGTCGGGACTTGGCGAAGATTACTCTGACCGCGCTACCGACGCACAAGAGGCGTACCAGAACGAGCTTGAGAATACGATGGCGGGGCTTGATCGAAACAAAGATGGTCGACTCAGCCAAGAGGAGCGAAAGCCTGTCGTTGGCCTTCGGAGGGTCTAGTGTCGCTTGTATCGACAGCCTATGACGCAATGATCGCTCGAGTTGAGGCGCTGTTCCCGGTGACACATGGGAGCTATCAGCGCCTATCAAACACATACGACGTTGAAGCAAACCCGGACATCTATCTCGACATGGGTTGGGGCGTAGCATTCGGCCAAGCCGTGAACACCAACCGAAACCTTTGCAGTCTTGTGACTACGAAGCGAACAGTGACCGTCGTTCTCACTCGAACCAATGACGCAACAGATAACGACGACAGTGGTCGAGATACAGTTATCAAGGCACTTCTTGAGGATGGCCGCACTGTGGTCAATGATTTTGAGCGTGGGTTCCGGCTTGCTGATACCGACATCAACTGCCAGTTCATATCTGATGGCGGGGTTGAAACGGCTGGACCTGATGATTCTTTTTACTATGTTTTAAGACTTCAGTTTGAGGTCGAATTATTTGATGCGCCCTAGGAGGGATGATGGCACTTGGAAGCTCACGATCGAATGTTCTAGGTATCAAAGAAGAAACAACCGAAGGCACGCTGATCGATCTTGGTGCAGGTACTGACTACGTTACGCTTCAGCCTGACGTGTCGCTGTCGCCATCATTCGAGGTTCTTTCTAACGACGAGATCCGCGCATCGATCGGATCTGCAAAGCCAATCCAGGGTCTTGAGAGTCCAGAGCTTTCGTTCTCTCACTACCTGAAGGGTTCTGGAGTTGAGGGTCAGTCGCCGGAGATCTCTGAGGTTCTCGAGTCAGGATTCGGAGCACAGACCGTAAACGCTACTGAGCGTGCCACGACTTCATCCTCGACGGTGTCACTCGTAAAGCTCGCGGCCGGCGGCTCTGACTTCGCTCGTGGTTTTGCGATGCTGATCAAGGATGGAACGAACGGCTACTCGATTCGTAACGTGCTGAGCATGGCGACGAACGACGCAACACTTGCTTTCAATTTGGCGAACGCGCCAGCAAGCGGCATCAACGTCGGCAAGTGCGTGAACTTCTCGCCTTCGAACTCTGGACATCCTTCCTTCTCGGCTTGGCTGTACCGGGGCAACGGCCATGCGATCGAGGCGATTGCAGGAGCGCAGACAACACAGATCGGCTTCAACGTAAACGCCGGCCAGTTGATCAACGCCAACTTCACAGCTCAAGGAACCAAGTACTTCTTCAACCCGATCCGCATCGCTTCTGCTGACGCTTATCTCGACTTCCTCGATGACGCGACAACACGAGCGGCAGCGGTAACGGTTAAAGCGTACCGTGATCCATACGAGCTTGCGACTGCACTCCAGGATTCGATGAACTCGCTCGGTTCAACGAACACGTTCACAGTCACCTACTCGTCGACAACTGGTAAGTTCACATTGGTTTCGGATGGAACAACATTCAGCCTCTTGTGGAGCAGCGGAGCAAACACAGCGAACACGATCGGCGACAAGATCGGATTCTCTGTTGCTGCCAACGACACTGGCGCTCTGACCTATACGTCAGACAACGCACAGACGTATGCTGCGCCTTACACTCCGGCGTTTGATTCAACCGATCCAATCGCTGCGAAGTATCTTGAGATCCTTCTCGGTGACGAGACTGACACGACTTGTTTCTGTGCTCAGACGGTTGACGTGTCCATGTCGATCACTAAAGCAAACGTGCTTTGCATGTGCGCTGAGAGTGGCGTTCAGCAGAAGCTCGCGACTGGTCGCCAGGTCACAATGACGATCACAGCACTCCTCGACAAGTACGAGGCGAAGATGTTCCAGCGCTTCCGGTCCAATACCGAAGTCGCTGCAGCATTCAACTTCGGACCGCGCTCTGGCGGCAACTGGGTAGCGGGACAGTGCGGCAACTTCTTCTTGCCAAATGCGGTTGTATCGAGCTTTGAGCTGACTGATCTCGATTCAGTGATTGGCCTCAATTTGGAATTGACAGCGTTCGTTGACTCGAGTGGCAATGGAGAAGTTTACCTAAACTTCCTCTAGGAGCTTCGATGGTCATCGATTTCGTGTCTGCATCTATGAAGGCGGGGGAGAATTCTCCCGCCGAATTCGTTGGAACAATCAAAGTAAAGGTGCCCAGCTTCTCCGAGCGCCTTCGTCTTCAAGCCGAGGTCGCTGGCAAAGATGTGGGAGCTGATGACATCGCCGGACGTCTAGAAATGGTCGCGGCACTGGCTGAGAAAGTTCTTCCGATGATTCAGGAAGTATCCATCGCGACTGCTGATGGTTCGGCTGCCGCTAAGACAAGTGAAGAGATGTTTAATAATCCGGCGTTCGATAAGTTAACGGCCGAGATTGCACTCGCTGCACTTCGAGGCTTCGCGGGAAACTAGAGCCGGCGATCAGGGCGCAGGTTCGAGCGTTGTACCACAAGCAACGGTTTGAGAACGAAGCGCTCTGGCTGGTCGCCGAGTACAACCAACGTCGAAGACTTAAGGCCGTGGGGTTGACGCAAGACATGTCCACGGTTGATGCTTTCAGAGGTGAGGCGTTTCTCATCATCTCTGATGAGATAGATTCGCTCGAGGCAAAGGCCAGAGAGAAGGCCGAGAAGAGTTCGAAGCGGAGGTAAGTCTTGGCTATCTCAGTACCAGTCGACATAGACCTGCAGATCAAGAAAGCGATTGAAGATACAAACGATCTTGTGTCCGGCGTGAACAAGTCTCTCGGCGGTATTGAGAAGCAGGCGAAGGCAACTGGTCTCGCGGTGAGTGGCATCGCCTTCGTTGAGATCACTCGCGCTGCAATTGATTTCGGCAAGACACTCGTCAGCGTTTTTGAGAAAGCAATCGAAGAAGCGATAGATGCTGACAATGCGATTCAAGGACTTTCGTCTTCAATGAAGGCGGCGGGGGATTTCTCTGAGCAGAACGTCAGGGTCTTCGAAGACTTGGCAAAGTCATTGGCTGCTGTCTCTAGATTCAGCGACGAGGCCGTTCTAGATGCATTCAGGATCGGTAAGCAGTTTGGCTTGTCGAACAGAGAGACGGCGAAATTCGGCAAGGCCGCCGTTGAGCTTGCATCGTTTCTTGGTCAAGACCTTGAGACAACCGCTCGTCAGTTGGGTCAGACTTTCGACGGCACGGCGGGGAGAATAGCAGAACAGGTGCCTGCACTGCGCGGCCTTTCTGAAGAAGCGCTCAGGGCAGGCGGTGCGCTTGATGTTGTTTTAAAAGTCGCGGGCGGTTCGGCCGTCAGAGATCTCGACAAGTTTTCAGTTCAGGTCGAGAAGCTGAAGCAGGCCTTCGGTGACATATTTGAGGAGCTTGGTTCATCGATAGTGAAGAACCCAGCGCTTATAAATTCACTGAAGATCATCGGCGGGCTGTTCAGAGACATCGCCGTTGCAATTGGAGAGAACGACCAGATATTCAGGTCTTTCATATCTGGAAGCCTATCGTCAATGGTGAAGGGCTTCTATGTTGTCTCGCAAGTCGTTGAGGCTGTGAACAGCGCTTTCTTTAAACTCGCAAAGTTCTTAGAGCCAGCAGTGCAGGCTCTTGAGGCGTTCGACAAGGCAACCGAGGCATTGAAGAAAGGCGACATTCGCGGATTTGCAAGATCGCTTGACGTGGTAACAGCCACTCGTGATCGATTCAAAGAGATCGATAAACTCGCCGAAAGAGATGCGAAGATCTTCGATAAGTTCAACACGGCGCTGTCTGAAGTACAGGCCGCGATTGATAAGGCAGCCGATGGTCAAGAGAGATTGACCAAGGAGGCTGAGAAGACTGGTCTGCAGTTTGATAAGAACGGCGACAAGTCAAATCGACAGGCTGAGTCTTACGCCCAGATGATGGAGAGAATCAAGGCCGCTCAAGCTGGTGCGTTTGAACGTCTCAAGAAGAACACTACTGAACTTGAGAAGCAGACTGAAGAACTGAAGAAGCAGCATGATGCCGAGCGTGAGCGAATTGCCGACATAGTTAAGAACCCGGTTAAAGCAATATCATCAAACAGAGAGAACACCCTTAAGTTAGATCTTAAAACACAAGAAGCCACAGCCGCCATGACTGGCGTTGTGACAAATGCACTTCAGGGAAGACAGGGGGCGGTGAATCTTATCTCAGCCGGGGCTGAAGCGGCCGGCAGAATGCTGCTGGGTGTCCCAGGATTCGGCGAGATTGCCAAGCTTTTGAGTCAGGGGCCAGAGGCTACTAAGGCAGCCGTTAAGGAGTTTTTAAAGGCAATCCCTGACATCATTGATGCCATCATTGATTCCATTCCAGAGATTGTAGATGCGTTTATTGAAGAGCTTCCACGTCTCATCGAGAAAGCGATTGAAAGACTGCCGAAGATCTTGGTCGCAGCGTTCAAAAGCTCGGTGATTATCAAAGCAATTGCAGCCTTGTTCTCTGATGGATTCAGGCAGGCCGTCGGTCAATTTATCGATGGGGCTGGCCGATTCATAGACGAGCTAGTGCGCGGAGCTGGAACTTTCATACAGAAGCTCATCGATGAGTTAGTCAAGGCAATTGGCCAGGTAGGCGATGCGCTCAATCCATTCTCTGGAAGCAACAGCGGAGTTGGTGGATTGGTTGGCGGTATTGGCGACGTGCTCGGAGGAATAGGATCGTCTATTGGAAGTGTGTTTGGATTCAAGGGCGGTGAATCAACCTCAAGTCTCATCTCAGCTGGATCAGGCTTCCAGTCAAAAGGTTCAGCCGGCGGCGGTTTCTCGCAAGGCCCGCAAGTTGTCAAGGTCCAGATCGGACAGCGTGACCTGGCGACGGCGATACTTGATCTCAACAGGCAAGGATTCAGAACATGAGCGTCAAGGTTTGCTATCCAAATTACTTCTCATCTGAACGCTACTCGACACTGACGGCATCGAGCGCAGCTACAGGGTTCGCTGTGACGAATCTTGAGGGAACGACAAGGCGGTCAAAGGTCTGGCGATCTGCCGGATACTTCAACGTCACATCATCGAACAATGTGATTCGGTTTCGAGATGCAAGCGGCGGGGCTGACAAGGATGCAACGATTGCCGTCGCCGAGTACACGACAGACGCCGCATTCCTTGCGGCCGTAGACGCAGCGATGGAAGCTGCCGGGGCCGCGAACTATACCGTGACCAGAGACTCCACATCAAAGAAGCTCACGTTCACATCGGATCTCAGCGGCGGGGCATCTGCCTTCGAACTTCGATGTGCAGACGCCGCATTCACCGCAAGGTCGCTGCTTGGTTTTGAGGCAGTTAACACGTCTGGATCTGGAACATACACGACAGACAATGTAAGAATTCACACCGATGAGTTCATTGTTCTAGACCTTGGCGTCGCCTTCAATCCGAAGGCCTTTGCTTTGTTCGGGCCAAGGAATGAACCGCTCCGCATTTCACAGACTGCTACCGTGAAGATCCAAGGCAACGCGACGAACACGTGGACGTCTCCGGCCTACACTTCGACGCTGACACACACTGACTTCGGGATGGCTATCTATAGCGCAACAGGCCTGCACACGACTGGTCTTCGGTACTGGAGAGTTCATATCCAGGACGTCGACAACTCACGCGGATACGTTGAGATCTCATCGCTTCTTCTCGGTGACACGATGACGCTGACTCAAGGCTGTCCGCAATTCCCGCTCGACGTAAATGAGATAGATCTGTCAAAGGTCACTCGCACAATGTCGGGCGCGTCGTTCGCAGCCATGATGGGACGGACGATGGAAGTCGGTCTTGATTGGCAGTTTCTTACAAAGTCTGAAATTGAAGCGATGCGTGATCTTTACGCAGACGTTTCGCTTGGGGTTCCATTCCATCTGATCCTTGATCCTGACGAAGTATTCTCGACCGCGCTGGAGCGTTGGGTTCTTCAGGTTCTTTTCGCTGAACCAATGCCGTCAAAGCTTGATCGACCGAATCAGTGGTCGTCGGCCTGGACAGTTGTTGAGGACGTATGAGCTACGCAGTGGTTGGCGAGGTTTTAAAGACTGCAGACATGGCGGCTTCGCCTCCAACTTTCTTTCATAGATTCGACGTCAACCGAATGATGGAGCTGAAGGCTGTTCGTCTTCAGGTGGTTAAATATGGAGTACCTTCTCTTTCTTCTCTTGGTCTTGAGCTTCGCTCTGGTTATCAAGCTGGCTCTGGAGGACGCGGGCTTATAGCCACAGCCTCCACCACTTATACACTGGCCGGCATCAGCACAGCGAATTACTCGTGCGCTGAGATCTTCTTTGAGTTCGACCAAGCTCCGCTGCTCGCCCCGAATGTCGAGTACACGCTGAACCTGACAGCGAGCGGATACACCGGCGACGACGACAATCATCTTGCATGGGTTCGGACATATCCTGATCCGATCGTCTCATTCTCTGGCTCAACAACATTTGAACAGCTTGGCCGGTTCCCGTTCCATGTGGCGCTGATCACTCGTGAGGTGCGGCGATGAGCTACGCTTCATTTGTAGACCGCGGGGGGAAGGACGTATTCGTATTCGCGAAGCTGAGTCGCAAGCGACGCTTCTCCGGTGCCGACATGGTCTTCGATGGCGTCGAATCAAAATACTATCTTTCATTCACACTCGGGGAAGTCGAGTCCGTTGCGCTAACACCGACAGCCACGTCGGAACCGATGGGCCGGGTTGAGCTGACTGAGGAGTCTAGTCTCGCGGCACTTGGCTCTGGCGAGTGGTTCTTTGATGAAACGCAAGACCGTCTTTACTTCGGAGCGTTCGTCGATTCAGAAGGCGGCGCGCTCGCCAACGATGTCCTTACCACAATTGTGGTAGAGTATTGGACCTTCGTCTCAAGTGCAGACATCGGATGGTTTGAAGTTCCAACAGACGACACGACAGAGCAGGTTCGATGGGCCGGCTGTATCTCTGAACATCCAGAGATCACTAAGTCAGCTGCCGATCATTTCGCTGGATTCACTCCGGTCGAGATCTCTCCACTCGTGATCGCATGGCACAATACGGACCTTTTCGAGAACGCATACTCTGACTCCTATGCCGACTGTTCGGCCGAGATCTGGACAGCGCTCGGATCAATCGACACCACTCGGATCAGAAAGCTCTTCACTGGGAAGATCAAAGGCGTTCAGATCACTGACACAGAAATGCGATTCAGTCTGATCGAGGACTCGGCGATCTTTGAGAGGTCATTCGTCGGTAGGCCATACGAGGACGAATCAACAGCGCTTGATCCAAACGCCACGGGCCAGATGATCCCTTTGATCTATGGACTCACGCGATGGATCAAGGCAGTCAATATCGACTATATCAACGCTAGCCCAACAACATCTGATAACAGGACGTGGGCCGTTCACGACTGGGAGTTCGGAAGCGCTGAAGCTACCTTCACGCTTACCGGAGCCACGTCTCTTGGCGGAGGATATTACACTGTAACGATGAGTGCGGCTGATGCTGCGAAGATGATTCACACTCAGCGCGCAAAGCGCAACTCTGGCGGGGAGTGGGTCACCATCACCAAGACTGCCGGGGTGTTTGATATGAACACTGGCGGTGCCTTCACTCCTACAAACGGGCAGGTGTTCACGCGGCCAGCGATCCAGGAGTATTACTTCCAGGTCCCGTCAAAACAGAATGCGGTACAGAACTGGTATCCATCGGCGAGCGGGACGGTTTCAAGCTCAGTGGTTGGCAACTGCCTTTGCGCAGTTCTGACGACTGGCTTTGAGGCAGCGGCCACAGCGCTTGGTCTAACGACAATCGATCCAGATGATTTCGAAGTCTGGGTGAAGTGTATCGGTCCAGACGTTGAACAGACTTTGGACGGGGCGTACTTCGAAGGCGATGGACCGTCAGAAGTTGGAGCTCTGCTCTGGTACTTGAAGAATATCGTCGGCCTTCCAGACTCAAGAATAAACGTCGCGTCATTTAACACGGCTTTGGCCGCCAGAGCGATCAACGCATCGACCGAAGGTAACGTCGCTAACTTCATAACTCCGTTCACTGGATACGAGCCGGAGAAGCATCGGGATGTGATCGGCCGACTGCTCATGCAGATCGGTGCGGTTGGATACTTCAACGCCGACGGTGAGTTCACGATCAAGTGTCGCGATGCTTTCGCAACTGCTGACTGGGAATTGACAGATGCTGAGATTGAGGTCGATTCGTTTGAGTACGAGCTTTCGCAGGACGACTGCCGTTCGTTCATATTGAACGCCGCGACGTCGTACCTTGGGAGCGCGTACACGACGACAACCGCAAAGCCATCAACGACCACGACCAAGATCAGGTTCTCTGACGGGCCAAGCGGCGGTCCAGTTTCAAGCGATGAGGGATTTTCTTGGATGAATGCTCCAGCTGAGTCGATTGAACTCTACGACGTGAACAAAGACACGCAGGCCTCTGGCCGGTATCTTGGCCGGTATGGTCTAGATCGAATCGCGACGTACTACGGTGCACGGAGGGGGATCGCAAGACTTCGGGCGTTTGGTGAGATCATCGATGCTGTTCCTGGCGAGACGGTTTCGATCTCCCGCGAGATCATGCCTGGCTTTGCTTACGTTCCAGGAACTTTGCGCACTCGACAATTCTTTATCCTCGAAGTTCGGCGAACCGGAGACATGGTTGAAATGCTGATCGAGGATCAATACTCTATCGAAGAAGCTGGGGGATTTTAATGGGGACTCGATTCTATGACTTCACGAGCGCCTTCGATCAGGTGTCTGCTCCTACTGGGTCGACGCCAACAGGCACCTCCGACTTCGTAACTGTGTCCTATGGCGTTTCAAATTACGCACGTTACATCGACACGATCGCCAACCTGAAGGCTGTATCGGCAAGCTACCGCGCTGACGGTCTTGCAATATGGGTTGATGAATTGCTTGCGTGGTTCTATTTCGACTCAGCTTCCAGTGCGACAGGTGACGATGAGAACATCATTACTCCATCGGTAGGAACTGGGCGCTGGCTTAGAATGCAGCTCAAAGGTTTCGGAGCAGTCCAGAACGTAGCGACGTCGGCCACAATCACAGCGATGGCGTCGAGCACTCCTGTCGTGAGGCTCACTGGCTCGACGGCCACAGATCTTCAAGGGATCACCGCAGGCCTTGGCGAGCAGCTCCTTGAGCTCTACAACGCATCGAGTGCGTCGGTTACATTGAAGCATGAGAACGCAGGAGCTTCGGCGGCAAACAGGCTTTCGCTTCAGCAGTCAACTGATCTTGAGATTAAGGCCGGCGGGGCGATGCTCCTTCGGTACGACAAGACGCTAACGCGTTGGGTTCCGGCAAGCGGTGGCGGCGGTGGTTCGGCAGGGGGCGGCGCGGCCCTTGAGTGGTTTGAAGATACAGATGCGCCGATCTTCCAAATGCTTTCAAGCCATCCAGTGTGGCGATACAGCTACGGCGTAAGCCAATACCTCTACGGTTCGCTTCGCGTGCCTCAAAGCTATGTCGCGGGATCACCGATCAAAGTCTTGTTGCCGGTTCTTTCTCTTCAGTCTGCCGACACCAATTTGATGCAGACTCTCGCGACTCTGGTGAGGACCGGGACTGACGCATACACTTCGACGACGAACCAGCGGACCAGTACGAACTCGGCGGTGACCAATACTGGAGGCACTCAAAACAAGTTCCAAACTGTGACGCTTGATCTGACGAGCACAACAGGCACAATCAATTCCGTAGCGGTAGCTCCCGGAGACTTGATATTGGTTCGGCTAACTCGCGGCACTGATACGAACAACAATGACATATTTGTTCCAGCATTCTCGGCGGAGGTAACTTTCTCATGACGATAGCGTCGAAATTAAAAGGCATCATTCTAGCAACGGTACTTCCGTTTGTAGCTCTTGGCGCAATCAGCCAATCAGACAAGCAGGCGATCCCGTACGAGAACCGGGCAGCATCAGTCAATAGCGGTTTTGAGAACGGAATCGCGAAGTGGGTTTCATCTCCTGCGATCACTCTTGCCGATTCAACTCCGCAAGCTGGTTCAAAGTACGCACAGTGGAACTCAACGTCGGCAGCTCAGACTCTGACGCTTGGATCTATTGGCCGACCGGAGGGTAATCTTGAAGTCTCTTGTGCGGTAAGGGTTCCATCCGGAACAGCGACGCATACCTTCAGCGTGGTCGAGAGTTCAGGATCGACAACAGTGGCCTCGATGTCGATTGAGAACAGCACGACATGGCGGTATCAGACTTTGATCTTCCCGTCACCTTCGGCGGGAACGCTGTCCATTGTGTTCACGTCTGTCGCTGCCGATGAGCCATCGATTGACATTGATGACTGTTATGTAGGCCGCGCTCGCAACGTAGGCAGCACGCAGCTTATTACAACAATGCCGACTACCACACTAACAGTCGGCGCTGTAACTTCTGGGCCAACAAAAGGCGCTACGTCACTCGATGTTGTAAGAACGACCCGAGTAGGTGCCGACGCTGTTATTGAGATTGATTATCTCCAGTCAACATCAGGAGCGGCAGCAGGCTCGGGAGTGTATCTATTTACACTTCCCAACTCAATGACCGCAGACACCAAAAAAGTCAGTGCCAGCGCCACGATAACTAGCGACCAAGGCGACTCTGCCGGGTATATCGGCGGCGGCCAGATTCAGCGATCGGGCGCACATGGCGGCAGTGTCTCCGCGTACATGTACGATTCAACCCGGTTCTATTTAAAATTTACTGGTGGCCTTCAGGACAATACCAGCACCTCAAACTCAGCGGACGCCGGAAATGCTTTCAGTTCATCAACCGTAGTTACGTTCGCCCATAAC